>Ga0326726_10001812_pt1 | contig 19892 bp, 15 predicted proteins | sample MHFenrmetagenome_2_FD_207603 | JGI IMG/M metagenome (GOLD analysis project Ga0326726, IMG submission 207603) | Lab enriched peat soil microbial communities from Michigan Hollow, Ithaca, NY, United States - MHF15MN | ecosystem: Environmental > Terrestrial > Soil > Wetlands > Peat | place: USA... | reverse complement strand
CGCTTCGACGCGCGCGACATCCTCAGCAACACCAACGAACTGGAGTACGGCGTCATCAACCGGCTTTACGCCAAGGGGACCAGGTCCACTGAATGCACCAACACGGCCGAACAGCAGGCGGAAGAAGCGCCGCCCAGCGTGCCCCTGCCGGCCGCTCCCGACGTCAGCGCGAAAAAACCGGCGCGGAAGACCACCGGATGCCAGCCCGGTCCGCCGGCCGCGCGCGAGGTGCTGAGCTGGGAGATCGCGCAGAAGTACTTCTTCGATCCGACCTTCGATGACGCGCTGGTGCCCGGTCGGCGCAACGTGTTCACCACCACGGCCGAGTTCAGCGGGATCGCCTTCCTCACCGACCCACGCCGGTTTTCGCCCATCCTCTCGCGCCTGAGGGCCTATCCCGGGCGTCGCACCGAGGTGGAGTGGAAGCTGGACTACGACACCAAGAAGGGCTTGCTCAACGCCAGCACCACCCTGGTCTCGCACCGCATCGGCGACTTTTTCCTCGCCGGCAGCCACGCCTTCCTCAATGTGCCGGGAGAGATTTTTGTTTCCACGCCGATTCCGGGGCCGACCCGGTTCAACCAACTGCGCTGGCTGATCGGCTACGGACATCCCAACAAGCGCGGCATCAGCGCCGCCGCCAATGTCGGGTTCGACATCAACTCCGGCTTTCTGCAGTACTCGGCATTCCAGACCAGCTACAACTGGGACTGCTGCGGCGTGAGCTTTGAATACCGGCGCTTCGCGCTGGGCTCGGTGCGCAACGAAAACCAGTTCCGCTTCGCGCTGTCGCTGACCAACGTGGGGACATTCGGCACGCTGCGGCGGCAGGAGAGACTGTTCTAGCCGCCGGCACGTTACTTTGGGTCAATGTTCTATCGTACAACGATGTATAAATCTCATCGGAACGCGGGGGAATCGCGCTACAATGGATTCATGGCTAGAGGTTGGGAGTCGAAATCAGTGGAAGCGCAAATTGAAGCCAAACCCGAACACGTCAGCCACGCACCCAGAAGCCGTACGGCCGATCAAGTCCAGTACCTGATCGAGAAAAGAAACCTGGAGCTAGCCCGCGCCAAGGTGGCGCATGAGCTCGAACTGAGCCAGAGTGAACGCTACTCGCACATGCTCCAGCAGTCGCTTTCCGAGTTGGATAGAAAAATCGCGGCCCTGAAGTAGCCGCGCGAATCTCTATTCGTCTTCTCGCCCTCGCGGGACTCTGAAGACTCCCGCAGAAGTCTCGTTTCCTACGCCAGCCTTCTCTCCAGCAGATCGGCGCCTTCATCGCCGGTGCGATATCTGACGGTCACGCGTCCGCCGAGAGGGAACTGATCGCGGACATCGCCCTTGAACACCAGCATGCGCGGGCCGGCGCCGTCGCGCAACGTGACCACGCAGCGGTTCCCCTGCCCGATCCCGGCTTCGTAATAAGCAACGTGCTCCACCACCCCTGACTGTTTCGCCTCGCCGGTGGGCATCACGACATAGGTGCTCCCGGCGCCGACGGCCACCATGCCGGGCTCGCGTTTTTTGCCGAGCAGCGGAATCGGCAGCCCGTGATCGCGCAACTCGAGCAGCACGTTGATGCCGAAGATCCCGGAGATGGTCAGCAGGATGAGCGACATGAAAAGGTTGTCGACCGTCAGCGCGGGGTTCAGCCAGATCAGCGCCGCGATCCCCAGCAGCGGCAGCACGGCCAGAATCATTGACAGCAGCAGGAGCATCTATCCCACCCCCAGGAGCTCTTCCAGGCCTTTTTCGTCGATGACATTTACCCCGAGTTCGCGTGCTTTGTCCAGCTTGGAGCCCGGCTCGGCGCCCGCCAACACGTAATCCGTCTTCTTGCTTACCGAGCCCGAGACCTTGCCGCCGGCATCTTCGATGAGCTTCTTGGCCTCATCGCGCGAATATTTCTCCAGCGTCCCGGTAAGCACGAACGTCTTGCCCGCCAGCCGCGTGCCGCGTTCTTTCCGCTTGCCTTTGAACTGCAGCCCGGCCTTGCGCAGGCGCTCGATGAGCTCGCGGTTCTTGGGCTCGACGAAGAACTCGCGCATGCTGGCGGCGATCCGCGGCCCCACCTCTTCCACTTCTTCAAGCTGCGCGATGGCGGCAGCCTCGTCGGGCAGAGTGGCCGCTTTCATTAGATCGTCCAACGACCCAAAATGCTGCGCCAGAAATTCGGCGGTGCGTTCGCCGACAAACCGTATGCCCAGCCCGTAGATGACGCGCTCCAGCGGCAGCTTCCGCGAGCGGTCAATCTCGCCGAGCACGTTCTGCGCCGATTTATCGCCCATGCGCTCGAGAGTCAGCAGCTTGTCTTTGTTGAGGTCGTAGATATCGGCGACGCTGCGCACCAGCCCGCGGTCCACCAGTTGATTGACCAGCGCATCGCCCATGCCCTCGATGTTCATTACCCCGCGCGAGGCGAAGTGGAGAATGCTCTCGCGCAGCTTGGCCGGGCAGTTGGCGTTGACGCAGCGATGGTCGGCTTCGCCCTCGACGCGCACCACGTGCCCGCCGCATTCTGGACAGCGCTTCGGCATGCGGAATTTCTCTTCCGCCTTGCCGTGTTCCACCACTTTGACGATCTTGGGAATGACGTCGCCACCGCGCTCCACCTGCACCGTGTCGCCGACGTGTACGCCGAGACGTTCGATCTCGTCCATGTTGTGCAGCGTGGCGCGGCTGACCGTGGTGCCGCCGATTGGCACCGGATCGAGCCAGGCCACGGGCGTCAGCTTGCCGGTGCGACCGACCTGCACCTTGATGTCTTCGATTTTCGTCACTCCGGCGCGCGCCGCGTACTTGTAGGCGATGGCCCAGCGCGGCGCCTTGCCGGTGAAGCCCAACTCGTTCCACAGAGCAAGGCGATTCACTTTGATTACGATACCGTCAATTTCGTAGGGCAAGGACTCGCGCTTCTCTTCCCACTCGCGAATGAACTGCCAGACCTCTTCAATGTTTTTTGCCCGCCGGCGATGCTGGTTGACTTTGAAGCCGGCGGCGCTCATCGCCTCCAGGTCCTGCCAATGTTCCTTGCCGTAGACGCGTCCGTTGAGCAGCAGCAGGAAATACGCGTAGAAATCGAGGCGACGCAGCGCGGTGATGTTGGGATCGAGCACCCGAACGGCGCCCGCGCCGGCATTGCGCGGATTGGCAAACTTGGGGAGCCCCTGGCGCTCGCGCTCTTCGTTCATGCGCTCGAAGGCCTTGCGCGGCATGATGACTTCGCCGCGAACTTCAAAGGCGGCGGGAATACGGGCTTCCTTGACGTCGGCGAGCAGCGGCACCGAGCGAATGGTGCGCACATTCTCGGTCACGTCTTCGCCAGTTGAGCCGTCGCCGCGGGTGACGCCGCGAGTGAACCGGCCGTCTTCATAGCGCAGCGCCATGGAGAGCCCGTCCATCTTGAGCTCGCAGACGTACTCGACATTTTTCTCGCCGGTCAGCTCGTGGACACGCCGCTCCCAGTCGCGCAGCTCCTGCTCGTTGTAAGCGTTGTCCAGCGACAGCATGGGCGAGGAGTGCGCCACCTTGACGAAGCCCTCGCGCGGCTTGCCGCCCACGCGCTGCGTCGGCGAGTCGGGCGTGATCAGCTCCGGATGCTCCGCCTCCAGTTTTTTCAGCTCGTTGACCAGGAGGTCGAACTCGGCATCGCTGATCTCGGGTTGGTCGAGCACGTAGTAACGGTGCTCGTGGTAGCGGATTTCTTTGCGGAGCGCTTCGATCTTCTGCTGCACGCCCCTGTCCTTGGCGGCGGTGGCCATAGTTTCATTATAAAGACCGCGCGAAACCGGCCAGCGGCCTGACCGATTGACGAATTGTCGAATTGAAGAATTTACGAATTCGGCTGCGCGCGATCTTGCAATTCGTCAATTTGTAAATTCTTCAATGCGTAATGTCGCGATGCTTTGCCCTTTTCGTCCCATCGCGATATATTGCGAGCCCCGTTCACCTGAGGAGGCAACGAAATGCGATTGGTCCGAATGTTGTTAGTGATCTGTTGTGCTGTTTCCCTGCTCGCAGTCGCGCAAGACAAAGACAAGAAACCGGCGGCGCCGGGCAAAGGCAAGCCTGCCGCCGAAAGCCAAGACAAAGCCAAGCCGCCGGGGGGAATGCCAGATATGAAACCCTCGCCGGAGATCCAGAAGCTCGCCAAGGCGATGGTCGGCAGCTACACGACCAAGGAAACTCACGATGCCGGTCCGTTCATGCCCACCGGCGGCACCGGCGCGGGTGAGGCGAGATTCGCTCTTGGCCCGGGCGGCTTCTCTATCCTGGAAACTTACCAGTCCAAAGCTGGCCCGATGGGGGCCAAGTTCCGCGGCCACGGAGTGATCTGGTACGACGCCAAGGCCGGCGGCTATCGCGGAGTGTGGTGCGACAGCATGTCGCCGGCGTGTGAGACCGGCGGGCTCAGCAAGTGGGAAGGAGACAAGCTGGTCGGCACCAACAATACCGAAATGATGGGCAAGAAGGTGAGCTACAAGGAAACCATGAGCGGCTTCGGCCCGGAGGGCTTCAAGTTCGATATGGAGATGTCCACCGAGGGCGGCCCGATGAAGCATGCCATGACCATCGAGTACGCGAAGGCCCAAGCCCCTGCTGCGCCCAAGCCCGCAGGCGAGAAGAAATAAGGTCGGAACGCGAAGAAGATTAGCCACGGATTTCCACGGATACACACGGATGAGAGCAATGGAGTTTTGATCCGTGTTCATCCGTGAGATCCGTGGCCAGTTGTTTCTGCGGAGTACACTGAACGGCTCATGCGCCGCGCGCTGCTGCTTTACAACCCGGAGGCGGGCCGCCGACGCCGTCATCGCCTGGCCGACGTGCAGGCCGCGGCCGAAGCTTTGCAGGCGGACGGCGTGGAACCGGCGGTCGAGTCGACGCGTGAGCCCGGCAGCGCCGCCCGGCAAGCGCGCGAAGCAGTGGCGCGTGGCTGCGATACGGTCATCGTATGCGGCGGCGACGGCAGCGTAAACGAAGTGCTGCCCGCAGTTGTCGGCACGCCGGCTGCGCTGGGCGTCATTCCGCTGGGTACCAGCAACGGCCTGGCGAACGATCTCGGAGTTCCGAAAAATCCTGCCCAAGCCGCGCGACTACTGGCCTCGGCCTCGGCGCGATCCACCGCCGTCCCCCAGATCGAGTACACCCGCGCCGACGGGCAGCGCGAATCGCGTTACTGGATCATGGGCGCGGGTATTGGCGCCGACGCTTACATGGTGTACCGCTTGACGCTGGCGTTCAAAGAGCGCTGGGGCATGGCCGCGTACGGCGTGGAATCCACGCGCCAGTGGCTGACCCACGATTTTCCGCTGTTCACCGCCGAATTCCGCCACCATGGTGGCGAGTGGCGGCGCGAGCAGGTTTCAGAGGTGCTGGCGGTGCGCATCTCGTGGTTCGGCGGATTGCTGGGGAGACTGGCGCCCGGGGCTGAGCTGGTCCGCCCCGATTTTCAGCTCGTGCTGTTCAAGACCCGCCGCCGGCTGGCATTTCTGCGCTACATGATGCGCGTGTGGAGCAATCGTCCATATACCCGCCCCGACATCGAGATCGTGCCGGCGACCGAATGCCGCTGTTTCCAGTCAACCAACGATAGCGAGTCAACCGCCAAGCGCATTTACGCCGAAGCCGACGGTGAGTTGCTGGGCACGCTTCCGGTTGCGGTATCCATGTCCGATAAAACCGTGAATCTGCTTGTGCCAGAGGCTGCGAATAGTTAATCCGCTATGCTATAGGCGGAATGTGGAGCCTTTACGCACTCGGGCCGCTGCTGCTGACGGTTTTTGCGCTGGTGCATTTCTTCAAGCGCGGCGGCGGGAATTACTATTGGATATTCCTCATCCTCTTTCTTCCGACAATCGGGCCGATCGTTTACATCATCGTGGAAGTCTTGCCGGAGCTGCGCAGCGGGCGCGCCGGGCAGGCATCGTCGGGTTGGCTGGCAAAACGCCAGCGCATCAAGTCGCTGGAAGCGGTGGTGCTCGACAATCCTTCGGAGGGGAATTTCGAGGAACTTGCCGACCTTTATCTTCAGGAGGGGGACTACGCGCGCGCCCGCCAATCGTTCGACCGCGCCATTTCCGCTCGCACCGATCATCCCGACCCCTACTACGGACGCGCCCAGGCGGCCCTGAATCTCGGCGAGGTTGCGGCCGCCGTTTCTGATCTGGAGAAGGTAGTGAGCATGAACCGGAAGCACGATTATGGCCGCGCTCTGGGACTGCTCGCCTCCGGCTACGGCGAAACCGGCCAGCCCGAGCGCGCCGAACAACTCTTCCGCGAGGCTCTGGCCACCTCGACGCTCTCCGAAACCCAGTTCCGCTTTGCCCGGTTTCTCGCCTCGCAGGGCAGGACCGGGGAGGCGCGCGAATGGGCCGAGCGCGTGGTGCGCAAACGCGCCACCCTTTCCGGGCCGCTGCGGCGCGCCGATAAACCGTGGTTCCGCGCCGCCGAAGGGTTGCTGAAGCAGCTCGGCACCTCCTGATTGCGACAACCGATAGCCGATCACCAACAGCCCCATTTACAATGAATCCGTGGGGTTCTCCGAGCAATACGACGTCGTAGTCGTCGGCGCCGGGCACGCCGGGTGCGAGGCTGCCATGGCCGCCGCCCGCATGGGGCTGAAGACCGCGCTGTTCACGCTGAACCTCGACTTGATCGCGCAGATGTCCTGCAACCCCGCGGTCGGCGGCATCGCCAAAGGCCACCTGGTGCGCGAGGTGGACGCGCTGGGCGGCGTGATGGGCGAGGTCACCGACGCCGTCGGCATCCAGTTCCGCCTGCTCAACACCTCGCGCGGACCGGCCGTGTGGTCGCCGCGCGCACAATGCGACAAGCAGCAGTACCGTCTGAAAATGCGCCAGGTGCTGGAGTCGCAGCCCAATCTCAAGATCAAGCAGGCGGAAGTGGCGGATTTGATCATCGAGGAGTCGTGGGTCGGTAGTCGTTCGTCGTTCGCCGCCAACGACCAACGACCAACGACTAACGACCGGCGCAGGTGTCGCGGGATTATCTTAAGAGACGGCCGCCGTATCGGCGCCCAAGCTGTCATCATCACCACCGGCACGTTTCTCAACGGCCTGATCCACTGCGGCGAGCAGCAGATGCCCGCCGGACGCAGCGGCGAGCCGCCGTCGGTCCTGCTGGGCGAGAACATCAAGAAGCTCGGCCTGCGCGGCTGCCGTCTGAAGACCGGCACTCCTCCGCGACTCGACGGCCGCACCATTGACTGGAGCCGCTTCCAGCCGCAGCCGGGCGATCCCGATCCCACGCCGTTCTCCTTCCGCACCCGCCGCGTCGCCCACGCCGACCGCCAGGCGCCCTGCTACATCGCCTTCACCACGGAGGAGACGCACCGCGTCATCCGCGAAAACGTGCACCGCTCGCCCATGTACAGCGGGCAGATTAAATCCATCGGACCACGATATTGTCCCTCGATCGAGGACAAGATCATGAAGTTTCCCGACAAGGAGACGCACCAGCTTTTCCTGGAGCCCGAGGGCCTGAACACACACGAGATTTACGTCAATGGGATGTCCACGTCGCTGCCCTACGAAGTGCAAGCGGCGATCCTGAGGTCCATCCCCGGGCTCGACCAGGCCGACATGCTGCGGCCCGGCTACGCCATCGAGTACGACGCCATCGATCCTACAGAACTGGAGCGCACGCTGGAAACCAAGCAGATCGCGCGGCTGTTTCTCGCCGGGCAGATCAATGGCACCAGTGGATACGAAGAAGCGGCGTGCCAGGGAATCATGGCCGGCATCAATGCCGCGCTGGCCGTGAAAGCCGAGTCGCCGCTGGTGCTGGACCGCACCGAGGCCTACACCGCCATCCTGATTGACGACCTGATCAGCAAGGGAACCAACGAGCCCTACCGGATGTTTACTTCGCGCGCCGAGTTCCGCTTGCACCTGCGCATTGACAATGCCGACCGCCGGCTCACACCCTACGGCCGCCGCGTCGGGTTGATCTCTGACGAAGCCTGGTCCGCGTATCTCGCCAAGCAGCAGCGTATGACCGAACTGAAGCAAGTGCTGGAGAGAACGAAGTTCACGGGCGAGATGCTGGAACAGGCTTCAGGCTGCAGGCCTCAGGCTGCAGGCGAAGAAGCGTTCGATGTTTCGGCAAATATCGGCGCGCCTCTTGCGCAACTGCTGAAGCGCCCCGAGATCACGATCGAAATGCTCGCCAACATCCTGCGCGAGTTGCTGCCGGACTTCTTCCACCGCCCGATTGCCGATGGCCCGCAGCCGACGGCCATTGACCTCGCCGGCGGAGACGAGAGCTTGCTGGTACGACAGATCCCCGCCTTCCGGGCGCGTGTGGCACAGGACTCCGACCCGCACGCCCTTCCCGTCGAAATCCGCAACGAGTTGAAATCGGTGGAAACGGAAATCAAATACGCCGGCTACCTCAGCCAGCAACAGAAAGCGATCGAGCGTCTGAAGAAAGCCGAGCAGCGCAACATACCTGACTGGTTCGATTACAAGTCGGTCAGCGGGCTTTCGCGCGAGATGAAAGAAAAGCTGCAACGGGTGAAGCCGCGCACTATCGGCCAGGCCAGCCGCATCCCGGGCGTGACCCCGGCGGCGGTTTCCTTGATCAATGTTTATATCGAGATCCAGGCACGGCGCGCGCAGCAGACCTCCGCCCTCTCTTCGAACTAGGTCGGCCTCGGCCCCGCTGAAACTCGAAATTGAAACGGTTTATGTTCATCGGCTACTCTGCCGGCGGCTTCGCTGCGAAGAACTTTGCGCCGCTGCGCGAATCTCGCGCTACCGGCCGGGCACACTCGCCGTCGGGTGCGGCGTCGTCAGCCACGGGGTGCTGGATTGGGTGAGCCATCGGCCGGACATGCCGCTCTACCCCGGCGGCCTGCGCAGATCAGAACAAGAAAGAATAGCGTGAATCAGCGTCCACCTGCGGCTGATTCTCTTCCTTGGCATCCCTGGCGTCCCTTTGCGGTTCGGTCTTTCAGCAGCTCGTGACTACTCCGCCCCTGCGCTCTGCGCCATGTCGGCCGTCACCGCCGGTCGCAAGGTCAGCCAGTCGGTGCGTACCCGCGCCCACTCCTGCACCAGCAGCCCATGCGATTCGAAGAAGTCGCGAACCTGCGTCGGATTCCAGCCGACAATTTTTTCCAAGATCGGCAGCAGCATAGCCAGAGCGTTCGCACTGATGACGGTGCGCTTGGCGATCTGCGTTACCTTGCGCGTTTCAGACACCGCGATGGTGAGTCCGTCGCCTCCGTTGACGTGCAGCATGGCGTGCACGTCGGAGCTGCCGTCGCCGGCGAAGATCACGTGGTCCGGTCCGATTTGCAGCTCGGCTTGCAGGTGATCGAGGCAGGCGACTTTGCCATACCCGGCCGTAGTGCGAACGATGCGCTCGATCTCGCCCGCGTTGTTGTATTCAAATTCGGCGCCGAAAATGTGGTCGTCCGGCACGATCCCCTCCAGTGCGGATTTCACGATCTCCACCGGCGCCGCCGAGAGCACGAACAGATCGAAATGGTAGCCGTCAATGCCGCTCTGCAGAATCCGGTAGAGGAGCTCGATATTCTCCTTCAGCGGAATGCGCTTGCCGACCTGGCGCAGGTGCTCGCGACGGCAGCGGCGAAATTGCGGATCGTGCAGCAGCAGGTAAGCGAGCTCCGCTCCCTGCTGCACCAGGTTGAGCTTCGCCATCCCTTTGGCCTTGCGATCGAACTCCTCGGTGGAAATGCCGAGCAGTTCGCTGAGCACGTAGCCGGAGTCGTTAAAGCTGAGTGTCTGGTCGAAATCACTGGCGAATAAGTACCGTTTTATGAGCTTGTCAGCCATATCAGGATTAGATTCAGCGCAGCCGCACAAGTCATTAAAACCGCATAAATTCACGATAAATCCTGCTTATCCGGCGCATCACTTTTTTGCGTCAATGGCAACTTTCCTTTTACACTCGATAGTTGCTGACGCCACCGCATGCACCGACTTAACGCTCTCTTCGCCCAGCTTCTCCTCTGCAGCGCACTGCTGGCGCAGGCTCCGGCGCCGCCACGCTCGCCGGCGCGATCGCTGGAGCAGCAATTCCTCGCCGTGCCCGACCTGCGTCAGGCCGAGCAGCACATGAAAATCCTTACCGCGGAGCCGCACATCGCCGCCTCACCCGAGGACCGCAAGACCGCCGAATACGTGGCGCGCAAATTCCGCGAGTGGGGCTTCGACACCGAAATCGTCGAGTACAAAGTCTGGATGAACTATCCCCTCGAGGTCAGCGTGGACGCCATGCTGCCGGGTGTCACGGGCGTCGTCATGCATGGGCCGACACGCGAGCACGTGGAGGGCGATCCCTTCCAGGACGATCCGCGCGTGGTCATGCCCTTCAACGGCTATTCGCCCTCGGGCGACGTCGAGGCCGAAGTGGTGTACGCGAATTATGGCCGGCCCGAGGACTTCCAGAAGCTGAAGGAACTGGGCGTGGAGGCGCGCGGCAAGATCGTGCTGGTGCGCTACGGCGAAAATTTTCGCGGTGTGAAAGCCTACATGGCGCAGGAAACCGGCGCCGTGGGAATGATCATGTACTCCGACCCGATGGACGACGGCTATTTTCGCGGCGACGTCTATCCCAAGGGTCCGTGGCGGCCCGACACCGGCGTGCAGCGCGGCACCGTCGCGTACGGCTTCGAGCATCCCGGCGACCCGACCACACCAGGATGGCCGTCCACCGCCGACGCCAAGCGCGTGAACCCGGAGGATTCCCCCGACATCCCGAAGATTCCCACCACGCCTCTATCGCATCACGATGCATCTCCGATCCTGCAAAACCTTGGCGGAGTGGAAACACCGCGCCAGTGGCAGGGCGCGCTGCCGTTCACCTATCACGTCGGTCCGGGGCCGGTCCGGGTGAAGCTGCATCTGAAGCAGGATTTCGGATACCGCGCGATTTGGGACGTCATAGCGCGCGTCCGCGGCACGCGCTGGCCGGACGAATGGGTGATTGCCGGCGCGCATCGCGACGCGTGGGTGTACGGCGCCGTGGACCCGATCAGCGGCACCACCGCCATGCTGGAAGCGGCGCGCGGCATCGGCCATCTGCTGCAAACCGGATGGCGGCCGAAGCGCACCATCATCTTCGCCAGTTGGGACGCCGAGGAGCAGGGGCTGATCGGCTCCACCGAGTGGGTGGAGCAGCATGAAAAGGAACTGGCGAGCGCCGCCGCGTACTTCAACGTGGATACCGGTGCGTCCGGTCCGAACTTTCGCGCCTCGGCCGTTCCCAGCCTGCGCGGCTTCCTGCGCGAGATCGCCAAGGCCGTGCCCAGTCCCAAGGGCGGCACGCTTTATGACGCCTGGCGCACTTCGGTGCGCCGCGAAAACCCGCCTGGCAGCAGCGCGACTGCCGAGGCGCAGGTCGGCAATCTAGGCAGCGGTTCCGACTTCGCCTCGTTTCTCGACCACTCGGGCGTGCCGGCCACCGACATTCGCTCCGGTGGCGACTACGGCGTGTATCACTCGGCGTTCGACAATTTCGCGTGGTTCAAGAAATTCGGCGACGCGAGTTTTGTTTACACGCAGGAAGTCGCGCGCTTTTACGGGCTCCAGGTACTGCGCATGGCCGAGGCGGACGTGCTGCCGTACGACTACGAGACCTATGGCAAGGAGATCGCCACCTATCTTGAGGGCGCGCAGAAGAACGCAGCCGAGCGTCTGAGCGACCAGGCGCCGAGCTTCGATACCGCGGTGGCGGCGGCCAAGAAATTTGCGCAAGCCGGCGCGGCGATCCGAGACCTGGGAACGCGGGCGCCCTCGGCTGCGGATGCGAAAAGCCTGAATCGAACTCTGCTTGCTACCGAGCGCGCGCTGCTTCTGCCCAACGGATTGCCGCGGCGTCCGTGGTTTCGGCATGCCATCTATGCCCCCGCCGATCTGAAGGGCTATGCCGCTTCCACCATTCCCGGAGTGAACGAAGCCATCCAGCGCGGCGATGCCGCGACCACGACCCAGCAGTTGCAGGAGTTGACCAACGCTTTGAACCGCGCCGCCGATCTGCTGGAGAGCTACAAACCCTCCGCGGCGGCGAAACCGCGCGGCAATTCGGGGCTTGGGAAACGATCTAACGGTATCCGGGATAGAGCAGCAGCCCCGCGATCGCCGATGCCGCAATGATCGCCGGCTCGGGCAACTTCCATTTCATCAGCAACACAAGCGTGACGATGGCGATGGCCGCGGTAGCAAAGTCGCGTACCGCTCCACGCGCGATTACTACCACGGCGCCGGCGATCGCGCCCACCGCCGCGGCCGTCACTCCCTGCACGAATGCGCGCAGGGAAACGTTGCTGGCGAACTTCTGGTAGTACGGCCCCAGGAGCACCACCACCACATACACGGGCAGAAACACGCCCGCGGCCGCGGCGATCGCGCCGGGAATTCCCGCCACCAGGTAGCCGATGAACGCCACCGTGATCACCACCGGGCCGGGGGTAATCATCGCCACCGCAACCGAGTCGAGAAATTGCTGCTCGTTGAGCCACGCGTGCTGCTGCACCACCGCGCCGTGAAGAAACGGTACGATCGCCAGCCCGCTGCCGAAGACGAATAGTCCCGCCTTGCCGAAGAACAGCAGCAATTGCCAGGTTTGGCCACCGACAAATGCGGGCGCCGCCCAGACAAAAAGCATCGGTGCAACCTTCGCGGCTCGCATCCGCGGCCACGACTTCACCGCCAGCGAAATGACGCCTCCGGCCACAAACAACCATCCGATTTCGCGCCGGGTAATTGCCGTTGAAACCGCGAGCGCGGCAAAGATGGCCCACAGCAGCTTGTCTTTGCCCAGTACCGTTTTTCCGAGCTTGGCCGCCGAGCGCGCGATGATCGCTACCACCGCCGCCCCAATTCCGTAGAACACCGCCTGCATCCAATGCAGTCCACCGAAGCGCACGTAGGTCGCGGCCAGTGCCAGCACCATCAGAAACGACGGCAGGACGAAAGCCACGCCGACCATCGTCGCGCCCACAATTCCGCCGCGCACGTATCCCAGATACATCGCGAGTTGCGCCGCCAGCGGCCCGGGGGCCAGTTGCGCCAGCGCGAGTCCGTCCAGATAATCCTGCTTTGAAATCCACCCGCGCTCTTCCACCAGGTCGCGCTGCATGTGTTCGGCAAGCGCAATCGGCCCGCCGAATCCGAACGTCCCCAGGCGCAGGAAATACAGCAGGAACGCCGCCATGGACGCCGGCTGCGCCCCGTTCGTCCGCGCTGTTCCGGCTGCATTCATGACGTCATCCCTCGTTCATGCCGCGAACTCAATGCTGCTTCCGATACCGTTGCGCATCGCCTTTTCGTACACGATCACCGCCGCCGCCACGTCCTCCAGCGCCACGCCTGTGCTGTCGAAAATGGTGATCTCCTCGTCCGACGCGCGCCCCGGCTTTCTTCCGGCGACAACCTCGGCAAGATCGGCGCACTCCTCGGCGGTCATAAGACCTTTTTCGATTGCGTGATGAAGCTCGCCCATCGACGCGCACTGCATCGCGTCGTCCGCCACGACGCGCGCCCCGGCCAGCAGTTCCGGCTGCAGCTCTTGCTTGTACGGGTTGTCGGCGCCGACCGCTGCAATGAATGTTCCTGGCCTGACCGCCTCACGATGAATGAAAAAGCGTTGCGAAGGAGTGCAGGTCACGCATACATCGCTCGCACCCAAGGCGGCGTTGATGTCCGAATCGGCATTTACCTCAATACCAAGTTCGGCGGCCATCTCGCGGGCAAAGCCGGCAGCGGCACCGGGGTTGAGATCGAACGCGTACGCCCGTGCGCTGGGCAGGACGCGCGCAATGGCTCGCAGTTGCACTCGCCCCTGGTTGCCGCAGCCGCAGATCGTGGCCACAGTTGAATTCGCGCGCGCCATGCGTCTGGCGGCCACCGCGGTTGCCGCGCCGGTGCGCAGAATCGTGATCTCGATGGAATCCATAACCGCCAGCGGCGAACCGTTGGCGGCATCGCAGAGCGCGATCAGTCCCTGGATCGTGGGCAGTCCACAGCGCTCCGGGTTGGCAGGAAAGTTCCCGTTCAGCTTGGCCGCGTAGTAGGCGCGCGTCGCGTTCATTGCCGTCTTGATGTGAAAGCCGCCGCCAGGAAAGTGCGTACTGAGAGCGCCATGTGATGCCAGCTTGCCTTCGCCTTGCAGCCGGAACGCCTCTTCCACGGCCGCGATGCACTCATCGAGCGACAGCAATTCCGCCACTTGGCTGCGCTGCAGCAGCAGGGTTCCGGGCGGCTTCATCGCGGCGCTCCCGCGGGCTGAAATGGATCCACGATGGTGCCGGGGGTGATCTCGGACGGCGTCTCTCCGCGCCGGAATATTTTTGCGCCCGTGGTTCCCTTCAGCACGATGGTCCCGTCTTCCACACGCAGCATGGAGCCTTCGCGGATGCCCACCACCGGCGTTTCATTCTCTTCGTGGAACTCGCGCAGCCGCACCGCGCGCGTTTCGCCCATGTGTGTTGAACTCGGGTCGGCGTCAACATAGTGACAATTGAGCTGGAACGAGATCAGGCCAAGCGACGTGAGGCTCGGCGGCTCGACAATCGGCATGTCGTTGGTGGTTCTGATGGTGGGGCATGACACGACCGAGCCCGCGCTCGATCCGACATACGGCATCCCGTTTTCCACGCGCGCGCGGATCGCGTCGAGCAGCCGGTTTTCATACAGGTTTTTCAGCAGGCGAAACGTATTGCCGCCGCCGATGAACAGGGCCTCGGCGCTCTCCACCGCTTTCCGCGGGTCGGGCGCGCGGTGAATGGAATCCAGTGCGAAGCCCAATTGGGCGAACTTCGCCTGCGCCGTCTGCGCGTAAGCGTCGCGGTCTTTCAGCGCGTAAGGCACGAACAGCACGCGCTTGACGCCGCCCAAAAAGCTTCGCAACTCGTCCTCGGCGTGCTCCAGGTAACCGCGGCCGTACTGCACGGAATTGCTGATCAGCAAAAGCCGCTTCTTTGGGTTCACGATTTCCCCCTCTCCTGTTTTTCCGGCAGCGACTGGTACAGGCCTTCGATCATCGCCATGCCGCGCCGCAGCAGTTCCTGGTCGCCGACGCCCTGCTGCGCCCACCCGACCAGAACGCGATCGATACCGACCGCCTCGTGGCGGGCGAACCTGCCGTCTTCCAAGTCGGCGTCGTGCACCATCTCGGCGATCGGCGCCACGCGCGAATCGCGGACCGCAAACTCGCGGCGCAGCGTCTCGAAAGTGCAATCGTCGCCGTGATGGCCGAAGCCGCCGCCGTGGAAAGTGTCGAATGGAACGGCGCTCTTGTCGCTGCCGTCGAAGACGAACTTCGCTTGCGGGTCAATGAAGCGGCGGATCAGCCATGCCGACGCAACGCGATCGATTCCCGGCCGCGGCCGCGTCATCCATTTCTTCCCGCGGTACTGCGCGCGCGGGACCCTGGCGCGCGCCGGCGCCGCCGGGGGCGCTTCCAGGCGCGTCAGCATGGCTTCCACGCGGCTGCGCAACGGGCTTTCGAAATAGTCCATCGCCTCGATTTCGCGAAACCGTTTGCGCAGGCGTTCCAGCCGTGCCCTTGCATGTCCGCTGGCTGGCAATTTTCGCACCTCGCGCCGGATCACCTCGTAATCGCGTGTGCGCGCCTCGCGAAACATTCTTGCCAAGCGGTCGTGCGGAAGATTGTCGATGGCCTGCACCTGCGCCACCGACGCGTCTCCCTTGTAGCTGCGGATGGCCGCCGCCAGCCACTCCATGCGCTCGGTATTCTGTGGGCTGCGCGGCAACAGGTAGCCCGAACCCGGCAGCGCGAGCGCTCCCAGGCTGCGCAGCTTGCGCCATACCTCGACCCGGCGGCTCGCCTGCCGCGCCGGCAGGCTGAAGATCAGCAACAGCCAGCCCCCCTTGGAATTAGGTACAGGCATAGCGGATAACGTTACATCTATAACTAACTACTGTCTACTCCCATTTCAACTGGCGGATGTGGAGTGTGGCAGAATAGGACAGACCGTGGGGAGGACGCCCGTGAGCACTCAGCCAGCCGTCAATCTCTGCTCCATCCAGGATTTCGTCCGCGACCTGCGCCAGTTCCCCGAAGCGGCGTTTCTCGAGGTCACGCAGATTCAGCGGTACCTGAACTCGCATCCGGTCGCACCCGATACGCTGGAGCCGTACCTGGTGTGGGACCGCCAGCACTATACCCGCAACCTGATCGACAAGACGCCGCTCTATGAACTGATCTCGATCTGCTGGGAAGTCGGCCAGGGCAGCTCCATCCACAACCATCATCAGCAGAATTGCTGGATGGCCGTGCCCATCGGACGCTTGCTGGTGCAGAACTACCGCACGCTGAAGGAAGACCTCCCGGGTGGCCGTTGCCAGATCGAACCCACCGACATCGTCGAGATGAACCCAACGCAATGCTGCGCCGTGGATCCCGTAGAGCCGGTGCACAAGGTCTACAACCCGCGCGAGTTCAACCAGCGCGCCGTCAGCCTGCATGTCTACTCGCGACCGTTCGATTCCTGCGTGGTCTATTCCGAGGAGCAAGGCACATGCGGGGAAATCAAGCTCAGCTACACGACGGAGTACGGAAAGAAGGCTTAACCACGGATCGCCACGATCGACTTCGGCGCCCGATAGCCGACCGCCAACAGCCCTTGTTAAACTGATCTGTTGCCCCCGCGAAAAAAATCCGTTCAGGAATCCGCGACCACCACACCCGCGCTGTCATCCCGCAAGGTGCAGCCGAAGCATGACGGAAAGCCCCGAATCTTCCTGATCGACGCCATGTCGTTCATCTTCCGCGCCTATCACGCCATGGCGCGGCAGCGGCCGATGTCCACCAAGACCGGCATTCCCACCAGCGCCACGTTCGTGTTCACCAACATGCTGCTCAAGCTGGTAAAGGACTTCGCGCCGGAGTACCGCGCCGCCGTGTTCGACGTGGCCGCGCCCACGTTCCGCGATCAGCAGGCGGCGCAAATGTCGGCGGTCGGCAGGTTCGACCTGAAAACACAGTCCTTTCAAAGCGTTGAGTACGGAGGCTACAAGGCACAGAGGGCCGCCATGCCTGACGACCTGGCGCAGCAGATCCCCTACATCCGCCGGCTGCTGGAAGCATATCGTATTCCGATACTTGAGATGCCGGGCTTCGAAGCCGACGACGTCATCGGCACCCTGGCCCGCCAGGCGGCCGCCGAGTCGCACAGCGTCTATGTCGTTTCCAGCGACAAGGACATGCTGCAGCTTGTGAACGACAAGATCTGCGTGCTCAATCCGCCCAAGGACAACCTGCTGTGCGACGCCGCCAAGGTCGAGGAAATTTTGGGCGTGCCGCCGGAGCGCGTGGTGGAGGTCATGGCACTGCGCGGCGACACCATCGATAACATTCCAGGCGCGCCCGGCATCGGCGACAAGGGTTCGGTGGACATCATCCAGCGCTTCGGCACGGTGGAAAACGCCATTGAGCACGCCGGCGAGGTCGAAAAGAAGACCTATCGCGAGTCGTTGCAAAACTACCGTGAGCAGATTCTCTGGTCGAAAAATCTGGCAACCATCGACGCCAATGTGCCGGTTACGCTTGATCTGGAGCCGATGCGCGCCGTCGAGCCTGACGCCGCCGCCTGCCGCGAACTGTTCACCGAGCTGGAATTCACCACCTTGTTGAAGGAATTCCTGCCTTCGGGCGTGGAACTGGGCGAAACCGACTACCGCGAGGCGCACTCCGCCGCCGATGTTGAAAGCGTTCTCAAGTCCGTGAGCAAGTACGCGCCGCTCGCGGTTGCGCTGCAGGCGAATGTGGCGCGCGCGCCCTCGCCCGCGATGGAGGAAGATGAAATAGCAGAAAACGACACCGCCTCCCTTCCCCTCACCGCGGGTGCGCCCGAGGTGGTGACACCCGACAGGCTCGCCATCTCCGCCCGGCCCAGTCAGGCGCTTTCCGTGTCACTCGACGGCGGTGCGGCGGCCAAGCGCGTTCAATCCGCGCTCGCCGATCCCAAGCTGCCGAAATCCATTCACGACTCCAAAGCCGCCATGCACGCGCTTTCGGGTGGCCCACCCTTGTCGCTCCCGGGGGAGCCTGCCCTGACCGCAGTCGAAGGGGAGCGACAGGGTGGGGATTTTTTGCAGCCTCACACGGCCATCGCCGGCGTCGAGCACGACTCCATGCTCTACTCTTATCTGCTCGACCCGACCTACTCCAACCACGAGCTGCCGCAGGTCGCGCTGCGCCACTTCAACTTGAAGCTATCCGGCTCTGTTGCTGAAGCCGCAGACATCACCGGCCGCCTGGCTTCCGCGCTGCGCGAAAAAGTTGAGCAGGCCGGGCTGCTGAAGCTGTACGACGAAATTGATCTTCCGCTGGTGCCCGTGCTGGCGCGCATGGAAGATGCCGGCGTGAAGATTGATTGCGACGTTTTGGCCGCCATGTCCAAGCGCCTGGATCGCGATTGCCAGGCGGTGGCGCGCCAGATCCACGAGCTTGTCGGACAGGAATTCAACATCAACTCGCCCAAGCAGCTTGGCGACGTGTTGTTCAACAAGCTCAACCTGCCCAAGCCGATGAAATACGGCAAAGGGAAAACCGTCTCCACCGCCGTGGACGTGCTGCAAGACCTGGCCACCGAGCACGAAGTCCCGCGCCTGGTGCTGGAATACCGGCAGCTCTCCAAGCTGAAATCCACTTACGTGGACGCGCTGCCATTGCTCTTGAACCAATGCACGCGCCGCCTGCACACGACGTTCGATCAGACCAACGCCGTTACCGGGCGCCTCTCGTCGAAGAACCCGAACCTGCAGAACATTCCCATCCGCACCGAGCTTGGCCGCGAAATCCGCGCCGCCTTCATCGCCGAGCCGGGCTGCGTGCTGCTCGCCGCCGACTACTCGCAGATCGAGCTTCGCCTGCTGGCGCATTTCTCCGACGACCCGCTGCTGGTCGAGGCTTTCCGCCGCGGCGACGACATCCACACCCTCACCGCCGCGCAGGTCTTTGGCGTCCCACCGCTGATGGTCACCGCCGAGCATCGCCGCCGCGCCAAGGTGGTGAACTTTGGCATCGTGTACGGACTCTCGCCCTTCGGGCTCTCGCAGACTCTGGGGATTGACACGAAGGAAGCCAAGGCATACATCGACGCCTATTTCGAAAGGTACAAGGGAGTGCGCCGCTTCATTGACCAGACGCTGGAACGGGCCCGCCGCGATCAGAAAGTGACGACGCTGTTCGGGCGCGTCCGCCCCATTCCCGACATCCTGAGCAAGAACGCCAATATGCGCGGCTTTGCCGAGCGCACCGCCGTCAATACGCCGCTGCAAGGCACCGCCGCCGATCTGATCAAGCTGGCCATGATCCGCATTGATGTCGAGCTTAGACAAACGAAGATGAAGTCGCGCATGCTGCTCCAGGTGCACGACGAACTGGTCTTCGAAGCGCCGGAAGAGGAAACCGAAATCCTGCGTTCGCTGGTCCGCGAGCAGATGGAACAGGTCCATCCGCTGAAGGTTCCCCTGTTGGTCGAAATCGGGGTGGGCAAGAACTGGCGCGACCTGGAATAGTTGTCGAAGAGCCGCCCCTAGCGAAGCAGAGGGGGAAGACTGCGTTTCCACCCTCGCCATGCGAATGAGAACGCATATCGCCCAAGCGGTGTGTCAGGACACGACTTCACAGGCTGCGGAAAAAAGAACCAAGGTAGTAATGTTGAGCGTTTTTGGCTCAAAACTTTGCTCGTAAGTCGTTGAATCGTCGTTTCACAAAACGCCGAATTTACTCCTTTGAGTCACTCTTGTCCAAATTAGCCGAATGCAAAAGGGGTTGAGCACACCGGGTATGCTGATGGCGGAGTTGCCAGACTCACCATCCCATGCTCGGAGCACCAACCCCTATGACGAGATTCTGCAGCATTT
>Ga0326726_10001811_pt1 | contig 19893 bp, 11 predicted proteins | sample MHFenrmetagenome_2_FD_207603 | JGI IMG/M metagenome (GOLD analysis project Ga0326726, IMG submission 207603) | Lab enriched peat soil microbial communities from Michigan Hollow, Ithaca, NY, United States - MHF15MN | ecosystem: Environmental > Terrestrial > Soil > Wetlands > Peat | place: USA... | reverse complement strand
TTCATCGACGAGATCGACAAGATCGCCGGCCGCGAGGGCGGGCACGGCCCGGACGTGAGCCGCGAGGGCGTGCAGCGCGACATCCTGCCGATCGTCGAAGGGACGACCGTCAACACCAAGCACGGACTGGTCCGGACCGATCACATCCTCTTCATTGCGGCCGGCGCCTTCCACGTCTCCAAGCCGTCCGACCTGATTCCCGAGCTGCAGGGGCGGTTTCCGATTCGCGTCGAGCTCGAGCCGCTGGGCCGAGAGGAGTTCGTCCGCATCCTCACGGAGCCGCGGAGCGCGCTGGTGAAGCAGTACACGGCACTGATGGACACCGAGGGCATCACGCTGACGTTCACCGACGACGCCGTCCGTCGCATCGCGGATTTCGCCCAGCGCGTCAACGAGCGCACCGAGAACATCGGCGCCCGCCGCCTCCACACGGTCATGGAGAAACTGCTCGACGACATCTCGTTCGAGGGGCCCGACCTCGAAGAGAAGATCGTGACGATCGATGAGGCCTACGTGACGAAGATGCTGGCCGACATCGTCAAGAACGAGGACCTGTCCCGGTACATTCTGTGATCGCACGACGTACAACGCAGAACTTGCAGAACACGCAGAGCCAGATCTTCTCCGCGAGTTCAGCGGTTTCTGCGCTGATCGTCGTTCTGGCGTGTACGGCGTGCGGGAAGAAGGGTCCCCCGCTGCCGCCGCTCGTCAAGATTCCCACGGCGCCCGCCGAATTCAGCGCCGAGCGCCGCGCCGATACGATCGAATTCCGGTTCGTCGTCCCTGCCACCAACACCGACGGCACGCGTCCGGCGAACGTCGAGCGCGTCGACGTGTACGCGCTGCCCGCGCCGGCCGCACCGGATCCGGGCGCGATGCCGGGCGCGGCGATCACGCCGCCGCCGCTGACCGTCTCGGAGATTCTGAAGACCGCGACGAGAGTCGCCACCGTCGCCGTCAAGGCGCCGCGCGATCCGAACGCCACGATCGAGCCCGACGATCCGGATTCGGACATGGACGCGCCCGAAGGAAAGGGACTGGATCAGGGCGCCCCCGCACGAGTCTCGGACGATCTCGACGCCGAGATCGCCACGCCCGCGGGCGCGGCCAAGCGCGAAAAGGCTCGGAAGCCCGCCTCGCACCCGACGCCGGATGACGAGAATCCGCAGCCGCTGCTGTCGCCGCCGTGGATCGTGCCCTCGCGCACCTACGTCAGCGTCGGCGTGACGACGCGCGGCCGGCCGGGCCCGCTGTCGGCGCGCGCGACCGTGCCGCTTCTGGATCCTCCCGATGCGCCCGATTCCGCCGAGTTCACGTACACCGAGAACGCGATCGCGGTGAGGTGGACGCCCGTGGCGCCGCATGCGGCGATTCAGGCGCCGGCCGGCGATGACGAGGGCGTGCTGCCGTCCAGGCCCATCGGTGTCGAGCTGCCGACGATCGCGTACAACGTGTACGACGCCGCGCTCGATCTCAAACTGACGCCGGCGCCGCTGCGCGCGCCCGAGTTCTCGGACCCGCGCATCGCCTGGAACCAGGAGCGGTGCTACAGCGTGCGCGCGGTCGAGACGCGCAACGGCCTTTCGATCGAGAGCGAGCCCGCGTTCACGGCGTGCGAGACGCTGGTGGACACGTTTCCGCCCGCGGCGCCCAAAGGACTGGACGCGGTGGCGGGCGACGGCGCGATCAACCTGATTTGGGAACCGAACGGGGAGAAGGATCTCGCCGGGTACATCGTGCTGCGCGGCGTGGCGACCGGCGGCGCGCTCGAGCCGATCACGCCCGTCCCGATTCCGCAGACGTTCTTCAAGGACGCCGTGCCGGCCGGTACGGCCTACGTGTACGCCATCCGGGCGGTCGACGGCGCCGGCAACGTGAGCGAACTCTCCAACCGCAAGCAGGAATCCGCACGGGATTGATCTAGAATCGTGCCGCGCATGGATCGCGTCTACCGGATCAGCTATCAGGGCGCCGTGCAGCACGCCGTCGACCGCGGAGGCGCGCTGCATGCGATTGGCGGCGACATTTTCGCGACGCCGTCGTTGAGTACGGCGGGCGCGGCGATCCCCGGCGGGTTGAACGCGCCCGGGCTGCGCGTGCTCGCGCCCGTCACCCCGTCCAAGATCGTCTGCGTCGGGCTCAACTACAAGGACCACGCCGCCGAAACCGGCATGACGCTGCCGTCCGAACCGCTCCTGTTCCTCAAGCCGCCCACCGCGGTGATCGGACCCGGCGATCCCATCCGTCTGCCGCCCGGCGTCGGGCGTGTCGATCATGAAGCCGAGCTTGCGCTCGTCATCGGCCGCCGCGCGCACCGCGTGCCGCGCGCGCGGGCGTGGGACAGCGTGTTCGGTCTGACGTGCCTCAACGACGTCACCGCGCGCGAGATGCAGAGCAAGGAATCGCAGTTCACGCGCTGCAAGGGATTCGACACCTTCTCGCCGGTCGGTCCGTGCATCGTCACCGGGCTCGACGGCGAGCCGCGCGACGTCGAAGCGTGGGTCAACGGGCAGCGGCGCCAGGCGTCGAACACGCGGCACCTGATTTTTCCCATCGACTATCTCATCGAGTACATCTCGTTCGTGATGACGCTCGAACCCGGCGACATCATCTCCACGGGCACGCCCGAAGGGATTGGGCCGCTGCAGAGCGGAGACACCGTGACCGTGAAGGTCGAGGGTGTAGGAGAGCTGACGAACCCGGTGGAAGCCGAACCCTGAACCAAGAACCCTGAACCCTGAACCTTGAACCCTGAACCCGGGAGTTCTTATGAAGCTCTTCATCGACTCCGGCAACATCAAAGACATCGAGACGCTGGCCGCCCTCGGCATCATCGACGGCGTCACGACGAACCCGACGCTGCTCGCCAAGGAGCCGGGCGATTTCCGCGAGAACCTGAAGCGCATTTGTCAGATCGTCAAAGGCCCTGTGAGCGGCGAAGTGACCGCGACCGACTTCGCCGGGATGCTGCAGCAGGGCCACGACGTCGCGAAGATCGACGCGCACATGGTGGTCAAGGTCCCGCTGACACGCGAGGGCATCAAGGCGTGCAAGGCGCTGTCGGGCGAAGGCATTCGCGTCAACGTGACGCTCTGCTTCTCGGCGGCGCAGGCGCTGCTCGCGGCGAAGGCCGGCGCGACCTACATCAGCCCGTTCGTCGGCCGGCTCGACGACATCGCCACGAACGGCATGAACCTGATTCGCGAGATCGTCGACATCTACGACAACTACGACTTCACGACGGAAGTCCTCGTCGCCAGCTGCCGCCACCCGATTCACGTCGTCGAAGCGGCGCGCATGGGCGCCGACGTCGCCACGTGCCCGCCCGCGGTGATCGATCAGATGTTCAATCACCCGCTCACGAACATCGGGCTGGAGAAATTCCTGAAGGATTGGGAGAAATCGCAGGCGGTAAAAGCCTGAGATGGCTAATGGCTGAGGGCTGATGGAAGGGTCGACGGCCATCCACCATTCACCATCCCATCAGCCATCAGCCATCAGCCATCAGCCATGACAGATCCTCTCAAGACTCTCACCGACCTCGAACGCCGCGCAGAGCTCGGCGGCGGCCAGGATCGTCTCGACCGCCAGCGCGAAGGCGGCAAGCTGACCGCGCGCGAGCGCGTCGAGCTGCTGTTCGATCCCGGCACGTTCGAGGAAGTGGACAAGCTCGTCACGCATCGTTGCATCGACTTCGGAATGGATCAGCAGATCGTCCCGGGTGACGGCGTCGTTGCCGGCCACGGCCTCATCGACAGCCGTCAGGTCTTCGCGTTCGCGCAGGACTTCACCGTCTTCGGCGGATCGCTGTCCGAGACCAACGCCGCCAAGATCGTGAAGATCATGGATCTCGCGATGCGGCTCGGCGCGCCGATCGTCGGCCTGAACGATTCCGGAGGCGCGCGCATTCAGGAAGGCGTGCTCTCGCTCGGCGGCTACGCGGACATCTTTCTCCGCAACACGCTGGCGTCTGGCGTCATCCCGCAGATCTCCGCGATCATGGGGCCGTGCGCGGGCGGCGCCGTCTACTCGCCCGCGATCACCGACTTCACGATCATGGTCCGCCGCACGAGCTACATGTTCGTGACCGGCCCCGACGTGCTGAAGACCGTCACGCACGAAGAAGTCTCAAAAGAGGAACTCGGCGGCGCGACGACGCACAACGAGAAGAGCGGCGTGGCGCATTTCGCCGTGGACGACGACCGCGAGTGCCTGGCGCTGGTGCGGGACCTGCTGTCGTTCATGCCGAGCAACAACCTCGACGATCCGCCGCGCGCAGGCACGAGCGACCCCGCCGATCGCGAAGACGAGGCGCTCGATCGCCTCGTGCCGGCGTCGCCGAATCAGCCGTACGACATGCTCGACGTGATCCACGCCATCGTCGACGAGGGCTACTTCCTCGAAGTCCACCGGCACTTCGCGAAGAACATCCTCGTGGGGTTCGCGCGGCTCGACGGCCGGCCAGTCGGCATCGTCGCGAATCAGCCGGCGGTGCTCGCAGGGACGCTGGACATCGACGCGTCAGTGAAGGGCGCGCGGTTCGTGCGCTTCTGCGACTGCTTCAACATTCCGCTCGTGACGTTCGAGGACGTCCCGGGCTTCCTGCCGGGGACCGTGCAGGAGTTCGGCGGCATCATCAAGCACGGCGCGAAGCTGTTGTTCGCGTTCGCCGAAGCGACCGTGCCGAAGGTGACGGTCATCACGCGGAAGGCGTACGGCGGCGCGTACTGCGTCATGTCGAGCAAGCACATCCGGACCGACTTCAACTACGCCTGGCCGACGGCCGAGATTGCCGTCATGGGACCGGAAGGCGCCGTCAACATTCTTTATAAGCGCGAGCTCGAGGCGGCGCCCGACGCCGTCAGCGCCCGGGCCGAGAAAATCGAGGAATTCCGCGAGAAGTTCGCCAACCCCTACATCGCCGCCGCCCGCGGTTTCGTCGACGAGGTCATCCACCCGCGCGAAACCCGGCGTAAGTTGATCACCGCCCTCAAGAACCTCGAGAACAAACGCGACAAGAATCCTCCGAAAAAGCACGGAAACATTCCGCTGTAGCCGGTTTTTTGGATCGGCGGCCGACCAGATCGTCAGCCCACCCGCAAAAGAGACGCTCCTGTCGTTGACATCTGGTGACAGTCAGCGTATTCATACGTCGCCCATGCGCCATGCGTTATTGACCTTGCGATACCGCTGCACCTGTTTCTAGAGGCGCCGCGCACCACGCGCGTCGCCTCTCATCCCAGATCGCGTCGTCTCGCTCGCTGTTTTGTTTCCGGTCACTCGAGATGGAGGAGAGACTCATGCTTCGACGCACCTCAATTGTGATGACCGTGCTTGCCCTCGTGCTGCTGGCGGCCTGGCCGGCGCATGCGCAATCCACGGCCACGCTCCAGGGCACCATCACCGACGCGCAGAGCGCGGTCATGCCTGGCGTCACGGTCTCGATTAAGAACGTCGGGACCGGCGCCGAGCGCACGGTCGTCACCGACGCCGCGGGCCAGTACGTCGCCGCGTCCCTCGCGCCGGGCCGCTACACGGTCGTGGCGCACCTCGAAGGCTTCAAGGATTCGACCACCGACATCGAGCTGCAGGTCGCGCAGATCGCCGTCGTCAACGTGAAACTCGGTGTCGCCGCGATTGCCGAGAACGTCACGGTGACCGGCGCCTCGCCGCTGATCGAAACCGCGACGGTCTCCGTCGGCCAGGTGATGCAGGAGCGGACCGTGCAGGAGATTCCGCTCAACGGCCGTCACTTCGTGGATCTCGGGCCGCTGATGCCCGGCGGCAGCACGTCGCCGCAGAACGCCGGGCTCAGCGCACCGCTGCGCGGCCAGGGCGCCTTCTCGTTCATGACCGCCGGCAACCGCGAGACGTCGGTGAACTTCATGGTCAACGGCATCAACCTGAACGACCTGTCGAACAGCCAGGTGACGTTCCAGCCGTCGATCAACACGGTCTCGGAGTTCAAGGTGGACAACTCGACGTTCAGCGCCGAGTACGGCCGTAACTCCGGCGCCATCGTGAACGTCGCCACGCGCTCGGGCAGCAACACGTTCCACGGCGAAGCGTTCGACTTCTATCGCGATCAGAAGTTCGACTCGCGCAACTACTTCAATGGGGAACCGGCGGCAAAGTCGACGTTCAATCGTAAGCAGTTCGGCGTCAACCTCGGCGGACCAATCGTGACGAACAAAATGTTTTTCTTCGGCAGCTACGAGGGCCTGCGTCACTTGCAGGGCGTGGACCTGAACTCCGGCACGCTGACCAACGCCCAGCGCGCTGCGGTCACCGATCCGGTGGCGAAGAACCTGCTGGCGTTCATTCCCGTGGCGAACGACTCCACCGGCACGCGCATCATCGGATCGGATCTGGCGCCGGTCACCATCGATCAGACGACGGGCGACGTGCGGACGAATCTGCGGCAGAACGATGATCTGCACGTCTACTACGCGTTTCAGAAGGACTTCCGGCACGAGCCGAACGCGCAGGGCAACACCGTGGCGGGCTTCGGCGACAACCGCGGCGGGCACCGGCAGGTGTTCACGGTCAACGAGACGCACGTCTTCAGCCAGTCGCTCGTCAACGAAGTGCGGGGCGGCTTCAACCGCATCAGCATCAGCTTCGATCCGACGAACCTGGTCGACACCGGGGCGCTCGGCATCAAGGTCGGCCAGACGCAGAATCCGGTCGCGCTTCCGCAAATCACGATCTCGGGCCCCGGCCTGAACTTCGGCGGGCCGGCCGGCTTCCCGAGCGCCCGCGAAGTGACGACGGGCGCGATCGGTGATACGGCGACCTACCTGCACGGGAACCAGATCATCAAGTTCGGCGGCGAGTTCCGCCGCGTCAAGCACAACAGCGCGAACGGCGATCCCTCCAGCTTCACGTATCCGAGCATCGCGGCGTTTCAGCAGGGATTCGGCAGCGCGTTCGCGGTCACGCTCGGCGGCCTCAACTACAACATGTACGTGAACGCGCTCGGCGCCTTCGTGCAGGACTCCATCTCGCTGGGATCGAACCTGAAGCTGGATCTCGGGCTGCGCTACGACTACCTCCCGTCGCCGACCGAAGGGGACAACAAGCTCGTCCAGTTCAATCCGGCCTCCGCGTCGCTCGTCCAGATCGGCACGAACGGCTTCACCCAGGTGACGAAAAACGGTAGCGACTTCCAGCCGCGTGTCGGCGTCATCTGGAATCCCACCGGCGACGGCAAGCTCGTCGTGCGCGGCGCGTACGCCATCATGGTGAACCAGAGCAACACCGGCTACTTCACCGGTGAGGCAAACAATCCGCCGCTCACCACGCCGCTGTCCGCGCAGGCGTCCGGCACGGCCGCCAGCAACGTCAAGCTCGACAGCGCACTGACCGGCGCGGGCGCCGCGGCCCTGAATCCGACGTTCACCGACCCGAATTTCCTGCCGGGACGGATGCAGACGTGGAACGTCAACGTCGAGCACGAGTTCAACGGGACGGGCGTGATGGTCGGCTATTTCGGATCGCACGGCGACCGTCAGCGCATTCCGATCAACCTGAACCAGTTCACGACCGCGGGCGGGACCGTGCGTCCGTACGTCAGGCTCTCGGCCTCGAGTCCGATTCAGCCGGGCGCGACGCTTGGCAACATCACCGAACAGACGAGCCTCGGCTGGTCCGACTACAAGGGCCTCTGGGTGACGGCGAACAAGCGCGTGACGCAGGGCCTTCAGATGGCCGCGTCGTACACGCTGTCGAAGTCCACTGACACGAACTCGTACGACGGCACGCTGACGGCGCAGGACAGCACGAACCTGGCCGACAGCGTCGGGCCGTCGGACTTCGATGTGCGCCACCGCTTCTCGGTCAACGCCAGCTACGATCTGCCGTTCAAGGGCAACCGCCTGAAGGAAGGCTGGCAGGTGGTCGTCGTCGAGCAGGTGCAGACCGGCAACCCGCTCAACATCGTCACCAACATCACGACGATTACGGGCAGCGCCACCGTGCGGCCGGATCTCGTCGGCAGCCTGCCGACGATCACCCCGACGGCGAACCTCGACGCCACGACCGGCGCGGTCACGAGCTATCAGTGGTTCGCGAGCAACACGGTCTGCGATCCGCGCGTGGCCGGCCAGTGCACGGCGTCCACGCCGTTCGCGCTGCCGTACTCGGCGGCCGGCGTGGCGCACTTCGGGAACCTCGGCAGGAACGCGATCTACGGGCCCGGGTTCGGCGACACCGACCTGTCGATCATCAAGAACATCAAGCTGCAGGGCTCGGCGCGCGTGCAGCTGCGCTTCGAAGCGTTCAACCTGTTCAACCAGGCGAACCTCGGTCAGCCCGGACGCACGGCGGCGTTCGGCAGCACGTCGTTCGGCGTCATCAGCAACACGCGGTTCCCGACGGGCGATTCCGGATCGGCGCGGCAGCTGCAGTTCGCCGCGAAGTTCCTCTTCTAGATGAGTAGGGCGGGTCCTTTGGGACCCGCCGATTGCCTGCCGGGTCCGAAAGGACCCGGCCTACAATTCCCCATGCGTCAGATCTCACTCGCCGCCGCGGTTCTCGCGGCGGCGACACTTTCCGCTCAAGCCCCCAGACCCTTCTCGCTCGAGGAAACGACGATCGCGCAGATTGAAGGCGCGCTGCGCGACGGGTCGCTGACCTGCCGCGGCCTCGTCGAGCAGTACCTCAAGCGCATCGACACGTACGACAAGAACGGTCCTGCACTCAACGCGATCGTGCAGACGAATGCCGACGCGCTGAAGACCGCCGACGATCTCGATCGGCGATTCCGGCAGTCGGGGGCGGTCGGTCCGCTGCACTGCGTTCCGGTCATCGTGAAAGACAACTACGAAACGTTCGACATGCCGACGACGGCGGGGTCGCTGTCGCTCAAGGGCATGATGACGGGCAAGGACGCGTTCGTCGTCAAGCGGCTGCGCGACGCGGGCGCCGTGATGATCGCGAAGTCCAACATGGCGGAGTTCGCGTTCAGCCCGATAGAGACCGTGAACTCGATTCTTCCCGGCTACACGCGCAACCCGTACGACACGAGCCGCGTGACCGCGGGATCGAGCGGCGGATCCGCGGCGGCGACGGCGGCGAACTTCGCCGCGCTCGGGCTCGCGAGCGACACCGGTGATTCGATTCGCGGTCCCGCGTCGCATCAGGCGCTTGTCGGCCTCCGCTCGACGATGGGGCTCGTCAGCCGCGCGGGCGTCGTCCCGCTCAGCATGGCCGCGGACATCGCGGGCGCCGTGACGCGCACGGTCGCGGACACCGCGGCGGTGCTGCAGGTGATCGCCGGCGAGGATCCGAACGATCCGGTCACGGCCGCGAGCCGCGGTCACGTGAATCCGAACTACCTGGGCGCGCTGCGGCGCGACGGACTGAAGGGCGCGCGGCTCGGCGTCCTGCACCAGGCGTACGACACGGCGACGCTCGATCGCGAAGTCGACGGCGTGTTCCGCGGCGCCATCGGCGAGCTGAGGGATCTCGGGGCCGACGTCGTCGATCCGGTCGCCATTCCCGAGTACGACGCGCTGCGGCGGGCACAGGGCGGCGGCTGCAACCAGTTCAAGTACGACCTGAACAGCTATCTGAAGGCGCTCGGCGACAAGGCCCCGATGCACTCGCTCGACGAGATCGTCAAGTCCCGCCGTTTCCATCCGTCGATTCAGGCGCGGCTCGAAGGCGCGCAGGCCTCGGACGATGTGCCCGGGCAGTCGGTCGGGTGCAAGGCGCGCGAAGAGTATCGCGAGAAATTGCGCGCCGCGGTCGTGACGCTGATGGACTCTGCGCAGCTCGACGCGCTCATCTATCCGACCTGGAGCAATCCGCCGCGGCTGATCGGCGATCTGAATACGCCTGGCGGCGACAACAATCAGATCTTCTCGCCGAGCACCGGGTTCCCGGCGATCACCGTGCCGATGGGCTACACGCGCGGCGACACGCTGCCGGCCGGGCTGCAGTTCTTCGGCCGCGCCTGGGACGAAATGACCCTGTTGAGGCTCGCGTACTCTTACGAACAAGCGAGCCACCATCGGCGGCCCCCAAACACGACCCCGCCGCTCCGCTAGGCGAATTGGGTAAGGTGGGCAATTGGGTAACTGAGTAATCGCCGCGACTGGGCTGCGCGACAATTACCCACCTACCCAACTACTCAATTACCCAATTCGCCGAAGTACAATTGTTTCAGTGCGTAAGCTCCTCATTGCCAACCGCGGCGAGATCGCCGTGCGGATCGTCCGCGCGTGCCGCGAGATGGGCATCTCGCCCGTGGCGGTGTACTCTGAGTGCGATCGCACCGCGGCCCACGTGCGGATGTCGGACGAGGCGTACCCGATCGGGCCGAGCGCGCCGCGCGACAGCTATCTCCGCATCGATCGCCTGATCGACGCCGCGACGCAATCGGGCGCCGACGCCGTCCATCCCGGATACGGATTCCTCGCGGAGAACGAAGACTTCGCCGCCGCCGTGCGGGACGCGGGCCTGACGTTCATCGGGCCGACGCCAGAAGCGATCCGGACGATGGGCAGCAAGACGGCGGCGCGGGCCGCGGCGATCCGCGCCGGCGTGCCCGTGGTGCCGGGATCCGAGACCGCGCTCGACGCGCGCGTGTCCGACGCCGAGATTGCCGCGCTCGCCCGTGCGATCGGCTATCCCCTGCTCGTGAAGGCGGTCGCCGGCGGCGGCGGCAAAGGCATGCGGATCGTGGACGCGCCCGCGGATCTCGCGGGCGCCGTGCGCGCCGCGCGGTCCGAGGCGGGCACCGCGTTCGGCGACTCCGCCGTGTACCTCGAGCGGCGCCTGGTCCGGCCGCGGCACATCGAGGTCCAGCTGCTCGGCGATCACCACGGCACGGTGCTGCCGTTCGTCGAGCGCGAGTGCTCGATCCAGCGGCGCCATCAGAAAGTCGTCGAGGAAACGCCGTCGCCCGTCGTCGCGCCGGCCTTGCGCGCGACGATGACGTCCGCGGCCGCGGCGGTCGCGAAGACGGTCGGCTACACCAACGCCGGCACGATCGAGTTCCTGCTCGATGAAGACGGCTGCTTCTATTTCCTCGAGATGAACACCCGGCTCCAGGTCGAGCATCCGATCACCGAGATGGTGACGTCGCTGGATCTCGTGCAGTGGCAGATCCGGATCGCCCGCGGCGAGAAACTCGATCTCGATCCCGCCGCGCTGCTCGCGCCGCGCGGCCACGCGATCGAGTGCCGCATCTACGCGGAAGATCCCGACAACAATTTTCTGCCGTCGCCCGGACGCATCGTCTCGCTGCGGACGCCGAACGGGCCGGGCATCCGCGACGACAGCGCCGCGTCCGCCGGGCTGGACGTGCCGATCTTCTACGACCCGCTGATGTCCAAGCTCATCGCGTGGGCCGGGAGCCGGCCGCTGGCGATCGCGCGCATGCGCCGCGCGCTCGACGAATACGTGGTCGCCGGCATCAAGACGACGGTGCCGTTCTTCACGTGGCTGCTCGCGCAGCCGGAGTTCGTCGCGGGCCGGTTCCACACGACCTATCTGGATGAGATCCTGGCGTCGCGCAACGGCCGGCCGTTCGTCGAGCTGTCTGCGGAGGTCGAAGAGATCGCCGCGATCGCCGCCGCCATTCACACGATGCTGTCGGCGCCGGCGAACGGGCATGGCGGGAACGGCGGGAACGGGCGGACGGCCACCGGGCGCTGGAAGACCGACGCGCGGCTCGAAGGATTGAGGTAGCGCGTGCATGTCGAGCTGGATATCGGCGGGCGGACACGCCGCGTCGCTCTCACGCGATCGGGCGACGATTTTGCAATCACCGTCGACGGACGCACGCGCCAGGTTCAGGCGACGCGCATCGACGCGCAACATTGGTCACTCCTTGTGTCGGCCCCGGGTAAGAGTGACACCCACGGGCGACGCGTCAGCTATGACGTCACGATTGCGTCCGACCCGGCAGGCTCGCTCACGGTCTTCGTCGGGCCGACGCCGGTGACGGTGGCCGTGAACGGCCGGCGCCGCTGGGGCCGCAAGGACGATGGCGCCGACGCGGGCTCGGGGCCGCAGCGGCTGTCGGCGCCGATGCCGGGAAAAGTGGTCCGCGTCCTCGTCGCGCCCGGCGAGACGGTGCGCGCCCGCCAGCCGCTCGTCGTCGTCGAAGCGATGAAGATGGAGAACGAACTGCGCGCCGGCCGCGCCGGCACGGTGTCCGAGATTCACGCGCGGGAAGGGGTGTCGGTCGACGCCGGCGCCCTGCTCATCGTCATTCAGTGAAACTGCTCACCTGGCTCCGCCATCACCCGCTGCCGCGCGCCGCGAAGTATTTCGTCGCGACGGTCGCGACGATCCTCGCAGTGACGCTCGTCGTGTCGCTGACGATCGATCTGGGGCCGGCCGTGCGGGGCGCGGCGGAGCGCGGCGCGTCGGATTATCTGGAGCGGCCCACGCACATCGGCGCGCTCGGCATTCGCCTGCTGTCCGGCAAGTTCGTCGTCGAGAACATCACCATCGACGGCCTTCACCCGGGCGACCGGCCGTTCTTCACCGCGAAGCGCATCGAGATCGGCCTCGACTGGCTGCCGGCGTTCCGCCTGAAGCCGGACTTCGTGATCTCATCCGTGTCGATGACGGACTGGCAGATGCTGGTCGAGAAGTGGGAGGCCGGCCACAACTTCCCGAAGTTCGTGCACGACGACAACCAGCCGAAGACGCCGCGCCCGTTTACGGTGACGCTGAGGGTCCTGCGCGCATACCGCGGCCAGTTCGCGTTCGAGGATCACGAAGCGCCGTGGAGCATCGTCTGCCCGAATCTGGACATCAACATCACCAACGTGCCGGACTATCACGGCCGGGCGACGTTCAGCGGCGGCATGGTGCGCATCCAGGATTTCGTCCCCATGTGGACGAACATGAAGAAGGCCGACTTCGTGATCGACGGTCCGCTCATCCGTCTCACCGAAATCGACTTCGAGACGGATGGGGCGAAGACCGTCGCGCGCGGCGAGGTCGATTTCTCGAACTGGCCGAACCAGTTCTACAACGTGCAATCGCGCGTGAACTTCCCGCGCATGCGTCAGCTCTTCTTCAAGGACGAGACGTGGGACCTGAGCGGTGACGGCGACTTCACGGGCGTCTTCCGGCTGACGAAGGGCCTGGGCCACGATCTCTCCGGCCGGTTCACGAGCGATGTCGCGGGCGTGAACACCTACCGGTTCCCGAGACTCTACGGATCGCTGCACTGGACGCCGGCGGCGTTCGACGTCATGAACGCCGGATCGAAGTTCTTCGGCGGCGACGCGAGGTTCACCTACGGCATCAAGCCGCTCGGGAACAAGACGGTGCGGCCGACGCATCACTTCGACACGACGCTGACCAACGTGGACCTGCAGCAGTTCACCGATTTCCAACGGCTGCCCGGACTCCGCTTCGCCGCCGCCGCGACGATCCACAACGTGCTCGACTGGCCCGCCGGGCACTTCGCCGATCATCGCGGCGAGGGGCACCTGGTCGTGACGCCGCTGCCTGGGCAACTACCGGGCGGGACGATGACGGCGTCGCTCGCGACCGCGCGCGCGGCCGACGCCGATCACGCGCGCCACGAGTGGGGACCGTTCGCACCGGTTCCGCTGCCCGCGCATCTGCCCGTGTCCGGCGAGTTGACGTACCGCTTCACCCCGGACGATGTGACGATCGACGCGGGACGCTTCGCGACCGAGCGGACGTACGTCACGTTCGACGGGACGACCGCGTGGGGCGATCGCTCGCGGCTGCCGTTTCACGTCACGAGCAGCGACTGGCAGGAGAGCGACCAGGTGCTCGTCGGCATCATTCAGGATTTCAATTCGTCCGCGCACGCGGTGTCATTCGGCGGCCGCGGCGAGTTCGACGGTGTCATGACGGGCGCGTTCCGGCGGCCGCGGATCGAAGGCACATTCAGCGGCGAGGATCTGCGCGGCTTCGACACGCTCTGGGGCGCCGCCACCGGCCGCATCGTCGTCGAGAACAGCTACCTCACCGTCACCAACGGTCTCGTGAAGATCGCCGATGCAGAGATCCGCGCCGATGGCCTCTTCTCTCTCGGGTACCCTCGGGACGATGGCGGCCAGGAAATGGACGCGCGGATCCGCGTCGCGCGCCACGACATCGAGAGCCTCCGGCACGCTTTCGGGATCGACGACTATCCGGTGTCGGGCCTGCTGTCGGGCGACTTCCATCTCACCGGCGACTACGAGCGCCCGGTCGGCTTCGGCAGCATGGCGCTCGACGAGGGCGTCGCGTACGGCGAGCCGTTCGAGAAGGCGACGGCGGCGCTGCGCTTCGACGGTATGGGCGTGCGGCTCGACTCGGTCTCGATTGCGAAGAGCACGAGCTCGATCACCGGCGCGGCGTTCGTCGGCTGGGACTCCACGTATTCCTTCAACGCCACCGGCCGGCGGCTGCCGATCGAGCATCTGACGCTCTTCGCCGCGCCGCGTCTCCCGCTGACCGGCACCGCGGAGTTCGATGCGGAGGGCAACGGCACGTTCGACGACCCGCGGTTCGACGTCAAGTTCCGCGTCAGCGATCTCTTCTACGCTGAGGAAGGCATCGGCGACGTGAGCGGCACGCTCCAGCGCCGCGGCAAGGAACTGAACGGCGACGTGAACGCGCAGTCGGCGCGGCTCACCGTCACGGGCGGCGGCCGCATTACCCTCTCGCCGCAGTCCCAGGCCGACCTGACGTTCCGGTTCCACGACAGCTCGCTCGATCCGTACGTCCGCCTGTTCGTGCCCAACCTGTCGCCGTTCACGACCGCGGTCGCCAGCGGCTCGATCCACGCGACGGGCGATCTGTCGAACGTCGATCGCCTCGTCGTCGACGGCACCGTGGACCTGCTGGACATGCGGCTGTTCGACTACGCCGTGAAAAACGCCGCGCCGGTGCATCTGAAGCTCGATCGGCAGGTCGTGACGCTTGATGAGATGCAGCTGGTCGGCGAGGATACACAGCTGCGCCTGTCTGGCACCGTCTCGCTCAAGGACGAGCGCATCGCGCTCCGCGCCGCCGGCGGCGCGAACCTCGGCATCCTGCAGGGCTTCTTCCGCAACGTGCGCGGATCCGGGCGCGCCGAGGTCACGGCGGCGATCAACGGCCCGCTCCGCCAGCCGCAGCTCTCCGGCAGCGCGACGATCACCGACGGCCGCGTCCGTCATTTCTCGCTGCCGAACGCGCTCGACGCGGTGAACGGCACGATTCAGTTCGACTCGGGCGGCATCCGTCTCGACGGCATCTCGGCGACGCTCGGCCGCGGGCGCGTGCAGTTCGGCGGCCGGATCGGGATGGATGGCTATCAGGTTGGCGACGTCGACGTGACGGTGCGCGGTGAAGGCATGCAGTTGCGCTGGCCGGAGGGCATTCGCTCCGTCGTCGACGCCGATTTGCGAGTGAGCGGCAACTTCAAGTCGCCGGCGCTCGGCGGTACCGTCACCGTGCGAAGCGCCGTCTGGAGCCGCCGCATCGACGCGCCCGGCAACATCTTCGACTTCGCTTCCCGGTCTGACGCCGCATCAGGCGGCGGCGTCGCCCGCGGCATCGACGTGCCGACCACGCCGTTGCGCTTCGACAACATCCAGATCCTCGTGCCGGGGACGCTGAAGGTCGAAAACAACCTCGTCCGGATGACGGCGAGCGCCGATCTGACGCTGCGCGGGACGTACGATCGCCCGGTGATTCTCGGCCGCGCCGACCTGGAGCGCGGCGAAGCGACGTTCGAAGGGCGCCGCTACCGCATCACGCGCGGGTCGATCGATTTCACGAACCCCGGCAAGATCGAGCCGTTCTTCGATATCGAGGCCGAGACCAACGTGCGCGTCGCGGGCGTCGGCGCGGGCGGCAGCACCGGCCAGACCTATCGCGTCACCGTCGTCGCCAGCGGCACGACCGATCGGATGCGGTCCACGCTCACGTCCGATCCCGCGCTGCCGGCGGCCGACGTCCTGGCGCTGCTTTTCAGCGACGTGCGACGATCGCCGGACGTGGAATTGCGCTCACTAAAGGACTCGAATCAGGCCGAGACCGACATCCTGACCGCGCGCGCCACACAGGCGCTCGCCGCGCCGCTGTCGACTGAAGTCGGCAAGGTCGTCGAGCAGACGTTCGGGGTCGACACGTTCGCGCTCACGCCGTCGCTCGTCGATCCCTACGGGTCGCTCAGCAGCACGCAGGCGGGGCGCCTGAATCCGACGGCGCGGCTGACGATCGGCAAGCGCATCTCGGATCGCGTCTTCTTCACCTTCTCGCGCAGCCTCGGCACGACGATTAACGATCAGATCCTCCTGCTTGAGATCGAGCAGAGCGACAGCTCGTCGTGGATCATCTCGCGCAACGAGGACTCGCAGACCTACGCGATCGAGCTCCGCAAGAGGTACGTGTTCTGATGCGCGCCCTCGGCTGCGTGGCCGGCGCGCTCGCGCTGTGCGCGGTCTGCGCCCGCGCGGCGCGGGCGGACGTCGCCGATTACGTCGGCCGGACGATCGGATCCGTCCGCCTGATGCTCGACGGACGCGAGACGACCGAGCCGGTGATCCTGCACGTCGTCCAGACCGCCGCCGGCCAGCCCCTGTCGATCGCTCAGGTGCGCGAGACGGTCACGCATCTCTTCAGCCTCGGACGGTTCGAGGACGTCCGCGCCGATGCCACGATGGACAACGGGCGCGTCGCGCTGCGTTACGATCTGGTGCCGATTCATCCAGTCGCCCGCCTTCGCTTCCTCGGAAAGCTCAATGCGCCGGGCGTCGACGAGGGCGCGCTGCGGCGGACGATCACCGATCGCTACGGCGTGTCGCCGCCGCTCGGCCGCGTCGCCGATATGCGCCGGCTCATCGAGGACGCGCTGCGCGAGCGCGGCTACTACCACGCGGTCATTACGCCCAAGGCCGATACGCAGGGCGATCGCACGACGCTCGCATTCACGATCGAACCCGGCAACAGGACGCTCATCGACGGGATCACGGTCGTCGGCCGCCCAACCGTGCCCGAGCCGGAGTTTCTGAACCGTCTCGGCCTGAAGAAGGGCGAGCCTTACGAGAAGTCTGCACTCGACGCGCGGATCGAGAAGTACGTCGCCGAGCGCCGGAGCCGCGGCTATTACGAAGACAAAGTCGAGCCCGACGTCGATCTCCCAGGCGATGGCCGCGCCGCGAACGTCACCGTCACCGTGTCGCCGGGTCCGCACGTGCGCGTCGTCTTCACGGGCGACCCGCTGCCGTCGGACAAGCGCGCCGAGTTCCTGCCGGTCGAGCGCGAAGGGTCGGTCGACGAGGACTTGCTCGAGGACGCGCAGAACCGCATCGAGGACTATTTCAGGGCGCAGGGCTATCGGGACGCGGCCGCCCCGCATCGCCGCGACCAGACCGACGGCGAGCTCGCGATTACGTTCGACGTGAAACGCGGAGCGCAGTACCGCCTGTCGGCGCCGCCCGCGATTTCCGGCAACCCGTCGATTCCGCTCGCCGACTTCGAGCCGGGCCTGCAACTGCGCAACGGCGCTCCGTTCTCCAACGCCCACCTCCAGGCGGACGTGTCCCTGATCGAAGGCCTCTATCACGGGCGCGGGTTCGCCCGCGCCGAGGTGAAGCCGAACGTCTTGACGACGCCGGGCGACCCCGGCGCGCCCGTGCCGGTGACGGTCAGCCTCGCCGTGACCGAGGGCGTGCGCACCGTGGTCGAGCACGTGAGCTTCTCCGGTAATACGGCGATGGACGAGGTGGCGCTGCGCGGCCGGACCGCGCTGCGCGAGGGCGAGCCCTTCGTGCCGGCGCAGCGAGACGTCGACCGCGACGCGATCCAGCTCGCGTACCTCGACCTCGGTTACGAGAACGCGACGGTGGAGGCCGCATCCGTCTTCAATGCGGACGGCACGCGCGTGTCGGTCGCGTTCACGATCCGCGAGGGCCCGCAGATCTTCGTCGATCACGTGCTCATCGTCGGTAACGTGCGGACGAGCACGGCGACGATCGAGCACCAGCTGCAGGTGCAGTCGGGCGACCGGTTCAACCTCGCGCTGATCACCGAGAGCCGCCGCCGGCTCACGACGCTTGGGCTGTTCCGGCGCGTGGACATCCAGGAGCTGCGCCACGGCGAGGAGACCACGCGCGATCTGCTCGTGACCGTCGAAGAAGCGCCGCCGACGACGATTAGCGTCGGCGGCGGTCTCGAGTTCCGTTCCCGCGTCGTGCTGTCCGCGGATGGCACGACGGCGGTGGATCAGCTCGAGCTGGCGCCGCGCGCCTCATTTCAAATCGGCCGGCGCAATCTGTTCGGCAAGAACCGGTCGGCGGACTTCTTCTCGAGCCTGTCGGTGCATCCGGAGGATGCGGGGCAGTCGAACGGGACCGGGATCGCCGGGTTCGGATTGGCCGAGTACCGGCTCGGCGGCAGCTTCCACGAGCCGCGCGTGTTCGACACACCCGCCGATGCGTCGGTGAACGTCATCTTCGAGCAACAGATTCGGTCGAGCTTCAACTTCGCGCGGCGCAGCCTGAGCGCGGACGTTGCGCGCCGGTTCAGCCGAACGGTCAGCGCCACCGGCAGCTATCAGCTGCAGCGCACGCGGTTGTTCGATTTGAAGTTGAGCCCGGAGGATCAGCTGCTGGTCCCGCGTCTCTTCACGCAGTTCCGGCTGTCGTCGTTCTCGGGGTCGGTCATCTACGACACGCGTGACGATCCCGTGGATCCTCACGCCGGCGAGTCGGGGACGATCAGCGCGCAGCTGGCAGGCGAGCACATCTGGTCGGAGGTGGGGTTCGTGAAGTCGATCGTCACGGGACAGGTGTTCCGCACGATCCCGCACACCAACAAGATTGTCTTTGCCGCCAACGTGCGGCTCGGCGTGGCCGAGGGCTTCTCGAACGACGGGCAGCTGCCCCCGAGCGAGCGCTTTTTCGCCGGCGGCGACACCACCTTGCGCGGCTTCGCGCTCGACCAGCTCGGCGTGAGGCATACGCCGCTGCAGCCAGGCGACACCATCGATCAGGACGGGTTTGCGACCGGCGGCAACGGCCTCGTGATCTTCAATGTCGAGCTGCGCACGCCAGTCTTCGGCGGCGTCAGCGTCGTGCCGTTCCTCGACGTCGGCAACGTCTTCGCGAACTTCACCGATCTCGATCTCACCGAGTTGAGGAGCACGCCGGGACTCGGTCTTCGGTACAAGTCGCCGTTCGGTCCGCTGCGTTTCGACGTGGGCTTCAAGATCAACCGGCAGACGGGCGAACCGCTCACGGCGTGGTTCATCAGCTTTGGACAGGCGTTCTGACGATGAGATTTCAGATTTCAGATTTCAGATTTCAGATTGGGCGGGCGCTGATCGCCCTTGGGCTCTTTGCCTCTTCTGCGCCCGCTGTCCACGCGGAGCTCATCGAGCGGGTGCTCGCCGTCGTGGCGGGGCAGCCGATCACGCTGAGCGACGTCGTCGGCGCGCGCGATCTCGGGTTCCAGTCTGCGGGCGACGCCCCCGATCCGCTGCGCGCGATTCTCACCAAGCTGATCGATCGCGAGTTGATGCTGGCCGAGACGGACCGCTACGGTCCGCCGGAGCCGACCACCGACTCGGTGGATCGCGACGTCGCGCGCGTCCGCGCGCGGTTCGCGTCGCAGGGGGAGTTCGACGCCGCGGTCGCGCGGTCCGGCATCGACCCGCAACACCTCCGCGAGACCGTGCGCCAGAACCTGCGCATCGCCGCCTATCTGGATCAGCGGTTCACCGCCGCGGGCCCCCGGCGTCAGGCGTTGATTGATGACTGGATCGCGGGACTCAGACGGCGAGGAAATGTTCTCGACCTGTACTTGCCTGGACGGTAAAGGGGTGCCGAGTGCCGGGTGCGGGGTGCTTGGTGCCGTGCAGGGTGCCGGGTGCAGGGTGCCGGGTGCTGAGTGCGCACCCACGTGGTCGCACCTTGC
>Ga0326726_10001810_pt1 | contig 19897 bp, 21 predicted proteins | sample MHFenrmetagenome_2_FD_207603 | JGI IMG/M metagenome (GOLD analysis project Ga0326726, IMG submission 207603) | Lab enriched peat soil microbial communities from Michigan Hollow, Ithaca, NY, United States - MHF15MN | ecosystem: Environmental > Terrestrial > Soil > Wetlands > Peat | place: USA... | reverse complement strand
TCGTACCGTACCAACATCCGCCATTAGAGACTTTCAAAGACGAGACGGAGAAATACAGAAAGCATGGTTATGTGATGGGGCTATTCAACAAACTTAATGAGGATATTCAAAGGACGTGCTTAGAAATATGAAGGAGAAATAGCCAAACAGAGGTGAAGACAAAATGTCAGCCGAAAAAATCAATGAAATTAAAGTAAAAGCCGGAGATTGGGCAAAAAATCAACCCACAGCTAAACTTGAAAAGGTCAAGGAGAATTTGGAGAAAATAAGAACGTTTAGTTCTCTTGATGAGGAATTACAGATTAAATATGCAAAAGAAGCTATTAATACTGTGTTAACCCATAGATTGTTTGAAGACGTTCTAAAAACAAAAGAAGAAATATTATCGATATTTAAATGATTTAAAAAGTCTTAAATCTACAAAGCATTGAAAGTAAACTATCGATTATGAAATGTCCTGCGTGCGATCAAATACTTAAAAGAGTAGAAGGCGTATGCGGCGAGTACGTCTGTATTAATCCTGGATGTGTTGAAAATAAGAAAGCGCACATGCAGGCGCACGCAGAGTTTTACGGGCTCACCCAGGCAGAAATAAACGCAAACTATCGCATAGCACTTGCCAGAAGATAGGAAAGAGAAATAGCACCAAAATAAGGTAAATAAAAAATAAACAAGGTGAAAAAATAACCTGTGAAAAACTCAAATAACGTTTTATGTCCAAAATGCTCTTATTGTGGTAGCACTCGCCTTGAAGAAGATGAAAATGTCGCTAAGTGTCTTGATTGTGGCATCGGCAGGTACAAGAAAGGTAGGCATAAGTAGGATTTTAATTAATTGCTTAAGTAATAATTGAAAAACATTGGAAAAATTGAACATGTTCGAATATAATAATAGTCCACGCAGTAATTGGGGAAGCAATCAACCTTATGAGTGCCTTCGGTGCGGAGCCACCACGACAGGCGAAAACATAATGGAGAGAAATGGCTTAATCAAATGTATCGTATGCGGATACAGAGTTTTAAAGAAGACTAAATCGCCAGTAGTGAAGAGAGTTCACGCAATATGACATGAGAACTTTGCATCAAAATTGTTTCAATACTAAATTCTTTAAAGTCACTAGCTTGCACATGTGCAATCTGCAAGACAAAGAGGTGACAAGCATGGCAAAATGGGAATACGCGTCAATTGCTTTAATAAAAATCCAAAAGGAAACTGGACTAACAACAGATAAAGAGTTGTTGGATAAATACGGTTTAGAAGGATGGGAATTAGTCTCTGTAGTTCCAATCCAAACTAATAATGTTCTTGAAGTGATTGCTTATTTGAAGCGAGAAAAAACGTGATTAAATTAACCATCTCCATTTTTCTCCATTGTAGCTACCGTTTGCAGATACAAGTTCTTATGAATTTTGGGTGCATAATGTTTAAGAAACTGTTTTGGAATCCTTCGTTTGATGGGCAGGTTCAGAGGGAAATGTTTGAGTGGTTCGCCATTTCCATGCATATTCCGCAAACTCTAACCTTGCCCACCTTGAACTTTTAGAACTTAATTGCCAGTCGCTAACTAACACTAAAAAGGAAAAAGAGGATTTGTTTCTGAAAGTGAGAAATTTAAAAACACAATCCAACTAATACAAAACATCTTAGTTTAAAGCAAAAAAGAAATAGTCAAAAAGAAGGAACGAAGAAAGATGGTGGACAAACATCATGGTATAAGTATTTGTTTAGATAGAAGTTGCAAAAAGTGCGTTGGCGAGCATAAATATGAATATTATAACGAAATAACACCTGCAACACTAAAAAAAACGCTCAGAGAATACCTCCAGACACTCTTTGCCACTGCAACTAACTGCCCAACTTGCGGGGGATTTACAAAAGAGATTGTTTTCGAATTTGAAGATAAAGAATATTTTTTCACTTGCTATAAAATAGTGGGTCGAGGCAAAACTATTGCTGAAACGGACTATGACAAGTTTGGCGATTACTTAAAGGGTAAAGGAAAAAAGGCAAATCAGAAGCGGAAGAATCCGGAGAAATGAGCCAATAGGTAGCTTCAAATAAGAATCATATAAGCTGATAGATGTTGGATTTGAATATATCATCGGTTAGTACAATGATGGCGGAAAAATCTTCCGTAAACGAGAATAAGGTGTATGCTATGAATGTAGAGAAGCCACCGGCCGAAGTCACGTAAAAGTGGCTGAGGTGCAAGTTTTGCATGGGAATGTGGCCGAGGTGAGGTATCTCAGCTCCGAGTGGTGATTTCACCCGCGAACTTTTCCCTTTTTTCAAGTCGGCTATTTCCTTTTTTCTCAGTTTGTGCATTTAGAAGCATACTCATAATTTTGAAGAAAAACAGCAATTTTGGGGGGGCGACTTTGTTTGGATAAGGTTGCAAGAAGGTTAGAATTGCTAAAGCTTGAAGGATTGGGCTTTTCTCAGGCGGAAATTGTGAAGGAATTAAGTGTGAAATGCGAGTGTTCTGAGCGTACATTGTACAGTGATTTTGAGTGTCGCGCAGTGTGGCAGCCTGTTTTGCAGAGCGTAGTTAAGCCTGACGGGGTTTTGTTGAAAGTTATGAATAGATATGAGCAGATTTATCGTCAAGCAAGCCTGAGATTTATTACAACATCGAACGAGTTAGCTCGGATGGCCGCTTTGAACATAATGCTAAAGGCTAATTCTTTGATGTGTGAAACTGCTGTTTTGCCTGAAGTTCTCGGTCGCTTAAAGGAGTTGGAGGAAAAAGCGAAGAAAGGAGTGTTTGTGCCTTGAAACCGTGGCAATTAAGCAGGAAAGTTGAAGGTTTGTCAAACATGATGGCTGACCCAGCAAAGACAGAGACGAAAATAGACATAAACAGTTTGAGCGAACCCGAACGGATACTTCTCGACAAAGTCCAAGAGATTACGGATAAATATTCGCCTGGGATTCCTCCACAAGATGTTCTAGAAAAGAACGCTGATTTATGGTATAAAGGCTTGGAAATCTTTGGCAAGAGAGTAAATGAATTATTTGTTGATGTTATGCCTGCCTCTTTTTGCTGCGATGAATTTGAAACATGGTACTTTAAACTTTACTTCTACAATTTTGTGCTCGACTGGCTTGACCATGTTAAAGACCTGCGCAAAATGCCAAAAGAGAAGTATCAAGAGCTTTTTGTGGAGCGTAAAGAAATGGGTCTTTTTGACGTGGTTTTTCGGTTTCCCAAAATCAAACCTGAAACAGAGAAGGAACATCAGCCATGAAGCCCAAACAATTAACCAAAAGAATCCAAGAGCTAACAGAAAAACTAAAACCTATACAATCAGAAGGAATTAGAATTGACTTTAGCTCTTTCACTGAACCTGAACAACTGGTTATTTTGAAGAATTTGGAACTTGACCAAAAGTATAGTGGCAGATGGACACATGAAGTTGTAATGGAGAATAAAGAAGTAATCCTCAAGCTCAACCACATCATCATAACCCGAGCAATAGAGTTGTTTCAGACTCTTATGCTTGGAGCGTTAATGGCTGACGAGATAGAAGCTTCTCTATTCAGATTAAACTTTCACCTGTTCTTAGAGCGCTGGATAGAGTGTCAAAAAAACATTAGTAAATGGTCAGAAAAGGACAGGGAAGTTTTCCAGCGCGACATGAAAATCTCTGAAGCTATGAAGAAAAAACAAGAGGTTAAATCAAATGGAGAAGAAAGCAACAATTAAAGTCCCAGAAGCATACCTGCCCCTTCTAGAAGACATCAGATTACTTGAATTAGATCAAACTAATCCAAATCGCACTACGATTAATCAGCAAGAGCAAATTTGGAGTAGTCTGCAAAAGTACGGTTGGACATATCCAATACTAACTAACAAAGACGGAGTCTTGTTGGATGGAGAGCAAAGGACTTATATTTGCATTCAGCATGATGAGTTTTTTGCTCCGGTACTTCGTTTACCTGTAACCGACGTGGACAGGCGGATGCTTAGGCAGATCCTCAATAAACTTAAAGGCAAGCACAACAAGGAGCTTGACGCTGAAGAATACATGCGCATAATCGAGAAGGGCGAAAAAAACGGTTTGAAAGCTCTCCTTGCATCAGTCGGTGAAAGATTGCCGCAGGATCTTTTAGAACAGGAGTTCTCTGTCAGCATCCCAGCAACTTATGAACTAATAATCGAATGCAATAATGAAGCGGATCAAAAGAGTAAGTTTGAAAAGCTAAAGTTGGAGGGGTATAAGCTACGAATTTTGACATTATAAGACGCTGGGAAGAATCAGATAGTTTTAGAGCACAAAGCGTGGTTGGCAGTTATACGCTTTCGGATGTGAAGTTGGAGAAGAGATTTGTTGGTTCTTTGCCGCTTGAGGATTTTGATTGGCAAGTCGGCGTCATAGTTGGTCGTAGCGGTTCAGGTAAGACAAGCATAGCCAAGCAGCTTTTCCCAGATGCTTACATACGAAACTTCGAGTACAAAAACAAATGTGTCTTAGACGATTTTCCAGAAGGGCTTGAAACCTCAGAGATTACAAGGATGCTCTGCAGTGTTGGTTTTGCTTCCCCACCTGATTGGCTTAAAAGCTATGATTGCCTGAGCCAAGGAGAAAAGATGAGAGTTGACATTGCAAGAGCGTTATGCTTGGATAAACCGCTTGTTGTCTTCGACGAGTTCACAAGCGTGGTGGATAGAGAAATCGCGAAGGTGAGTGCTTTTGCGATTAGTAAAGCTGTCCGCAAAAACAAAAAGCAATTCATTGCCGTTACCTGCCACTACGATGTAGTCGATTGGCTTGATCCCGATTGGGTTTTCTGCACTGACACAATGGAGTTTGACCGAAAAAAAGAAGTCGGCCGCCCGTTAACCTCAGCATTTATCGGTGCGGCGCAAGTCTTTGGCAGATGTTTCGGAACTATCATTATTTGAACGGGAAACTTGGAGCTGGAGTAAGATGTTACTGTGCAGTTTACAGTGGCAAGCCTGTTGCGTTTATTGCTGTAGCATTTGTTAGGATGAGGGCAAAATATTTTCGAGCAAGCCGACTAGTCACCCTGCCCGATTACCAGGGAATCGGCATAGGCAAACACCTCCTCAACTTCACAGCTGAACTGTATACTTCCCAAACAAAAATCCCATTCTACATACTAACCAGTAACCCACAGATAATACGCGGAAACCTTGAGAACTGGAAAATTGCTCGCTTAGGCCATGCAAGCAGAGGCAGAGGCAACACAAGAATAAACAACGAGATAAGAGCCAGCTTAAGCAGGAACAGAATCACCGTATCAATGCAATACATAATAAACAAAATTATTTCCTGACCCTTCTATAATATTTAATCCCAAAACTCGATGATTCTAAGGTTTAGCGATTTTTTTCTTTTCCGTCAGTGTCCTAAATGTCAACAATAAGAAGTGTATGCTGGTTCAAATTTGATTGAAAGTTTTTAAAACACCTAAAACACATTGTGATTTGGTATTCCTACGTTAAGTCAATTAAGAACTATAATTACCGTTAATGCTTTGTTAATTGCACTTTTTGTTTATACTAACTATGTAATTTGGGCAGAGTTTAGCAACTACCCTGGCGCAAGGTTAGTCATTTTTAATGCTTTTATGATTCAGGATTCACCTACGACTACTACCGGAATAGCTGTAATCCCCAACTTTCCATTCTGGCTCTTCTTTATTGCAATAGCAGTAAACATGTACTTCATAATAAAGCTCCAAAGAAAACAAGAAACAAAAGCTGAATGAGTTAGTCAAGAAACCTTGACTACTCCAAGATTTTGCTTTGTTAGTTTTAGTCAAGAAAGTTTGACGAAAACGCTTTTATTAAAACGAATTTCAAAGACATATTGGATGAGGATGAGCAAAGGTTTCGTTTTGCTGATTATTTTCTGCTTCCTCACATTAACTTGTGTATTTGTAATTAAGCCTGTTTCGGCAATTAGCGGCAAAGATGATACATGGGTTACGAAAGCTCCGTTGCCTCAAGTCATCGCGCTTCCTTCTGCAGCAGGAGGAAGAGCTGCCGTTGTGGCTGGAAAAATCTACGTTGTAGGCGGCTCGGCAAGCTACGAGTATGACCCAGCGGCAAACACTTGGAGTGCTAAGACCCCCATGCCGACCCCGCGATTCTATTTTGGAATTGCTTCTTATCAAAACAAAATATACACCATAGGCGGATTTAACTTTGTCAACGGAACCCCAACACGTTACTCTGTAAACGAGATTTATGACACAGCAACTGACACTTGGCAAACTAAGCAGCCAATGCCTACAAGCAGATACGATTTAACTGCTGAAACTGTTAATGGGGAAATTTATCTAATCGGCGGAACATTTGGTGACACAAATAATCCGCCTATTAAAAGTACACTTAGCATGAATGAAGTTTATGATATTGCAAACGATTCATGGACGACAAAAGAATCAAGTCCTTATCCTGCTAGAAGTTATGCATCATCCGTTAGCGACGGCAAAATCTACATAATAAGTCAATATTTTACCCAGATTTATTACCCTGGGAATGATACTTGGAGTCAGGGTACTTCAATGCCAACTCCAGTAAGTAATGCAGCTGCAGTTGCCACTATAGGCGTGCAAGCGCAAAAACTAATCTATGTTTTTGGAGGAGCAAGTGCAATAGATAAAACTCTTGTCGGAACCGACTTAACCCAAGTTTACAATCCTGAAAACAACAGTTGGACTTATGGGGCACCTATGCCTACTGCTCGAGAATGGCTTACAGCTGCCGCAGTAGATGATACGGTATATGTTATTGGAGGCAGCGTTGGACTTTCTCTTCCCGCTCTGACGAATAATGAAGTTTATACTCCTTTTGGCTATGGAACTGTTCCGCCAGTAATTTCGCTCATTTCCCCAGAAAATACCAACTACTCGTTTACAAATATTTCATTAAGTTTTTCTGTAAATAAGGCTGTCAATTGGATAGGCTATAGTTTTGACGGGCAACAAAACGTTACCATATTAGGTAACTGCACCATAGATAACATAACAAACGGTTTACATATCGTCAAGGTTTATGCCAATGACACATTTGGAAATATTGGAGCTTCAGAGACAAGGAATTTCTCGGTTGCTGCTTTACCTTTAGCAAAGCCAGAGTCATCTCCAACTCTTCCTTTAGTCGCTGTTTCAGTATTAATTGTAGTTGCAGTTGTTGCTGGTTTGTTGGTCTTTTGCAGGAGAAACAGGCAAATCAAACACTGCGAATTCAAATAAATTTTGTCACCAAAAAAAACCCTGTGCGTCTAACGAAAGATCAATCTCAACAGAAAAAGAAACCTAGTAGAAGTTGCGTGTTTCTTTGTGTTTCTCTGCTTCTTCATAGAAGAGTATCTTCAATCAACTCAACGTTTGAGAGACCTTTAGGCAGAGACGAACTGATTGTCAAACAGAGAGACAGTGATTGACAGAGAGAGACTGACTGAGACTGACAGGGTACGCGCGCACGTGTATGCGTGGGTGGGAGTGCGTTTGAAAACGAGAGAGAGAAAGATTAAATTTTAATCCAACCAACCAACCAACATACTACTACTTACTACTACAACCCCACTCCACCATACTTACCTATACACCCACCCCCCCACATACAACACAACACACTCACACAGCGAGTGCTTGCTACATTGCAATGAGGCAGATGATTTTTTTCTCCTGCTTCCCCTGCCTAGCACACACGCGGAGAGTGTGTGAATATGGGCAAGAGGAAAATAGAAATAGTAGGTTTTAGTAAAACCATCATCTTTGTTTTTGCTTTAAATCTAACTTAAAAAAATTACAGATAATTAAGAATTATCGTTGAAATCTACAAGATAATTATGCACGATGTGCTTCAACTACGGTTCAGTCGTTTAGAATTTTCAACGCTTGCAAAAGAAGCGTTGTCTTAGGATTTTCCCTATTCAGCCTAATCATTCGCAAATGACCATAACGTTTTTCCTCGATTATGCCCTCTTGCCTTAAAATAAGCAGATTTGCATTTATCTGATTATAAGTACTGTTCACTTCACGAACAAGCTCCATCATGTTGGCGGAATGGATTGTTGACAAAAACTTTACTATTCTGCGTCTGCACGAGGACGAAATCAATTGTTCCAAATCCAAAGCATTCCGCCTCCGGATACTTAACTGTTTCCTTTTCCCGTTTATAAGCGCCAAGACGAAACGACTCTTCTAGTCAGCACAGAGGTAAGTAAAAGTAAACGTTAAGAAACGGGGCAAAACATGGTTATTTCATTGCGTAGTTTTAATAGTTGATGGTGGATTTTCACTTTCACTTGCCTCCCTGTTTCCGAAACTATTCGTCTTCCTTTTATATTTAATGCGCAGAGGGGTCGGTTTGAAGCGCTTTTCCTCTTCAAAGAGAATAGACGCTTCATGTCTGGAGCTAACTGCTCTGGAGGCTAGTAACAGCCTAGTCCCAATTGAGGGACAGAAAAAGATCAAGTGGAACACTGTGGAGGTTTCCACCTAAAATATATGGAGGAAAAAAAATGATTAAAATCTCCAAACAAAAAATTCTCTTGACAATTACTATTCTTACAATACTATTGATATCTAATACGTACGTCTCTCTTGGATCAACCGCCAAGGCTGCAGTAATAGCAAATGAACAAAAAGGTTTGTCAATAGCCAATGATGTAATTGGTATTGACCTGTCAAAGTATAACGTAACAACCGAAGAATCTCCACAAAGCGGCAACAATTCTTTTCGTGGCGCTGTTCAAGATAACATTGTCTGTAATTTAAAATCTGATACCAGTCAGCTTAAGATTGGCTATACCTTTGCAAATGGGCAACTGCAAATGATGCAAGTGCTTCAGAACGTTGGCGTTTTAACTATGACTAACTCAGCTGCCACAAAAACTAACACTACTATTAAGGCTGTCGATTTAGCTAGAAGCTTCCTTAACAACTACGAGGTTTATAGCAGCAATTCACTTTTCGGACAGTTAGCTTCCACTTTAGACAAAATCCGCCTAGCCCCCAACATTACAGAAACTTTCGGCAATATTGTAGTTCAAGTCACATATTATAACAATAGTCACACAAATTTTAGGTGGTACTACATTTGCAATGGTGCTATTGCTCCATATTCAAAGTTTGTAGCTTTGGAGCTAAAAGATGGCTTCGTAGCTGGCTTTATCGATAACTGGGACCTTTATAATGTTTGCAATACAAACATCAAGCTCTCAAAAGAAGATGCAGTAAATATAGCGTTGCAGACAGCTAAAGCTTACAATTGGACCACACAGCTGGAACCTGATTCTCTTAAGATGAGTAATCTCAACGAGTCAAATGTTGTCTGGAATTCATTAGTATTCGACAATTCTCAAAATGCAAGCATCATACGCAGCAATAATGCTTTGGATCTTTATCCTGTTTGGCGTGTGGGAATTTCATTTGGCAAGTGGTATGGTCCGTTATACGGTGTGGAAGTTGATGTCTGGGCTGATACTGGTCAGGTTAGGAGCATGCAAGTAGCTTGCTCCAATTTGGCTCCTGGTGATATACCCAATGCGGATTTGAATAGTCAACCGACAAAACTCTCAGATAATACGGTTAATTCAGCTTTCTTTATGCTGTTGTTTCCAATGCTTATCATATTTGCTATGGGTGTTGCTATATTATGGGTTTCCAAAAGAAGTCAAAATAATTGCTTCACTATTCTTAGAAGACATGGAATTAAGGCTGGTGGCGTAATGATTTGTGTTTTGATGTTGTCAACGATTTTCATTGGTGCTTTGTCGACAGTTAATGCGACTTCGCGTGGGGCTGTAGTTTGGGGTTCAGAAAGTAACGGCGCATTACCCAACTTTCCACCAGATCCAGAGAATCATTTAAGCTGGCGAAAAACTGATTTTGAAATTTCCGCGCAAGAAGGTCTTGCTGGTGTTATTTACAGTGATTTTGCAGACGATAACTGGAATAGCTACAATAATCAAGGATATGGACAAGGTGAAGGAAACTCAACTAAGATCTCGATTTTAAGTACGCTTGACAGTTTGCAGGCAGCCAATGATTATGTGGCAATAGTTGATTTTGACCACGGCATATTTAGCAGCAATACGTCTGAAACGCCTTTAGGGGAGATACATTACATGTTCGAAGATACCATTGGAACTTACGTTGGATATCATATCAATTATACAGTTGATCCAACCCATGGCGTCTATGACATGGACATATATAACCACACCATCAACTATGGACAGAAAGTCGTTTTTGTGTTCGCCAGTACATGTATGTCAGCCAACTTAACCTACGGACAAGGCCTAGTTAATGGGGTAAATGCACGTACTTTTCCACTTGCTTGGATGCATCACCAAGTAGGCTATCAAGGCTCTGAACTTAGCCCTGACGGCTATAACTACCCAGATGATAGTCAAGCATGTTTCATCGGTTTTACATCTGGTTCACCGTCCTTATCACAGAATTTACCATTCGAAGTTGGTTCTATTACTTATGCAATGTGGGTCAGCGACTTTTTCTATGCAGCCATATTCCCTGATTATTCTGTAAATCAAGCTTTAAATTACGCTTCCATGGAAAACTGGGGCTACTGGTTTGGTGACTCAAACTGTCCGTTGCAGGACTTTAACGCATCTTGGCCTGGCGTTGGGGAAGGTTACAATTGTCAAATGGTTGTTTACGGAGACGGCAACATGTTCTTAAAAGACTACAATCCATCAGTTGACACAGTTGGACCACCAACAGTCTACGGACCTGGATATTACGTACAACCTTACCCAGAATCGTATACTTTCGCAGCTACCGCATGGGATTCTCAGGGAAAAAATCTAAAGTACCTATTTGATTGGGGCGACGGCACTTACACATGGGTAGACTCAAACAACTATTATCCGAGCGGCAACGAAGTCTTTACTTCGCATTCTTGGGATACACCTGGGCAGTACACTGTTACTGTTAACGCGATAAATCAGGATGGCGTATGGAATGTATATCCAACACTTTATGGCGTTGATGTCATGGGTGGAACATATTATACATTGACTGCAGAAGCAGATGCTTATGATCAAGCATACAACTATATGGGTCCCGCTGATGTCCCTGTCCACATAGACTATCAACTTGCTGGATATACGCCTCTTAGCACCTCTGTGCAAGCTGGAGTACATTTCATCGAACTATACTCAGCATTTTATGGGTATGGTAATGGCTACTTTGAAGCGAATGGCATGTGGTACTTCGATGGCAACAACTGGTACCAAACATACGAAACATACGCAGATATTCCAATATACCAAGACACATATATCTACGTCAGTTACATTTTAGTAAACGGTTAAAGGGCAAACCAAAAACTGAGGAGCAACTTTCTTTTTTTCTTTAAACTGTTTATTAGCTTAGGTTTGGATTATTTAGTCAATAAAAATAAACCAAATAATTAGATGTTAGTCAAGAAATGTTTACAAAAAAACTTTTATACCTTATTCCTCTCCAGACATAGTTTGAGGCGAAGTATGAGAAAACATATCGGTATGTTGCTCGTTCTAGTTATACTTTTATCAACCTTGAGTTTTGCATCAGTTAAGCATGCTTCTGGGCTTAGAATTGTCGGAGACTCTTGGGCTACTAGAGCTTCGATGAATGTTGCCAGAAGCGATTTAGGCGTTGCAGTTGTGGATCGGAAAATTTATGCAATCGGCGGCTCTGCAATAAAAACTTCGCAGTACGTTACTTTGCCGACTTCCGGAACTGTTGTGGGTACCAACGAAGAATACAGCCCCGAAACAAACACTTGGATCATGAAAGCTTCAATGCCTACGGCTAGAGCGTACTTCTTCATTGCAGCTTATCAAAACAAGATTTATTGCATTGGAGGCGCCCCCTCGTTTTCAAGCGTTTCAAAAGAAGAGATTACGGGTGTGAATGAGGTTTATAATCCACAAACAAATACTTGGACAACGTTCTCTCCGATGCCAATAGCAAGATCCACGCTTATAGACGGCTATTTGTATGGCGCAACTTCGGGTCAAGCAAATGTACTGAATGGAAAAATCTATATAATAGGTGGAGTTTCGAACGCGACTATAAACGGCATCATTGATCCTAACGCAAATTCCGCTGAGGTATATGACCCTATTAATGATTCTTGGATAATTGCTTCTATACCTGCACCAACCTCAGACAGTTATGCATCTACAACATATGATAATAAGATCTACGCAGCCAACAACTTAGAATTATACAATTATGGAACCGATAACTGGAACCAAGTTGCATCTGTCCCCAGCCTAAATTTTCCTCCTCATGGTTATGTTTTACATTATAATCCGAGCATTGCCGCAACAACTGGCATAATGGCTCCAAGGCAAATTTATATTTTCAGGGGAGTAGCTTGCTCAATGGGAAATGTCGAAAGCACAAGAAGTTATGATCCCCAGAATAATAGCTTTATGGATAGTAATACGATGCCCACATTCCGAATGGATTTTGGGGTTGCAGTTGTGGACGACAAGTTATATGTTATTGGCGGTTTTATTCCTGTTTGGTCTGCTACACTTTTTGACCTTGTAAATGACACTCCAACCGCTGTTAATGAAGAGTATACACCTTTTGGGTATGGAACTGTTCCCCCTACGATTTTCATCGTTTCGCCACCAAACGGAAGTTATCTCTCGAACAATGTCACTTTAACTTTTACTTTAAATCAACCTACTAATTCGTTGAGCTACAGTCTTGATGGAAGCAGCAACATAACCGTTAACAGTAACATCACTTTGACTGGGCTATCTAATGGTTTGCATAATGCTACAATTTACGCTAACGACACCTTTGGCAATGTTGGCGCTTCTCAAACAATTGGCTTTACCATATCTAATTCAGAGACTTTTCCAATTGTGCTTATTGTCGCTGTTACCACAGCAATTTTGGTTGTGGCAATTGCTGGTTTGTTGGTTTACTTCAAGAAACGCAAAATAAAGAGAGGCGCCATCCTTCTATGTTTTCTCTTATGCTCCACTATATTTCTAGCTACTATTTCATCTGTGGACGCTACTTCGCGTGGCGCGGCTATTTGGGGTGCTAGAAGCTCAGGAGCAATAAATAGCCCTCAAAGTGAGAGTTGGCGCAAGACCGATGGCGAAATTTTCTACCAATGGTCCATAGCTGTCAATCTCAACACCATTTTTCAGAATAACGGTTATTCAACTGTTAACCATCAAGGAAGCCAATCAACTAAAACCCAAATACTCTACGATATGAATTGTTATTGGGGTTTAGCAAGCAATTTTGATTACTTCGCAATGGTTGACTTTGATCATGGAGTCGGCAATGAAATCGTAGATAATGAAATGCATTACATGCTTGAAGATGACTATGGCACTGAATTTGGTACCTATACGGACTACTATAACGATCCACCAAGCCATACAAATATAAATGAAGGAGTTTATGACATGGAAATTTACAACAAGATCGATCCAAGCAAAGTTATTTTTGCATTTATCAACACGTGCATGTCCGCTGAAATCAATGGTCAAGGACTGATTCCTATCACTGATAGGTTTGCAAGTTGGACACAGGGAAAGCTTCCAGATGGGAATGCCCGTGGAATGCCTTTTGCTTTCACTCACCGCTGGGTTGAATCTAAGGATACTCTGGGATTTAATATAACGCAAGATCAAAACCCTGATTATCGCAACTGGGAAGATGTTGGAGACATAAGTGACGACGGCTATGGGAATCCAGATAATGGCGGCAATGTGTACCTGGGTTTTCCATGGGGTTCAGCAGCAATAGAGCAACACATACCCTACGAAACCAATGGTCCGATATACTGGATCTGGCTAATGAGATTCTTCGACCTCGCCTTCTTCTACGATTATTCAGTTAACCAAGCTTTAGACATCGCTTCCGACTGGACTTGGGGTTGCGGCACTTTCGCTAACAGCCCATTGCAATATTTTAGATCTAATTGGCCAGAACGAGCTGCCGATGGTAATTGGTATAATAGTGGTACAATAGGTGATGGCAGTCGACTCGCAGTCTACGGCAATGGCAACATTCACATGAAGCAGTATGAACCCAATTACGTAAGCTGGCCTGCTATTGCGGGAGACTCTGCAGGCAATATATATCAAAATCTCAATATTTACGCTGTGTCAACAAGTCCTTCAGGTCATCAGGTGCATTACGTTTTTGACTGGGGCGACGGTTCAAATCAGTACTGGACACCAAACTTTTGTAATAGCGGCACTTGGGTTGGCGCTCCTCACAGTTGGAGTTCAGGCGGAATTTATACTGTTACAGTTTGGGCGCAGAGCGATGATGGAACTTGGAGCAGCTCTAATACCTTCCAAGTAAATATTGGAAACCAGCCAATCTACCACTCGCTAACTGTACTAGCTACTGACTACTATACAGCACTTAATCCTAATGTTTTGATTGACGGCATTTTGGTAGGCACTGCTCCAGTAACAATATCCGAACAAGAAGGATTGCATTACATTCAGTTCGAAGACCCAGTATGGAACTCGCAGTTTTACACCTACGCTGATTTACAATCCATATCCTCAGATGACTGTTATAATGTCTATTATGGAAATTCTGTACCGATATACCATGACATAACTACTACCGCTCTTTATTACCCATAGTGACAAAGTATGCTTTCAAAACAATTGCCCTTTCTTTTTTTATCTAAAAATCTATTCTTGTTGAGCAATAAAGAAATGAAAATAATTGATTGCTACAAAGTCGGTTAGTCAAGAAATGTATATTAAAAAAATAGTTTTAGTCAATAAACCTTGACAAAAAACCTTTTATTATCTAAAACTTCAAGAGATTAATCTATGAACAGAATTTACACAAAAACGGTTTTAGTGGTGTCTTTGTTATTATGTATAATTAATATTTGGTCTGTCTCAGGCATCACAATGCGTCAGAACTTCTGGGTAACAAGGACACCGATGCATGTTGCTAGAGGTGCTATGGGCATTGCGGTTGTGGATGGCAAAATTTACGCAATCGGAGGATCTACGGCAACAGATATTGTAAGCACAAATGAACAATATAATCCCATAACAGACACTTGGGTTCTAAGACAGCCAATGCCGACGCCTAGAAACTTTCTTGCAATTGCAGTTTACCAGAGTAAAATTTACTGCATAGGTGGATATACCCGTAATGCAGGGGCAATAGGAGTAAATGAAGTTTATGATCCGAATACTGACGCATGGGAAATCAAGACGCCCATGCCTACGTCCAGGGCTGATATGCAAGCGAATCTTGTAAATGGCAAAATCTATTGTATAGGTGGAACCACAAGCAAGGGCGTTGTTACTTCAGTAAATGAGGTTTATGATCCATCAACTGACTCGTGGAGCAATGAATCCTCTCTGCCTGTTGCAACGGCTTTCTACGCATCGACAGTTTTTAATGAAAATGTGTACATAATAGGCGGAGTTTCACTCGCTGGTAAATTAAACCAAATATTTGATACTCGAACTAAGCTGTGGACTTCAGGGGCACCTCCGCCTAATGGTGGGATTGAAGTTGCTGTCGCAACTGTTGGCGTTATGGCTCCCCAGCGATTTTACGTTCTAAATAATGATGGTGTAAACCAAATTTATGATCCAAAGAAAGATACTTGGACGCTTGGCTCTAGTATACCAACGAAAGACTTGGTCAAATTTGGTGTAACTGCAGTAAATGATTCAATATATGTAATAGGTGGTACTCTTTGGACTCATCCTTATCCGTTAAGTGACTTTGTTAATGAGACTGCGGTTGCCGATAATCTGTTGTATATGCCTATTGATTACGGTACACCCGATCCATCTTATGTGTTGCAGACTACTCCACCTAGAATTAGTGTTCAATCGCCATTAAATGAGGCGTACAACGAATCTAGTTTGTCTTTGGTATTCACAGTTGATAAATCTATTAGTTGGATAAGTTATAGTCTTGATGGAAAAACTAACCTAACTATTAACGGCAATATTACACTGACAGACTTATCAAATGGTCAGCACAACTTGACCGTTTACGCGAATGATACATATGGGAATATAGGTGCTTCAGAAGTTTTCAGTTTCACCACGGCAAAGCCAGAATCTTTTCCAACTCTGCCTGCTGTCGCTGTTTCCGTATTTGCAGTAGTTGTGGTGGTTGCAGGTTTGTTGGTTTACTTCAAAAAACACAAACCAGTCAGGATGCTTTAGTGCATTAAAGTTTGAGTTTAACACAAAATTAGCTGTTGGGAAACAAATTCAGCATTTACTGCAATAAACTTGGTTTTAGTTACATAGGGTTTTAGGTAAAACTTACTATTTTCCTCTGTTTTACTATTTCAGAACATAATAGCAAGTTATATTAACAGTCAAAACCTCGCCATAACAACGAACAGCTGGAACAGAAACCCTTCGTTCAATTATGTTAAGACAGTTCTTGGCTTCAGTTGGCAAACCTTTTCTATTTGTTTTTCTGTGTTGCTTTTGCAGAAGATATTCAATGATCTAACATAGATTCATCATCGTTCAACCGATGTTTTGCCTAAAACTCTTATAAACAAAAACAAAACAGAAAAATTGATTATGGTTTGATGTGCTGAACTAGTGTCATGCCCATGTTCATAGTCATTCCATAATTAATAGTGGCTGATTGCATTGAGAGGGTTTCTTGCATAGTGTACAGTTTGGAAAGCCCAGTTTAGTTTGTGACTTTCAAGAATTATACCGCTATTTAATCGATGATTTCCTCATTGAACGGTGCTAAAAGCTACACAAAAAAGACTTTGTATTGGTTACAGATTTCATGATGCATCTAAAGATGGGAAAGAAAATACACTTGAAAGAGTACGAGACTGATAGTTTAGCTGAGGACTTAAACGCCTTTTTTGATAGGATGGTTGATGTTGAAAGAATCAAGGTGGGAAAAAGACAGACTATTGATACTATGATTAGTGAGGAAGCTCTATTATTCGCAAAGTATCTGAGGAACGAAAAGAAAGAGTGGACTCCAAGAAGTAGCAGTTTGACTTAGTCAAGAAACCTTGACTAACTAAGTCAAGGAATTTTTACGATAAGCCTTTTATCGTTAATAGTTTATTAATACTTAATACAGCGTGCCTCAAATGGAAAATATCAACAAAAGCTTCGCATTAATCCTGATTCTAATAATGGCTATCTCAAGCTTTGTGGTTGCTAAAACTGCGTTTGCTCAGTCAATACCCAAGCCATCCGTACCAGAATTTACTATACAAGTTATTGTTCGCTCTTACGATGAACCAACAAGTTACTATACCAACCCATATACTGGAAAAATCATAACTTATCAAGGCTATCATATAGAGAATAAAACCATTGAAATTAAAATAAAAAACCAACAATTCAATAATTATGACAGTTCAAGTGGAAAAACTCTAAACCTATACTACAATATAAGTGCAAAAGGACACTTTGGCGATGATTGGATGTATTACCCTGAAAATCAAGCCTATGCTGCTTTTGGCTCTACTTACACAACCCTTACTTTTCTTACTAGGGGGTCTTCTAATGGCGGTTTCTTGATACCTGCGCCATGGGGCGGTTATATAGACGTCAAAGTACAAGCTCTGATAGGCTATTACTACACCGAGTTTGTCCCAGACAATTTCCTTGGAAGCTATGTTACAAAGTTTGCTGGTCAAAAAAGCGAATGGAGTAATATACAAACAATACACATACCTGAAACTTCCACTTCAACCTCACCTACATCAAATCCAACGCCAACACCTACCGTTCCAGAGTTTCCAACCTTGGTAATTGTGCCTTTGCTTCTTTCAGTGTTCTCTGTTGCTTTGTTATTCAGGCATCAAAAATCCATCTCTCAAAACAAACCCAACGTTTAGAGGAAAAAGCATAAACTAACTTCTATAAGAAAAGCTTGATAACTTAATTTTATTAAGGTTCTCTTCAAGTGATAATCAATTTTGTGTCTGTCTGTGTGTGTCTGCGTCTGACAGAAGATAAGAGAGAGTAAGAGAGAAGTAAAGAGAATAAGAAGTAAATAGAGAGAGAGAGAAAAAGATTATAATGTCAAACTATCCTTAATCAAATAGCTTTTTGAAATTTAACAAACAAACCTTAAAATTGTTTCAAACCTTTTCCTTTAAGGGTCGAACGATTAAATATCTAATTTCAAAACAGGCAAATCCTTGTCTGCAATAACATTTCAACAATATTGATGAGCTTATTCAAACAAATTGAAGGAAGCAAAAAACAGAATTCAGACTTTAGCTCCTTAGTATTTTAATGGGAGGGTTACCTGCCTTTATGGAAGAGGGAATAATTCACTTCTTTACAGTTTTTCATTAAGAAACTATGTTAACTCTTATCTCTTGATTTGTCGAAAGATTCACGAGCCACTAATGGTTTCTTTGGCAAAGGTAGGCTTTGCTGGGCAGCTACTTGAAGTGATGATGTGTTTGGAGCAGGATCGTTTGCCGTCTGCGTTGTGTTCGCCTTAGCCAATGCGTCTTTAGGCAGTATAACGGATTGGTTAACAGCAGCTTGAAGATTTGAATTTTCAACAGGAACAGGTATTTTGACAGCGGGTTTTTCTTCTTTACTCATTTGGTCACCTCCATATTTAATCCAATTAAAGAAAGTAATTCGTTAAGTTTCTTCATTTCTTCAGGGTAAGCATCCTCTAATGACCGCTTAAAGCACTCCAGCCTATCTTTGGAAATTTCTGGCATGTTTCGTAAGATTTCTTCAGTTACGCCTGGCACGTAAGCGCCTGGAAGCGTGATAAGTTCACCTTTTACCTCTAGATTTACTGACCCTTTGAGGCGAACCGGTTTTATTAAATCATATTCTCCACCCATTATTTGCCTTGAGAAACATCTTCGCCAAGCATATTTCTGAATTAGCGTACCAAAACCTTCCTCGATCCATTTTCCTCCTTCCGCCGGATCTTGCTTTCTCATAGTAAGTCCCAGATATAGAATAAAAGATTCAAGCAAACCTACTTTCTCATTAAATTTCTGAATAAATTCTTTGTCTGATAATTTACCAGAAGCTGTAGCTTCAAACAAACCATTGAAAAGTTGAGTGGAAAGCACCGAAAACACAGTTCGCCTAATGTAGCCATGCTCTAAACGCCCCACCATTAAAACATAGCCGTTTTCACCCTTCTTGATTTTTCGCGCGTTTTCCATTCTTTTTAAGTGCTGAGTTAAAACTGGTCGTGATAGCCCTGTGCACCCTAACAAATCTTTAAAACGAACTTCTTCTTTTGCTAAACAGTTTACTATTTTTTCCTCGTTGAGCCTTTTCTGCTCCTTCTGAAAGTAGTAAGATTCCAGCTTCTTCAACTGCACACCCCTAACTTACAGTAACATACGCTATATAAGCAAGTTAGAGAAGTTACGTATAAACCTAACTATAATAATTATCAGGAGGATAGAAAACTGAAAACAATCAACATCTCCTTGGAAAACGAGCAACACCAAAAATTAAACGAACTAAGAGAACAACTAAATCTCGAAAACCTACATGAAACCGTCGCTAAAATTATCGACCTTACTTATCAAACTTACGCCAAGAATGAAAAAAAGCCCCTAAGGAAAATCCACCATGAGCAACGCCGAGCAACCTCAGCCTAACAATGCAGAATTGAAAGCGGCAGCTCTATCCTATTATGAGATAGGCTCAAACGTTATCACAATTGGTTTAGATAAAAAACCATTATGTACATGGGAAAAATGGATAACTGAAAGACAAACACCTGAAGAATTTAATGTATTACCCTGGAACCGAGCTAACGCTTTTGCCGTGATTTGTGGAACTAAACTAAACAACGGATTATTCTTAGTGGTCATAGATTATGATGTGAAAAATCTGCCTGAAGAAATCGTACTCAAGGGAAAAGAAGCGTTAAA
>Ga0326726_10001809_pt1 | contig 19900 bp, 18 predicted proteins | sample MHFenrmetagenome_2_FD_207603 | JGI IMG/M metagenome (GOLD analysis project Ga0326726, IMG submission 207603) | Lab enriched peat soil microbial communities from Michigan Hollow, Ithaca, NY, United States - MHF15MN | ecosystem: Environmental > Terrestrial > Soil > Wetlands > Peat | place: USA... | reverse complement strand
CCATCGGAAGCAGCGGGGCGGCGAACCCGTCGATGTCGGTGTTGTAACCGACGAGGCGTCCGTTGTCGTTGACGATGGCGTTGACCGCGCCGATGGAGAGCGCTTCAGGCGAGAGTTCGTCAAGGAACGGTACGACGGTTTTCTTGTACGGAATGGTTACGCTGAAACCTGCAATGCCGAGCGCACGGCTTCCTCTGAGCGCATCACCGATCATTTCGGGCGACGGGATGTTGAAGATCGTAAAGACGCAGGGAAGCCCGAGTGCCTCGAAAGCGGTGTTGTGGATCAGTGGTGACCACGAATAATCGACATGCCTGCCGATAAGCCCGAAAATCTTTTTGGACTGAGAGTTTGACACGATGTTCGTTCTGCTGATGGTTCAGGAGATTCCGAGCAGTCTGCGCACGGCATCCTGCTGATAGAGTTCGGGGAAAGTGCTCTGGAAAAGCTGCTTCTTGTCCGGATCGATCTTGAATGCCTTGCTGAGCGCCTTGAGGGTGCTCTGGTTGTCGCCCATCGCGAAATAGGTCGCGGCGATCTCGAAATGCGCCTCCGCCGAGAGCGGCTGAAGCGAGATCGACTCTTCGAGCGCGTGGATCGATTCGTCCATCGCTCCCGACTCGCGCAGCACCATGGCGTAGTCGAGCCAAATCTGCGGGCTGTCCGGCTCCATGGGGATGATCTTTTCGTAGGTCAGGAGCGACTGGTCCAGTTGGCCAAGGTTATACTCGATCTCCGCCTTGAGCAGGAGGAACTCGATGCACTCCGGCATCTCCACAAGCGCGTGGCCGATAGCCGCGAGCGAGGCTTCATAGTGCTCGATGGCCTCGAAGCAGCAGGCGAGCGCGAACCAGGCGTCGGCGAACTCCGGGTTCAGCTCGATGCAGCGTTCGTAGCACGAGATAGCCTCGGGATACTGTTCCAGCTCCTCTTTGGCGATGCCGAGATTGTAGAGCGCGTTGATGTCGTCCGGCTCGATTTCGAGGGTTTTCGAATAGCTTTCGGCGGCCTCCTCGATTCTGCCGGTGATGGCCAGCACGTTGGCGCGGTTGTACCACGCCGAGCTGAAATCGTCCGCAATGACGAGCGCCATATCGTAAGCATCGAGCGCCTCCTGGTAGCGCTTGAGCTTGCTCAGAACAAGTCCCTTGTTGTACCAGGCATTGATATTGTACGGGTCGAGGTCGATTGCTTTGTCGTAAGCGACGAGGCTTTCATCGAGCTTGCCGAGAATGTCCTGTGAATAGGCCAGCTCGTACCATGCCTCTCCGAACTCGGAGTCGAGCTGGAGCGTCCGCTCGAAATGCTTTTCAGCCTCCTCGAAGCGTTCGAGCCGCTGCAGAATCAGGCCGTGATAAAAATAGGTGTCCTTTTCGATGGAGGAGTCGGGCACGATTCCCTCGATCTCTTCGAGCGCCTCTTCGAGCCTGCCGGTGTTGAACCAGGCAAGGGCGAGATTCAGGGTCATTTCACTGTCGGCGGGGCTGAGCAGCACGGCGCGCTGAAACGCTTCGAGCGCCTCCTCGAACAGACCGTTCAGGGTCAGGCTGTTGCCGAGGTGAAACCAGGTCTCCGCGTTGAAAGGGGCGATCTCTTCGAGCCTGCGAGCCGCGACGAGCGACTTCTCATGAAGTCCATCCTCGTTGAGCTGGGCGATAAGATCGAGAAGTTCTTCGGGATCGTGGATAGAATCGGGGTCAGCCGTCCCTTCGGGCCTGTTCGGGAAGAAACCAGCCGATTGGTTCTGGTAGTTGTCATCAAAAAAATCAAGCAAACTCATACACTCCGGTTCGTGCAAATTTCACGATCATTAGAACATCATCAATATAGCAGAATTTTTCAAAAAAAGCGTTCTGCCGGGCCGTTCTTTCAGGCTTCGGAAACGCTGTCGCCGTTGAAATAGCGGTAAATGCTTTCGGCGGTTTTGCTTCCGGCGACAGCGGAAAGTTCGTCGAGCGACGCTTTCGAGACGCCTTCCACCGATCCGAAATGGCGCAGCAGCTTCTCGGCGCTCTTTTCGCCCACGCCCTTGATGGAGGTCAACTCCGTGCGGATCGTTCTGTCTGTCCTCAGTTTGCGGTGGAAGGTGATGGCGAAGCGGTGCGCTTCGTCGCGGAGCTGCTGGAGCAGCTTGAGCGCCGGGGAGGTTTTGGGCAGATTGTAGGGATCGCGCTCGTTCGGCACGAAAATCTCTTCGAGTCGCTTGGCGAGGCCCGCTACCGGCAGGTCGAGACCAAGCTCCTGCAACGCTTGCCAGGCGACGTTCACCTGCCCCTTGCCGCCGTCGATAAGCACCAGATCGGGCATCGGCAGCTCGTCGGCAAGCGATCCGCCATAGCGCCGCGTGACCGCTTCGCGCATGGCGGCGTAATCGTCCGACCCTTCGAAGCTTTTGAGCTTGAACTTGCGGTAATCGGACTTTTTCGGCTTTCCCGAGACGAAGGTGACCATCGAGCTGACGTAATCGGTGCCCTGGAAATGAGAGTTGTCGAAACACTCGATCCGCTCGGGCAAACGCTCCAGCCGCAGCACCTGCTTGAGCGATTCGAGCGCGGGCGACTTCCGGGCGATTTCGCCCCGCAGTTTTTTCTGCCCCATGAACTCGTGCAGATGGTGCTCGGCGTTGTCGAGGCACATGGCGATGAGGTGCGCCTTCTCGCCGATGCGCGGCACGGTGAAGCGCACCTGCCGCCGCTCGCTCTGGCGTGACGAGAGCAGTTGCCGGAGCGCCTCGACCTCCTCCTCGGGTAAATCCGCCTGAAGCATGACTTCCGGTGGAATCAGGTCGGGGGTTTCGAGGTAGTAGTGCTCCATGAAGGAGGCGAGCAAGTTCGGCAGTGGAGTGCTGCCCGTGTTGCTGAGGTAGGTGTGGCGCGAGCCGATCAGCTTGCCCTCGCGGATGCGGAACACCACGCCGCACGCATCGTCTTCGCCCGCCGCCACGGCAAAGACATCGCGGTCAATCGCTTCCGTGCTCACCACCTTCTGCCGCTCCGCGTAGCGCTTCAGCCCCTCGATCTGCGCCTTGAGCGCGGCGGCCTCCTCGAACTTCAGCTCCATTGCTTTGCGTTGCATCTGGGCGGTGAGGTCGCGCACGAGCGCCGAGGTTTTGCCCTTGAGCAGCGTGACGATCTCGCGGATCATCGCATTGTACTCCTCCTCCGGCTGCAACCCCTCGCACGGCCCTTTGCACTTGTGGATGTGGTAGTCGAGGCAGAGCTTGTACTTTTTCCGGTCAACCGCCTCCTCGGTGAGCTTGTGCTTGCAGCTTCGGACGGGAAAGATCGAACCGATCAGGTCGAGGATGAGCCGGAGCTGTGAGGCTTCGGTGTAAGGCCCGAAGTAGAGCGAGCCATCGCGCCGCACCTGGCGCGTGAGGAAGATTCTCGGAAAGCGCTCGCTGGTGATGACCAGCCACGGGTAGCTTTTGTCATCCTTGAGGCTGACGTTGTAGCGCGGTTTCAGCTCCTTGATGAGGTTGTTTTCGAGAATCAGCGCCTCGACCTCCGAGGAGGTGATGATGACGTCGAGCGAGGCGATGTGGCTCACGAGCACGGTGGTTTTTCCGGACTGCTTCGCCTGATTGTTGAAATAGGAGCGCACCCGGTTGCGCAGATTCCGCGCCTTGCCGACGTAGATCACCGTGCCCGCCTCGTTGCTGAAGCGGTAGACGCCGGGCGAAGTGGGCAGCGTGGCGAGTTTTTCCTGCAACGGCTTCAGGGGGGGGGTGGTATCATCAGGGGAACTCATGAGAGTATCAGCAGGCTCAGTGTTGGTCATGTTGACAGCTATAAAGCAAGTGTACAAAATTCACAACAATCCTCTTATTCAAGATTTTGTCCACATCGTCCACCAAGTCCACAACATTTACTTTTCCTCTAAAAAAAAAGAGGCGCCATCTTGCGAGGCGCCTCTCTTGCGGTGAACTGTTCGGTTACCGTTCAGTCGACGGAGTCGTATTCACCTTTGAGGGCGAAAACGCCGAAGGTGATCAGACTGAAGGCAATGATCGGCATGAGCACGACGAGCACGATGGACCAGAAGATCCAGTTCTCTTCGCTGGGCTTTTTGGCGATCTCCGCCATGGCGCGCATGATGGCCAGCGGAATGATGCCGACGCCGAGCGCGGCCCAGACGATTCCCAATATTCTCTGAATTGCAGACATAGTGTACTGGTTTAGAAAGTTTCCTGTTTATTCGCCATCCATCACGGCTGGTTTGTTCTTCATGTACACGGTACCGATGATGAAGCAGACTCCAGCGATCAGGATCGGATACATGAGACCTGCAAGCGGATCGGCCTGACCGGCAGCCGCGGAGGCATGTCCCGTTACGCCATTGATCAGGTTGGAGAGCGGGTTCGAGTAGCCAGGCTCTTTGGATGCCTCGACAAGCCTTGTCGCGATGAGCGGCACCAGACCACCGAAGACGCCGTTACCGATATGGTATGGCAGCGACATCGAGGTGTAGCGAATCCTGGTCGGGAAAAGTTCGACAAGGAACGCGGCGATCGGGCCGTACACCATGGTTACGAAGAGCACCTGGATAAAGACGAAACCGATCATGCGGATGAACTGATCCTGCGGAAGCACAACCTCTTTCTTGGTTTCCGGTTTCAGCTTGTCCTTCGGCAAGGCGGCTTTGGCGGCTGCGTCAATCGGGAACTTCTCTTTCTTGGTCTCTTTGTAAGTGGTGCCATCTTCGAAGACCTTCTTGGTAATGGTGGTCTTCAGCGAATCGGCGCCTTTGACCGTCGCCTTGTGTTCGACGACCGTCTTTTCCTTGATTTCAACCTTGTTTTTGAGGTTGGCGGTATCGTACATCGCGTTGTAGATCGGGCCATAGGATATAACGGCGATCAGCATGCCGAGCATCATGATCCATTTGCGGCCGATCTTGTCGGAGAGTGCACCGAAGACCACGAAGAACGGAGTGCCGATGACCAGAGCGATGGAAATGATGACGTTGCTCTGCACGAACTCGATGTTACAGGCGTTCTGCAGGAAGGAGAGCGCATAGAACTGGCCGGTGTACCACACGACGCCCTGACCGGCGGTCGCGCCGAGAAGAGCGAGGAGCACCATCTTCAGGTTATCTTTCTGCTTGAAGCTTTCAGCTAGCGGATTCGCGGAGGTCTTGCCCTCTTTTTTCAGCTTCGAGAACATCGGTGATTCGGACATCTTCATGCGGATGAAGACCGAGATGGCGACAAGGAAGATCGAGAGCAGGAACGGCACGCGCCAGCCCCAGTCGTTGAAGGTCTCGAGACCGAGAGACTGACGGACGATCAGGATGACGCCAAGAGAGATGAACAGACCGAAGGTCGCGGTGGTCTGGATGAAGCTCGTCCAGTAGCCACGCTGGTTGTCGGGCGAGTGTTCAGCGACGTAGGTTGCCGCGCCGCCGTACTCACCGCCAAGCGCGAGACCTTGCAGGAGTCGCAGGAGGAAGACAATGGCTGGCGCGACGAAACCAATCTGCGCGTAGCCGGGAACGAGACCGATGACGAAGGTCGAGCCGCCCATGATAACGAGCGTCACGAGGAAGGTGTACTTGCGGCCGATGAGGTCGCCGAGACGGCCAAAGAAGAGCGCGCCGAAAGGACGGACGACGAAACCGGCGGCGAAAGTGGCCAGAGTCGCCAGCAAAGCGGCGGTCGGGTTGTCTTTCGGGAAGAACTGTTCGGAAATGATCTTCGCGAGCGAACCGAAGATATAGAAGTCATACCACTCGATGAGGGTGCCTACGGAGGAGGCCGCAATGACCTTCCGCGTGCTTGATACCTCTTCGGAGTGGGAGGCAGAGTAGTTTTGTGCCATACAAAAGCTCCTTGGTTGATGAAAAAAGGATCTGAAAATTGTCTGAAAAAAACGGCATCGAAACGAAGCCGGAAACGGTTCAGTCGATGAACTCGTGCTCGTTCTCCTTGACGACGAGTACCGGGCAGGGAGAGCGTCTGACGATGTGTTCGGCCACGCTGCCGAGAATCATGCGCTTCAGCCCCTTGCGTCCGTGGGAGCCCATGATGATGATGTCTGCTTCCTGGCGGTTGGCGTAGTCGAGGATGCACTCTTCCGGGAAGCCTTCGTAGATGGCGTAATCGGCCACGACGCCGGCCATCTGTTCTTCATCGATGAGCGCGGCGAGCTTCTGCTCCTCATCGGAGTTCTCTTTTTCGAGACCGTGCGAGTAATTCATCGTGGGGTCGTTTTCCACGACGCCGACCAGGAAGACTTTGGCGTCCGACAGCTTCGCAAACTCGTTTGCATACTGCATTGCCTTTCGGGAAAGGCCGGAAAAGTCAACCGGGCAGATGATCTTTTTGATGGTAATCATAGCCAGTCAGATGGTTTTTTGTTGATTGAACGACGTAAAAAAAACGCCGATTACCATGTAATATTCCCATTATCCTGCCTGAAGCGCAGGTGGTACGTTCCCCATGAAGGACGACGCATCTGTCCGGAAACAGGGTATTGAACGGTATTGGCGTGGTAAACTCTCGCCGGAAAGACTGAAACGGCGAAAAGAACAGTATTCTTACAGATATGACGATGATTCTTTTACGGACAGGAGGCCGGAGAGCCGGTCTTCGAAGAAATCATCGTTTCGGATGAACAGGCGGCGCATACTATGTGCGATGCTCAGAGGAAATAATATAACTATATAACCCTTTTAGAGCAAGTAAACAATTGTTTATTTTCGTCGTCGGCGTAAAAATGAGAGGAAATAAAAAAGCCGCAGTTTCCTGCGGCTTTTTAAAGCATTGCTGCGGAACAACCTTAGAAGGTAACAGTTGCCCAGAGCTCTGTGCGCAGACGCTGCTGATCAACGGGGGTTGCACCGTCGTATTTAACTTTGTTCGTTGCGTAACGAACGGTCGGCTGGAGGGTGAAGGAACCTGCTGCTGAAGAGTACACAGGAATCTTGTACTGAGCCCAGACGAAGTTGTTGGTGTAAGTAGCGTCTTTTGCGAACGTTGCCTTGTCGGTGGCATGGTTATAATCGTAGAACGCCATGAAGTTGCCGATTTCACCTTTGATTCTGAACTGGTAGGCGTTGTAGTCGACCTTGGTGCCGGCTACACCGATCGTGTTCTGAGGTGTTGTGTCGTTGCAGCTGGTATAGAAAGCACCGAAGGAGAGCTTCGCGCTGCCAGCAGGTACGGCCAAGTTGGCGCCGAAGGTGTAAGGCGTTACATCATAGAAGCCGGTGTAGTAGCCGGAAGAGAAGAGCGGCTGGTTCGAAGCGCTGGCGTTGGTCAGGGCTGTCAGGAACTGGGGCTCAAAGGTTACTTTACCGATGTTGACCTTGTAGTCGAGGTGCAGCGCATAGCCGTCGTTGAACAGGCCGTCACCCGTCTTTTTGGTGTCGTTGCTCTTTTCGTTGTCGAGGACGACGAGGGTGGCGTTCAGCATGCCGTCACCGATCTTGGTGCCGTAGTTCAGACCGTATACGCGATCGTAGTAGATGTTGGCCACCGGGTTCTCACAGGAGGTGGTCGGGTAGAGGGTCAGATCGAAGATCGGGTTGTTGAATGAACCGAGCGGCAGACGGCCAGCCATGTAATGACTGTCTTTCAACATGCGGCCGAAGTAGAAGTTGGAGACGTTCAGGATGTATTTCTCCTGGTTGCCGCCTGCAGCAACGTTGTTGCCCACGCTCTGCCAGCCACCGGCGCCGTTGTTCTCATCCGTCAGCATAGCTTTGAAGAAGTAACCTTCGCCGAGGTCGGCCGAAGCGTTCAGGCGGACGCGGTACTGCCAGACGGCGTCTTCTTTTTTTGTGTCTGCGGTATCGCCGCTGTAAGAGACATCCCTCAGTCTGACGCTGGCGTCGCCGCCGAGTTTCAGTTCAGCCGAAGCGGGTGATGCGTATGCCAGTACTGCACACATGGCAGCAAGTGACAGCATTTTTTTCATCGTGTGTTCTCCGTTAGGTTGTGTGATGCGTGTTGTCAAGACAAAAAGAAACCGCCTTTGGCGGCCGGTCGCCACTGTTCAGAAGCGGCAACACAAAGTATAGAAAAGAACGGGTGTGGTTATGGTTAACGCTAAATTAAGTAAATAGTATTGATTAGTCCAAAAAAAAGATGCGTTTCCCCTTTTGCGGGTGCTTCTCTTCTATAATTGCAAAATCTGAAAATCAAGGCTATTTGATCTTGTAACCAGAAGATACAGACGATCGGCACAGGTAATCGCGTTCTCGCTTATCGAACATAAAGATGTTCTCGATAAGTCACTGTGTATATATGCGAAATATATATAATTATATGTATTTCGCATATAAAATACAGCAATCCTTTTGATCTGTATGACGGAAAAGAAGAGCTAATCGTGAAATATTTCGTTTATTTCCTGACGAAACTATCGATCACCGCAACTGTCAAGTGTTTATGAACTTTCCTTCAAGAAAACTGGTCCATCTGAGAGTCAGCGCCCTGTGCATCCAGGATGGTCATGCGCTGTTTGTCGAGCACCGGAGCTTCGCGCCGGAGGATCCGGCCATGCCGGAAAGCTACTGGATTCTGCCGGGCGGGGTCGTGGAGCGGGGCGAAACCCTCGAAGAGGCGCTCAGGCGAGAGGTGCTGGAGGAGACCGGTCTGGAGTGTACGGTGGGTGGAATGGTGTTCATCAAGGAGCTGCTCTGGCCACATCCGGGCTTGCCGGGTCAGGGGGAGCGGCACCACTCGGTCTCGCTCGGCTTTCACTGCGAAGTGACCGGCGGCACGCTTGTCACGGGCCGCGATCCGGAGCTTCCCGACGAAAAGCAGGTGATACTCGAAAGCCGCTGGCTGCCGTTGGCGGAGCTGTCTGGCTATCAACTTTATCCCCCATTTTTGTATGAATTTATCGAATCGGGACTCCGGCAGGGTTTCAACACCCTGCGCCCGGAGTTTTTCGACTCGAAGCTGTGAAATGCAGGATGCCTCCCGATTCGGTCGAGAGGCATCCTGTCCTTGTGGTCGTTTACGTCTTTTCAGTCCTTTTTTAATCCTGTCACATCACAAATCCACGATCATCCCAAGCGTTGTGTAGCTTTCAGGTTTGTAGTAGTACATGCCCTGACGGCTCATGCCCGAGAAATAGTTGGCGGCGACACGGACGTTTTCCAGGCCAATCGAGGTCAGGCGCATACCGGCTTGCAGATTCCAGGTGCCACGATAGCCGCTGGTTTTAGCTTCGTCCCAATTCCATTTCGGCAGCAGCTTGAAGTCGGCGGCCACGTAGGCGTGCGACGGCAGGCCGATTTCCGCGCCCGCCTGGAACGAACTCGGGCTGATCTGGTTCGGAATGGTGTGGTACATGTACTGGTAGCCGAGGTAGACCCTGCCCCCCGGCGCGGAGAGTGCTCCCGTCACGTTGACGAACTCGCGGCTGTAGGTGAAGGGAATCTTGTCGCCGGGGACGAGCGCTTCATCGAGCCAGTTGCCGTCAGCATCGGTGTGGCCATCCTCGAAATGCGCCGAGATGTGGCTCAGGCGAACCCTCACGCTCGCTTCGTCGAAAGGCAGCTTGCACGTCTTGAGCTGATGCCGGAAGGTGGTGTTGACGCCGAACTGGTAGTCGATGCAGTCCACCGGGAACTTGAAGTTATTGGTTCGGTTCAGAAGCGACCAGGTGGCGAAGTCGATGCCGACGGCGAAGCTCTTGTTTTTGTTCTGGTACAGGTCAGCCGAGGTTCCGATGTCGAGCTGGAGCTGCTTCTTGCCGAGCATGGGCATAACGGCGATCCGTGGCTCCATCGGGTCGGCGAGCAGCGGCTCGAAGAGGGTGTCGAAGGTCGGTTTGATGGCTGACTCTGCCATAGCCGGTTGCGCCGGGGCCGTGATGCAGAGAGTCGCGAGCATCGCGGATGCGAGAGTGGCGGTGCGTTTGTTCATGATGCGTCGTTTCTGATAGGAGATGATGATATATATAATTAAAAGTGTCGTTCCGGTTCGCGTCGCACGTCATCCGGCGAGCAAACGATGCAGCACGGCCATGCGCACGGCGACGCCGTTGGTTACCTGCTCCAGCAGCATACTGCTCGAATAGCCGGGCGGCTGGATGCGGTCGGCTACCAGATTTGATATTTCAATCTCCCGGTTGATCGGGCCGGGGTGCAGCACAGGCAGGAGCCGCTTCAGCCGGTCGAGCTTCTCGTCGGTCAGACCATACGAGGCCGAATACTCTTCGAGAGAGGGAATGAAGCCGCCGCTCGCCCTTTCAAGCTGGAGCCGGAGCACAATGGCCGCGTCGGCCCAGGCGAGCGCATCGTCCAGTCCGGTGAAGACCTGCACGCCGAGCTGCTCGATGCGTCCTGGCAGGAGCGTCGTGGGCGCGCAGACGGCGATTTCAGCGCCAAGTGTCTTGAGGCCGATGATGTTCGACCGCGCCACGCGGCTGTGCAGGATGTCGCCGAGGATCATGATTTTCAGCCCTTCGATATGGCCGAAATACTGCCGGAGCGTCAGGATGTCGAGCAGCGCCTGCGTCGGGTGCTCGTGGGTGCCGTCTCCGGCGTTGACCACCGGCCGGTCGGTGATCGAGGCGACGAACTCCGCCGCGCCGGACGAGGGATGGCGGAGCACGAAGGCGTCCACCTTCATCGCTTCGAGATTCCTGATGGTGTCCGACAGGGTTTCGCCTTTCGTGACGCTGCTTGCCGCCGCCGTGAAGCTCAGCGTGCTCGCGCCGAGATGGCGGGCGGCGATTTCAAACGAAAAACGGGTGCGGGTGGAGTTTTCAAAGAAAACGAGCGCGATGCGCCGGTTGGCGAGCACTGTTTCGAAGGTCGGGTTGTCAGCCTTGAGGCCCATGCGGTAACTGGCGGCAAGGTCGAGAAGATCGAGAAGCGTGCTGGCGGGCAGTCCGTATAATCCCGTAAGGTGTTTCAATACTGCGTTCAGGGTTAGATTTCGGTGACGATCTTTTGAGAAATTAACAAAAAAATGACGATCATTCATCACAACTCGAATCGCCGGAAAGGAACTGTTTTCGCCTGATCGGGGTAAAATATGTCAAGATTGATCTTATTTGAAACTTGCCGGAAAAAAGCTTCCCATGCACGAAATGTCCATCGTACTTTCGGTGATCGAAGCCGTGATTGACAAGGCCCGAGAGGAGGGGGGCGGCAGGATTACCGGCATCGAGCTGGTCGTTGGGCGGCTGGCTGGCGTGCAGGTTGAGTCGCTACGGTTCTGTTTCGATGCGGCCACGCGGGACACGATTGCCGAAGGAGCCGAGCTGATGATCGAGGAGCGCGAGGGCCGAGGTCGCTGCGAGGCGTGCGGCGCGGAGTTTCCGGTCACAAGCTTTTATGCGAAGTGCCCCTCGTGCGGGCAGTTTCGTGTGAAGATCGAATCCGGCGAGGAGCTGGCGGTGCACTCGATCACGATAGAGTAGAAAGAGACAGATCGGTCTGATTAGCCCGATCAGTCCGATCTGACTGATCATTAATTACCAGAATCAACGGGAGTAACGAATATGTGCGATACCTGCGGTTGTTCGGGGGATGGGGGCGCGGTGCTGCGCAAGCCGGGCGTGGCGGGCTATCATGTTCATGTCGGCGATGAGGGAGGCCACCACCATCATGAGCATGAGCACGAACATGGTCACGACCACCATCACGATCATAACCACGATCATCATCACGACCACCACGATCACGGAGAGGCGCGGAAGGTGCAGGTCGAGCAGGATGTGCTGTTGCAGAACAACATGCTCGCCGAGCGCAATCGCGGCTGGTTTGAGGCGCGGCGCGTGTTGGCGCTGAACTTTCTCAGCTCGCCCGGTTCCGGCAAGACCTCGATTCTTGAAAAAACGATCCCGATGCTGCTGGAGCACTGCCCCGTCACGGTGATCGAGGGCGACCAGCAGACCACCAACGACGCCGACCGCATCGACGCGCTTGGCGTGCCGGTGATCCAGGTCAATACCGGCACCGGCTGCCACCTCGATGCGCAGATGGTGCAGCGCGCCGTCCGGGAACTCGAACCGCCGGAGCGTTCGCTGCTCTGCATCGAGAACGTGGGCAACCTGGTCTGCCCGGCGCTTTTCGACCTCGGCGAAGCGGCGAAGGTGGTGGTCATCAGCACGACCGAGGGCGAGGACAAGCCCATCAAGTATCCCACGATGTTCCATCACGCGGATGTCGTGCTGCTCAACAAGATCGACCTGTTGCCGCATCTCGATTTCGACGCGGCCAAGTGCCGCGAGTACGCCATGCAGGTCAATCACCATCTCGAATGGATCGAGGTTTCCGCAAAGAGCGGCGAGGGCTTCGACCAGTGGATCGCATGGCTGACGGCCAAGCTGAAGGCGCTCTGAGCGGATCGTCGCGACGTGAACGTCGCCGGATCGAGGTCGGCGGCATCGTGCAGGGGGTGGGCTTTCGCCCCTTCGTATGGCGGCTTGCTCGTCGTTTCGGTCTCGCCGGATTTGTCCGCAACACCGCATCCGGCGTGGTGATCGAGGTCGAGGGTTTGTCGGAGCCGCTCGACCAGTTTGAAGCCGCACTGCGCGACGAAGCACCGCCGCTGGCCCGCATCGATTCGCTCGTCCGCCAGCAGATCGCGTCCGTCGAAAGAGAATCAGGATTCGTGATTCTGGAGTCGTCCGGCGGCGAAGCGATGGAGACGCTCATCTCGCCCGACATCGCCGTCTGCCCGGCCTGCCAGCGCGACATCGCCGATCCCGCCGGGCGGCGCTACCGCTACGCCTTCACCAACTGCACCGATTGCGGGCCGCGCTACACCATCGTCGAGCGCATTCCGTATGACCGCCCTTTCACCACGATGAAAGGTTTCGCGCTGTGCCCGGAGTGCCGCCGCGAATATAACGACCCCGCTGACCGCCGATTCCATGCCCAACCGAACGCCTGCCCGATCTGCGGGCCGAAGCTCGAACTGCGTGACACTGGTTGCCTCCGGCTGAAGGTTGACGACGAGATTACGGCGTCTGGCGAGTTGCTGTCGGACGGTAAGATTCTGGCGATCAAGGGGATCGGCGGATTTCATCTGGCCGTCGATGCCTCGGACGAGGAGGCTGTCCAGCGTCTTCGAAGCCGCAAGGGGCGCGAGGAGAAGCCATTTGCGGTCATGGTGCGCGGCCTCGATGCCGCCCGTGCGCTGTGCGAGATCGGCGCGGATGAGGAGGTAGCGCTGACCTCGCCGCAAGCGCCCATCGTGCTGCTGCGCAAACGTCCCGATCTGCTGCTCGCGCCATCGATTGCGCCCGGCAATGACCGCCTCGGCGTGATGCTGCCCTACTCGCCACTGCACTGGCTGCTGATGCGCGAAGGGCCGGAGGTGCTCGTCATGACCAGCGCCAACTTCAGCGAAGAGCCGCTCGTGGCGGAGAACGCCGAGGCGCTCGAACGGCTGGCGGGCATTGCCGATGCGTTCCTGATGCACGACCGGCCCATCGCCCGGCGTTGCGACGACTCCGTAGTGGTTCATCTCGCCGGAGCAGTGCGGATGATCCGCCGGAGCCGGGGCTACGTGCCCGCGCCGATCAGGCTCGCCGAAAGCGGCCCGCCGGTGCTCGGCACGGGTGGTGAGCTGAAGAACGCGCTCTGCCTCGTGAAGGGCGGCGAGGCGTTCATGAGCCAGCACATCGGCGACATGAAGAACTACGAGGCGTACCGTCACTTCGGCGAGGTTGCCGCGCACTTGCAGCACATCTTCAGGACGGAAGCGGAGTTGCTGGTGCATGACCTCCATCCCTCGTACCTTACCACCCGCTGGGCGCTGGAGCAGTGCAAGCCGACGCTCGGCGTGCAGCACCATCACGCCCACCTCGCCTCCTGCCTCGCCGAGCACCGGCACAGCGGCCCGGCCATCGGCCTCATGCTCGACGGCGTTGGCTATGGCACCGATGGAACGGCATGGGGCGGCGAGGTGCTGATTGGCGATGCCGCCGGAGTCACGCGCTTCGCCTCGCTGGAGCCGATGCCTCTGCCCGGCGGCGATGCGGCTGTCCGGCAGGTCTGGCGCACAGCGCTTGGCTGGCTTCACCGGAGCGGCGTATCGCCCGACGGGCTGGAGTGCGCCCGGCAGCCGCAGGCCGCGCAGGTGCTCGAACTGCTTGCCAAGGGCGTCGGCACGGCGGAAAGCTCTGGCTGCGGACGGCTTTTCGACGCAGTTGCCTCCATCTGCGGCCTCCGCCACGAGGCCCGCTACGAAGGCCAAGCCGCCATCGAGCTGATGCAGGCCGCACACGGCCAGCTCGCCGCCGCGGGCTACAGCTTCGGCTTCGAGCGCCAGCACGGCCGCTGGCTGATACTGCTTTCGCCCATGCTCCGCGAGATTACCGCCGCCGTCCGCGCTGGCGCTGGAGCCGGAGAGGTCTCCCGCCGCTTCCACCGCACGCTGGTCGGAATGCTTTCGGAAGTTGCACGGATGGCCAGTCACGAAACCGGCCTGAAAACCGTAGCCTTCAGCGGCGGCGTATTCCAGAACCAGCTCCTCGCAGAAGCGCTGTCCCACGAACTCCAAAGCAACGGCTACAAAGTGCTGATCCACCAGCAAGTACCCACCAACGACGGTGGCATAAGCCTTGGGCAGGCAGCGATCGGGCGGGAGTTTTTGCGGGGGAAGTACCGAGGCGTTGATGTTATGGACTGACATGGACGTTGTGGACCTGGTGGACACAATGGACAGGAATGCGAGGAAGAAAAACCTTTCCGCACTTCTTCTTACATTGTCCACAAAGTCCACTTCGTCCACAAAGTCCACTTTTGCAACAGACCCGCTTGTTAACCTGTAACTGTCAATTCAACAATGTGTTTAGCTATTCCCGGAAAAGTCATAGAAATCCGTGAAGAGAACGGCCTGAAGATGGGCACGGTGGATATCAGCGGCGCGCTCACGAAAGCGTGCCTTGAATATGTGCCTGAGATTGCCCTTGGCCAGTACACCATTGTCCACGCCGGTTTCGCGCTGAAAATCATCGACGAGGAGGAGGCTGCCGAGAGCCTCAAGCTCTGGGACGAGCTGATCAAGAGCGGCGCTTTCGACGTTAACGGCGAGCCGAACGATGAATGACCTGTAGGGGCGGACCTGCGTGTCCGCCCTGTTCCGGCTAGAATCATTTAGCATGCGACTACTTTTACTCCTGTCATTCTGAGTCAGACGAAGTCGGGCGAAGAATCCAGAAGGTCTTATAAGGTATTTTAGATAAATCAGTTATTGTAATGATGCAAAAATACTGGATTCTTCACTTCGTTCAGAATGACGGAGGGGAAGAGAGCAATGCTGCTCTTGTGGCTTTTTCACTGCTTGATGTCCTATGAAATTCATCGACGAATATCGCGACCCTGCTCGTGCCCGAGCTTTGCTTGACCGCATCCGGCTGGTGGCGCGGCGGGAGTGGACGATCATGGAGATTTGCGGCGGGCAGACGCATTCGATTCTCCGCAACGGCATCGACCAGCTTTTGCCGCCGAACGTGCAGCTCGTGCACGGGCCGGGCTGCCCGGTGTGCGTGACGCCGCTGGAGACCATCGAGCGGGCGCTGGCGATTGCCGCCATACCGGGGGTGATTCTCACGAGTTTCGGCGACATGCTGCGCGTGCCCGGCAATTCGAAAGACCTCTTCATGGCGCGGAGCGAGGAGGCGGATGTGCGCATCGTCTTTTCGCCGCTCGAAGCGTTGCAGATCGCGCGTGACAATCCGCAGAAAGAGGTGGTGTTTCTCGCCGTCGGCTTCGAGACCACGGCTCCGGCCAATGCGATGGCCGTCCGGCAGGCGGCGCGGGAGGGTCTCGGCAATTTTAGCGAGCTGGTGAGCCAGGTGATGGTGCCTCCGGCGATGCGGGCGATTCTCTCCTCGCCCGGCAACCGCGTGCAGGGGTTCCTCGCCGCCGGGCACGTCTGCGCCATCATGGGGTACGAGGAGTACGAGCCGGTCGCGGCGGAGTTCGGCGTGCCGATTGTGCCCGCCGGGTTCGAGCCGGTCGATCTGCTCGACGCGATTCTGAAGGTGGTCGAGATGCTCGAAGCGGGTCAGTCCGGTGTCCTCAACGCTTACGGGCGCGTGGTCAGCCGCGAGGGCAACCCCGAGGCGCGGCGCGTGATGCGGGAGGTGTTCGAGGTGGCCGACCGCCCGTGGCGCGGCATCGGCGTCATTCCGCAGAGCGGCCTCGTGCTGCGCCCGGAGTTCGCCCGCTTCGACGCCGAAAAGCGCTTCGACGTGGGCCACATCGCCCCGCAGGAGTCGCCGTTGTGCAAGAGCGGCGAGGTGCTGCAAGGCCACCTCAAACCCTCCGACTGCCCGGCCTTCGCGCGGGAATGCACCCCGCAAACCCCGCTCGGCGCAACGATGGTTTCCAGCGAAGGAGCCTGCGCCGCTTACTATCGCTATCACCGCAAGAGCTGAAAAAGGAAGGATTTATGGGAAAGGATATTCTGACCAGAGAGCTGCTTCTGAAGTCGGTGGAGGAATGGAATGCAGCGAGGAGAGCAAATCCTGATTTGAAGCCTGACCTCTATTATGCATATCTCCATGGGAGAGACCTTCGTGGGGTAGATTTCAGGGGAGCAGACTTGCGCTGCACAGACCTTAGCGAAGCAGACCTCCGATGGGCAGACCTCAGCGAAGCAGATCTCCGTGGAGCATATCTCTGTCAGGTAAACCTCAGTGAAGCAAACCTCAACAGGGCTGATTTCAGCCAAACAACATTCAAAAGGGGAGCAGACGGTGTACTAGGAGGTATCAATAAGGATCGTATTGTTGGAACAGACCTTACAAAAGCAAATCTTCACAAGGCGTTTATCCCCGGAGCTAATCTAAGCGAAGCACATCTTCGAGGCGCAGATCTCAGCAATTCAGTTCTGAGTGGGACAAAACTAAGCGGGGTAAACTGTGTTGACGCAGATCTTAATGGAGCTGATCTTCACGGGGCAGAGCTTCAAGGAGCAATTCTAATCCGGACAAAACTCATGGAGGCGAATCTAAGCTGGTCAGAACTCAAAGGTGCAATTCTCAGTGAAGCAAACTTTAGTGGAGCAGTTGTTGACAATACAACCTTTGGAGCCGTTGATCTTAGCCGCGCTGTGGGATTGGATACTTTACAGCATAACGGCCCATCAACCATAGGTATCGACACCATTTACGCATCGAATGGTAACATTCCGGAAGTTTTTCTGCGAGGCTGTGGAGTGCCTGATAACTTCATTGAATACGTTCGTTCTCTGACCGCAAAGCCTTTTGATTACTATTCCTGCTTCATCAGCCACAGCACAGCGGATAAGGTTTTTGCGGATCGTCTTTATGCCGATCTTCAGGCGAAAGGCGTTCGGTGCTGGTATGCTCCGCATGACATGGAAGGCGGCGAACATGTCGATACTCAGATTGACCGTGCGATAAAAGTCCACGAAAAGCTGCTCCTTGTTCTTTCGGAGAGCAGCATCAATAGCAACTGGGTGAAACGGGAAATCACCAAAGCGGTCAAACGCGAAGACGCTGAAGGCAAACGGGTGCTGTTTCCCATCAGCCTTGTCGATTTCACCAAAATCGAAGCGTGGGAGTTTGTTGACAGCAAGGGACGTGATTTGTCCGAAGAGATCAGAAAGTTCTACATCCCGAGTTTCAAAGGCTGGGAACATGACAATTCGATCTACAAGACGGAGTTCGACAAGCTGCTGAGGGACTTCAAGGATAAAAGCAAACAATAACACACCAATCCCAAACAACCATGCAACTGAGCTGCCCTTCACCGATACTTCAGCATGAAACCGTCCAGATGGCTCATGGCGCGGGGGGGCGTTTGTCGCAGGAGCTGACGGCGCGGGTGTTCATGCCGCATCTCGGCAATCCGGTGCTCGACCAGCTCGACGACCAGGCGCGGTTCGACGCCGAGCCGGGGCGCATCGCGTTCACCACCGACACTTACGTCGTCTCGCCGATCTTTTTCCCCGGCGGGAACATCGGCGACCTGGCGGTCAACGGCACGGTGAACGACCTCGCCGTCGGTGGCGCGACGCCGCGCTACCTCAGCGCCGGGTTCGTGCTCGAAGAGGGATTGCCGCTCGCCGACCTCGAACGGATCGTCAAAAGCATGGGCGACGCCGCGCGGAAGGCGGGGGTGGTCATCGCGTGCGGCGACACGAAAGTGGTGCAGAAAGGGCAGTGCGACCGGATTTTCATCAACACCTCCGGCGTCGGCTTCATTCCGCCGGGGCGCGATGTGTCGTGCCGCAACCTCCGGCCCGGCGATGTGGTCATCCTCTCCGGCACCATCGGCGACCACGGCATGGCGATTCTCACTACTCGCGAAGGCCTCTCCTTCCAGAGCCGCATCCAGAGCGACTCCGCCGCCCTGAACGGCCTCATCGCCCAGGTGCTCGCCGCCGCTGACGTTCACGCCATGCGCGACCCCACCCGGGGCGGCGTCGCGGCCACGCTCAATGAGCTGGCCTCATCCTCCTCGGTCGGCATCGAACTCGACGAAGCCGCGATCCCCGTGCGCGAAGAGGTACGCGGAGCTGCCGAACTCCTCGGCATCGATCCCCTGACCGTCGCCAACGAAGGCAAAGTGCTGATCGTCGTGCCCGCCGCCGAAGCCGACGCGGCGCTCGCCGCCATGCGCTCGCACGAGCACGGACGCGACGCCGCGATTATCGGCAAAGTCACGGAAGAGCACCCCGGCATGGTGGTCATGCGCACGCCATTCGGCAGCCGCCGCATTGTGGAGATGCCGCTGGGCGAGCAGTTGCCGCGAATTTGCTGAAGAAAGGGACAGCAAGGACTTCAAGCACAACAGGGACGAAGAAGGAAGAGCGATTTGGGCCTGTTCAACAAAGTGTGAAAACGGCCATTTTCAAACGGTACCCTTCCTTCGAATTTAATCGAAAACTGATTGATCATCGCGCCCCAGTTCTGGATTGGCATCGTCCATTTTTTAGTGATGTTTTGCATGGCCAGATAGATCAGCTTCATGATCGATTCGTCGTTCGGAAATGAACTTTTGGTTTTCAGTACTTTCCGCGGCGACCGGTTCAGCGATTCGATGGCGTTGGTCGTGTAGATCACCTTCCGGATTTCCGCCGTGTAGTCGAAAAACGGGATGATGTGGGCGAACACTTGCAACACCAGCTCTGCTTCACCGACGGTTGCCGAGCCGTAAATTGTTTTCAGATAGGCACATAACTCTTTGCGGCCTTTCCGCGACGCGAGCTTCGTCGAGTTGCGCACCATATGCACGATGCAGAGCTGCACTTCGGTTTACGGGAACACGGCGGCGATGGCGTCGGGAAATCCGGTCAGCCCGTCAACGGCGGCAATCAGGATGACCTGAACGCCCCGGTTTTTCAGCTCGGTCATGACGCCGAGCCAGAATTTTGCCCCCTCGTTCGGCAAAATGCAAAGTCCCAGCAGCTCTTTGAAGTGGACCCCAGCGATCAGACAGAATCGGGTCGAGTTTAAGCTGGTAACTCGCTGTTGTTCATGCAGCTGATTGATGCTGCGCTGTAACCTCTGACGACCCATCAGAGGGTTTCTTTTGAGAGAACTTGTCGACGATGCGCGCACCGCCACCCGTGCCGCGTTTATACACCTCATCCGGGGTTTTGTAGCCCAGCGACTGATGCGGGCGCTCCGTGTTGTACAGACGGAAGTACTCCGCTAACCCCTGCTTCAATGCAACCGCTGTCCCATAGCCTTTCAGGTACAGGTCTTCATGCTTGACGCTCCTCCAGAGCCTCTCGACGAAGATGTTGTCCAGCGCCCTGCCGCGACCGTCCATACTGATGCGAAGCGTCGGATACTGCTTAAGCACGCCAATAAATACGTCACTCGTGAATTGCGCGCCCTGATCGCTGTTGAAGATTTCCGGCACGCCATACTTTCGAAGCGCCTCTTCAAGACATTCCACGCAAAAACTGCTCTCCATCGAGTTCGACAGCCGCCACGCCAGCGCC
>Ga0326726_10001808_pt1 | contig 19905 bp, 18 predicted proteins | sample MHFenrmetagenome_2_FD_207603 | JGI IMG/M metagenome (GOLD analysis project Ga0326726, IMG submission 207603) | Lab enriched peat soil microbial communities from Michigan Hollow, Ithaca, NY, United States - MHF15MN | ecosystem: Environmental > Terrestrial > Soil > Wetlands > Peat | place: USA... | reverse complement strand
GAACTGCAGTACTTCGAGCTCGAGTATCTCGCCCACTTCCCGCTCCATCTGTTTCACGCGCTCGATCAGGTCGAAGGGCGTGCGGATGCCCATCGTGTTTTTCTGGTCCATGGCCGCATCGATGAGGTCCTTGACCCCCTGATTGGTCACGACCTTCTTGAACCGGCGGTAGAAGGCGCTCTTGATAAAGCGGTAGGCATTCTCGATGGCGGTGGGTTCGGGCAGCACCACAAGGATGCCATGGTCCGAGAAGAGGAAAAAATCGAGGATATTGAACGACGTGCCCGCGCCAAGGTCCAGCAGGATATAGTCCGCGTCGAGCATCTCGAGGTGCCTCAGGAGCCGCGCTTTCTGCGCGAAATTGGGATTGGCCGCGTCGAGAAAGTCCTGGGCCCCGCTGATCAGGCTGAGGTTCGGTATGCTCGTCTTGATGATCACGTCCTGGATGTTTTCCACGCGCCGGTTCAGAAAATCGGAGAGCGTCACTTCCGGGACCCCGATGCCGAGGGTGGTGTGAAGGTTTGCGCCGCCCAGGTCCGCGTCGACGAGCAGCACCTTCTTCTTGAGGTGCGCAAGGTGAATGCCGATGTTACCGGTGATCAGGCTCTTGCCGATCCCGCCTTTGCCGCCGCCAATGGCCCAGATCTCTTTTTTACGCAGGGCATCCTGAAGTTCTATCATTCCGTAGCGTTTCCCCCGGTAACGGACGTGGTCATGTGATCCTCATCCGCGGCCCCTGTGTCCGCACCAGGGGTCTCTTCCGCCGCAGGCGCGCCGTCCGCGCCTTCGGCGGAGACTTCTTCCATGACCTCTTCGCCAGCCTCGAGCTCCTGGAACTCCCTGAGCGTCGGCAGGGCAGAGAGGTCTTTCAGCCCGAAGTACTGGAGAAATTCCAGCGTTGTGCCGTAGAGCATGGGTTTGCCCGGTACGTCTTTCTTGCCCACGATCTTCACGAGGCGGCGCTCCATGAGGTTGCGCATGATGCCGCCGATGTTCACACCGCGGATGGCCTCCACTTCGGAGCGCGTGATGGGTTGCTTGTAGGCGACTATGGCGAGCGTCTCGAGCGCGGGCTTCGAGAACTTGGCCGAGACCTTGACGGACTTGAACTTCCGGACCCAGGCGGCGTTCTCGGGCCTTGTCGCGAACTGATGTCCGCCGGCCACTTCGGCCAGCATGATGCCCGCGCCGCGGTCGTCATACTCCTGCCGGAGCGCCTGGAGCTGCGCTTCTATCCGTTCCGCTGTCGCCTCCTCAAAGATACCTTTGAGCCTGTCCGCGGACAGCGGATTGCCCGAGACGAAGAGCAGCGCTTCGATTGCCGATTTCAATTCATGGTCTTCCAAGTCAAACCTCGCATTAAAATCAAAATCGACAGGGGGACGCGGAGACCGGGAGACGCGGAGATACGATCCAACATTAATTCCTCCCCCGTCACCCTTTCACCCTGTCACCGTGTCATGTTCTATCACATCGCCGATGGGTCGCCGAGTCTCCCCAGGGCCACTTTGGCGTTCATCTTTATGTCGATGTCCGTCGAGGTCTCCAGGATCTTCCGGATCTTCGGCATGGCGTCCTTGACGAGCTCGGGGTTCGAGCTGCCGATGTTTCCGAGCGCCGCGACGGCGTTCTTGACCGCGTTCGGGTGTCCGCTGTCCAGATAGAGCATGAGCCGCGGCACCAGGCTTGCCACTTCCTTGGGATAGTGGAGGCCGATCGCGCCCAATGCGAAGAGCACGCCGCCGCATGTGGCTTCCTTGGAGAATTCGAGCACCTCCACGAGCTTCGGCAGGATCCCGCGGATCAGCTCCGGGGCGTTGATCCCGACCTTGCCCAGGGCGTGCGCTGCGGCCTCGCGTTCGTCGTCATCGCCCTGCTCGAGCATTTGGATCAGGCGCGGGACCGCGTCCCGTACGAGGTCGGTATGGGCAAAGCCGATGTTCCCGAGGGCGTAAGCCGCCTCCTGCCGTACCAGACTTTGCTCGTGAGCGAGCATGGTTTTCAATTTCGGGGCCGCCTGCGCGGCCGAGTCCTTGAAGTTAAAGCCCAGGTTCCCGACGGCGTTCGCCGCGTCGATCTTGATGAACATGTCGGGATCGTCCAGGAGCGCGATCAGGGTCGGCAGATGAGGCCGCGTGTCGTTCGGGTAATCGAAGCCCACACGCGACAGCAGGTTCAGCGCGCCCGAGCGCACATCGCCGTTCTTTTCGCCGAGGAGCCCGACGAGGTCGGCGATAAGCGCGCGGTCCGCGTAGACCGCGGTCTCGATGTCGCCGAATTTTTTTGCCTCGGCAAGGGCCTTGATGTCGGGTTTCATGGTTTTGTAGTAACCGTTCAAGTCGTTCAAGCGGTTCAAACGGTTTAAACTGTTTGAACGGTTGAACTCGTGGATTTCTATCCGAACAGGTTCCCCGTGGCGGTATCACCGTTCTGCGTTTCGATCACGGCCTTCATGATCCGGATGGCGCCGAACTGCTCGATCTGTACGGCCTTTATCACCCGCGTCTTGATCAGTTCCAGGAGGGCCAGGAACGTGCCGATTACCTGGATCTTCGACGTGCTTCCCTCAAAGAGGTCGGCGAAAAGCAGGCTGTCCACGGCCTCCAGCCGGGCCAGGATCTGCGAGATCTTCTCGGTGATGGACACGGTCTCGGCCGTGATCTCGAACCTGGCGTCGGGCACCCGCGCCATCACGTCCTTGAGCGCCGCGAGCAGGTCGAAGAGGTGGAAGTCGAAGAGCAGGGGCTCGTCGTCCGCGTGAACATCGGGCGTCGTTTCGGCAGGCCGCGTGTACACTTTCGACCAGGCCTCCTCCTTGTCTTCGAGGGAGCCGGCGGCCTCCTTGAAGCTCTTGTACTCGAGGAGCCTCCGGATGAGTTCGGCCTGCGGGTCGACGCCGTCTTCATCGTTTTCGGGGTTCTCGGACGGCGGCAAGAGCATCCTGGACTTGATGTGGGTGAGCGTCGAGGCCATGACGAGGAAGTCGCCCGCGATCTCCATGTCCAGGCTCTTCATGAGTTCGAGATATTCGAGGTACTGCTGGGTGATGAGCGCGATGGGGATGGAGTAGATATCGAGCTCGTGCTTCTTGATGAGATACAGGAGAAGGTCCATGGGACCTTCGAAAATCTCCAGTTTAATCTGATATGACATGAATGACTAAGCCCCTCCGTGCATGGGCCGTACCGGTCCGGGCCACGAGAAATAGTAATATGAAAATTAGCGTTATTTGGCCGAAAAGTCAAGGGAAAACGTTCCGATTGCGGATTTTGGATTGTAGATTTCGGATTGGGGTCTCCAGGTGGAGTTTTCCCCAGCTTTTTAAATCCGCATTTTGCAATCCGCAATCCGAAATCGAGCGTGTCTGGTATACTTAGAAGGGGGTGAGGATGGCAACGGACAACGGCGGCTACCCGGAAAAAGAACTGTTGCGCATGATCCGCAAGTGGGTCCCGCGCGATCGCGTGCCGAAGCGCGTGCGGGTAAAGGACACGGCTGACTTCTTCCGCGTGGACTACGACGACGTGGTTATGCTCGGCGGCGTTCCTTATTTTGTCCGGAACAACGAGCGCGAGGGCAGGTTCGGCCTCGACGACGAGCAGAAGTTCTGGGTCAAGCGCGCCCGCAATCTCCTCACCGGCGACGTGAAGATCCTGAAATGGGTTTTCAAGGAGCGTTTCGAGGCCAGGATCGGGGACTTCGTGTTCGAGTGCGTACGCAGCCCGCAGAAAGAGGCGCGGATCCTCGAACTGGTGCGCGGCAGGCCGGACTTCATGCAGGGCGAGACCGTGCTCGATTCCTCCGGGAACCAGCTCCGCATCCTGGACTATATCCGGGGAAAGACGCTTGGCCAGCTCGCGCCCGAGATGGGGAAGGACCACGAGGATTTCTTCTATAACTACTACCCCCGGCTCCTCGATGAATTCATTCAGATCGTCGAAGCCATCCGCTTCCTGCACGAGAACAACGAGAAACACGGCGATATCCGGCGCGATCACATCATTAAGGACGCTGCGACCGGGAGGTATCGCTGGATCGACTTCGACTTCAACTACCGCCACGGCGAGAGTCGCTTCGGCTTCGATCTCTACGGCCTCGGCAACGTCCTGCTCTTCATCACCGGCCGGGGCGACATCACCACGCATCGACTCCTGCAGGAGAGCCCGAAGTTACTGGACCGTTTGACCGAAGACGATGTGAACATCGTGTTCCATAACCGCGTGAACAACCTTAAAAAGATCCATCCCTACATCCCGGAGAAGCTGAACCGGGTGCTGATGCATTTTTCCCTGAGCGCACCGGTGTACTACGAGGAAACGAAGGAGCTGCTCGAGGACCTCGGGGAGGCGAGGGAGGAACTTCTTGCGGAATGCGGAATGCGGAATGCGGAATAAGAGCCGAAAATCATCGTGTTCGAACGGACATACATCGCATAGATTCGAGCTCATGCCGTTTTGTGAGCCGAAAGGAGCATTGCCATGAAGGCCGAATACACGCCCCTGAAAGACAAGCATCTTCTTATTGCCGTCGACGAATCGGACAGCTCGCAACGCGCCGTGCTGTATGTGGCCGATTTTCTCGGCGGGTTTCCCGGCTTCACGGTCACGCTCCTCCGGGTCATCCCCGAACCCGAGGAGGACTTTTTCGACACCGGCGATGAGCTGAGATCCTGGATCAAGGGGCAGATCGACGGGTCGAACAAGATGCTCGAGAACTACCGGCAGGTCCTGATCCAGTCCGGTTTCCCCGAGGACAAGGTCCGCTACCGCGCCTGCGTGGGAGAGGCCAAGTCGTTCGCCGAAGCCATCCTCGAGACCCGCTGCGATCTCACGTGCTGCACCGTGGTCGTTGGCCGCCACCATAAATCGAAGACCGAGGAGTTCCTGTTCGGCAGCACGTCGAGCAAGCTCATCCACGAGGCCAAGAACTGCGCGGTATGGGTCGTGGAGTAAACGAGCTATGGCGTTGAGGAATCACTCTGTAACTTCCCGATTTTTTCTCAGGAGCGCGACGTCCCTCGGTCATGATGCCCCGCCCTCTTGAAGACCCCCCGATAGATCCATGCAGTTACACCCACAAGAACGAGCGTAAAAACGAATATGATCGCAGGCGCCACGTTGATATAAACAAGCTTCTCCGCATAGTGGGCCAGGAACGAGCCGGGATAGGCCAGTGCGGTGTCCTGTTTTGCCAAGAGCCAAACCTCGAGGTGTGTGAGCGGGCAGTACCAGCCGACCATCTGGCTGGCCACTGCGAAGGCAAGCCCCGCCGCGTGGACCACCATAACGGCGCGATGTTTTCTCCCCCAGTATGCGCCTGTAATGAGGAAGAGTATCCAGAGAAGGTGGGTAACAACGACCATGTCTATAAGGGCCCGATAGAGCATGAACGATCCGTCCTTCCTGAATAGTACAAGTGTATCATGCCAAAGAACGGGAAGGCGTGCTCGCACGAATCGTGAATTTATTATTTGCTTGAAACAACGGAAAATTACTGATAAAGTCGTGTAAAACCACTCCGTTGGGTCGTTCATAGCGTTCATGGTCTGCCTGGATGATGCTATCCGTGATGATCACCGCGGTCGGACTGTTGGTTGTCGGTTGATGAATCCAGGAGCGAGCGCATTCCCCGCAGATGCCTATGCGAACCTTTATTTGCTGCGGGGAGCTTCAATATCTGTTTTATAAGATGTCACTAAATAAATCTTAACGAGGAAAAACCATGAAATCCTTCAGAGGACTGTTCCTCAGGGAGGACCGGGTCTGTCCATGGTGGCTGGCATATTCGTTCGACAATCCTCTCCGCCGTTTCCTGCATGATCCTCAAGCCCTGCTCGGTCCCTTTGTCCGGGAAGGAATGACGGTCGCGGATATCGGATGCGGCATGGGATATTTTTCGATCGCCATGGCGAAGATGGTGGGCGACAAGGGGGCAGTCATTGCCGTGGACCTTCAACAGGAGATGCTCGACAGAACGCGCAGGCGTGCGGGAAAAGCAGGCGTTGCCTCCCGTATCCGATCCGTTCTCGTAACAGAGAATGATATCGGGATCAAAGAACCAGTTGATTTCGTCCTGGCTTTCTGGATGGTTCACGAGGTCCCTGACATACCGCGATTTTTATCCCAGGTTAGGTCCGTCCTGAAGGGGTCCGGGAAACTTCTTATCGCGGAACCCAAAATGCACGTTCCGGACCGCAAGTTCCGGGAGACCCTCGAATATGCCAGGGGAGCGGGCTTTCAGATCAGCGCTGCGCCGGACATCCGGATCAGCCGGGCTGTGGTCTTGTCGAAGAATAGTTAACGAAGCGTAGTTGTCAGCATGGATCAGCTCGGGTTTTGATTTATACGATCGGCATCGCAGGATTGTTTTACAAACGATCCCTGGGCCCGGGAAAGCCCCATCAGGGATCGCAACGGGTAAACAGTACGGAAGGCAGACAACGAGCTCATGAAAACCTATAGTGAAATCGAAAAACGGACCAATCAGCGGCTCGCCATCGGCGTCGGCGTTCTCGGTCTTGGGGCGTGTGCCGCGCTTTATGTCCTCTTTTATATTGTCATGCTGACAAATCCGGGAATGCTCTTCGGCCTCCTGCCGGGTCCGTCCAAGACCACGACAGTCAGGTCCGACGGCAACCGGATGTATCTTTTTTCCAGCAAACTTGACATGAGCACGGTTTCCTTTAAGGAGAAGAGAGAGGCAGAGGAGAAGACCTACTTCGCTGTTTTGGAGGGAACGGACCTTTCGGAGCCGCGTGAAATCCCGGCATTCGTAACTGCGAGCGGCGGGGACGGCCGGGTCGTCCTTTTCAATGACGGGGGATACCACTCTTTTGACGGCACCCGCTGGAACGAGGTGCGGACGGACGGCATCGGGAATCGTCCAAAGGGGATCGCAACGCCCCAGGGATTGTACGTTATGAGCAGGTTCGCCGATGGCTTGCGCATTACCCGGGTCCTGGACGACTCGTCAATAACTATCCCTCTTCCGGAGGAGTTTCTCCGCTCCGGGCCTGACTATGCATTCCCGTTCACAGAACTGGTCTGGTACCAGGGACAGCTTTGTTTGTTCTGGTCAACGAACGACGCCGTCAATTGGACGTGCTGGAACGGCACGTCGTGGACGCCCGCCGCCGCGTCGCCCTTCTCCGGAGCTTTTCAAGTTGCTGCAGACGAGAAGCGGCTGCATTTCATTCACCAGGAAGATGCGGGCCCTCAACCTACGCTCAGCTACTATGTGTTGGAGAACAGCGAATGGAAGGGCCCCTCTATCCTCCCCGTGCAGCACGGCTTCAATGACTGGGGAGTATTCGTACACCGGGGGAAACCCCTGCTGTTCGTGCGGCGTTCTTTTTTCCAGACGCTCTACACGATCGAGAAAGGGACCCTTGCAGACCCGATCCGCCTCATAGACACGTTTCATCCGCTGCGCATTGCAGAAAGAATGGCCCTTATCGCGTTTTTCGCGAACCTGGCGCTCCTCGTGTTCATCTTTGGCGTCTCGGCACTCATCGGTACAAACAAGAACCGAAGCTGGCAGCAGGACGAGGAGCGATATGAGTTTGCCAGCCTGTTCCGGAGGTCCCTCGCGTACCTCATTGACACGCTGGTTATACTCATCCCGGCAGCACTCGTGATCGCGTGGCTTATTGCCATGGAGGAAATCCCCTGGAACCCCTTCCAGTTCATGCTCATGGTTCTGTTTACCCTGGTATGGCATCTGCTCGGCGGCTTTCTGTATCATACGCTGCTCGAAGGCCTGTTCGGTGCAACCCTGGGAAAGAAGATCTGCGGTATTAGAGTGCTCAAGTCGGATTTCACCCCGTGCGGGATCGGCGCCGGGTTTCTCCGGAACCTGCTGCGGATCGTCGATTGTTTCTTTTATTATCTCGTGGGTGCAGTTGCCCTGGCAGGAACGCTCAAGTGGCAGCGTCTCGGCGATATGGCAGCCGGGACCGTCGTCGTGCGGAAGAAGTGACCCGGGTGGGCTGATGAGCACGGCCCGGCGCAGGAACATGAAGAAAGAGCCGAATGGAAGATCATGAACAACAGAAGGGCCGGCCCGTTATCCTGGCCATTCTCTCGTCAGTCTATCTCTTGAACGATTTTCTCTTCATGCGGGCCGGGAGCTACGGGGAGTGGCTCGCCGTCGATTACGGATCGCGGTTCCTCGCGATCGGGATCATTCTCTGCCTGCTCAAGCAAAAGATCTCCCTGCCCTACGAATTTGGGCTCAAGCGCATTCCCTTGCGCCAGGGCCTCATGTGGATGTTGCTTCTCACGTTGACCGGCGTCCTGATCGACCAGGCGGGCTGGCGTTTTTTCGAAAAAATCCTGCCGAATACTCAGCTCGCGATGATGCCGAAAATCGGCAGTCCCTTCGTCAAGACCCTCGACCTCACCTTCGGTGTCGCGCTCGTGGCCGTATCGGAAGAGATCGTGTTCCGCGGCTACTGTTATTCCGCCTTGCATGGTCTCATGAGTCCCCGACTGCTCGTGCCGGTCTCGGCCCTGCTCTTCGGGTTGATTCACTGGTCCACGGGACTTCACGCCGTCATTTCGACGGCCCTCTGGGGGGTCCTTCCGATGGTGGCGATGATCAGGACCGGGTCGGTGGTCCCGGCCATGATTGCCCACTATATTACCGACCTGGTGAGCCAGGGGGGATTCGTTCCCGAGACGTGGTTCAATTTTATAAAGTAAAAACCAGACCGATTCGCTCCTCGCGGGCACTATGTATAAAATCAGGAGGAGCGGAAGAGAGGCCGCTGGCGCGGGGTTCTCAGGCCCTGCTTTTTTTCGGCCTTGTTTCATGCCCTCTTCAGAGCTAAAAATTATTACACCCGCATCAATCTTGACTAAATATAGTGTTTATTTTGGCTTGACAACACAACATGTTGTGTTATACTCATTGCGTACAGTATATCAGTATAGTATATTACTTTGCAGTTTTGCTCATTACATAAGCGTGGTTAAACAGTTTCTGCTCAGTTTCACCTGTTCATTTTAAAAACTGAATACTCAAAAACACGACAGGCGGTAAATCAGACATGATGCTGTGTTTGTGTTTTACGAATAACTTCTTATTCTTAGAATTCTGCTCTTCCGATCGGAAGAACCAAGGGCGTTAAGGAGTACTGAGATCAGGGCGAAGTCCTCGCCCTGATTTTGTTTTCATCTCAATCTTATTATACAGAAGGGAGTTTTTTATGAAGAGCGCGGCTTCCGTCTCTGCTTCAACATCCGGCAAGGGTCTCAACCTGAACGAGAACAGCCTCAAGGTCCTCGAAAAACGCTACCTCAAGCGCAACGAGGACGGGACCGTCATCGAGACGGCCGTGGACATGTTCACGCGCGTGGCCCGGACCATCGCCGAGGGCGACCGGGCCTACGGCAAGTCCGACGCCGACGTGGAGCAGACCGCGACCGAGTTCTACCGCCTCATGACCTCCCTCGAGTTCCTGCCGAACAGCCCCACGCTCATGAACGCGGGGCGCGAGCTCGGACAGCTCTCGGCCTGCTTCGTGCTCCCCGTTGGCGATTCCATGGACGAGATCTTCGAGTCTGTGAAGCACGCCGCGCTCATCCACAAGTCCGGCGGCGGCACGGGCTTCTCCTTCTCGCGCATCCGGCCGAAGAACGATGTGGTGAAGTCCACCAAGGGCGTCTCCTCCGGCCCCATCTCGTTCATGACCGTGTTCGACGCGGCCACCGAGACGGTGAAGCAGGGCGGCACGCGCCGCGGCGCCAACATGGGCATCCTGCAGGTGGACCATCCGGATGTCCTCGATTTTGTCACCTGCAAGCAGCAGAACGACCGGCTCAACAACTTCAACATTTCCGTGGCCATGACCGATCCCTTCATGGATGCGGTGGAAACGGACGGCGAGTACGACCTCGTCTCCCCCCGCAACAAGGGCGTGGTGAAGCGGCTCCAGGCCCGCAAGGTCTTCGACACCATCGTGAACATGGCCTGGAAGAACGGCGATCCCGGCATCATTTTCCTGGACCGCATCAACCAATACAATCCTACGCCGCACGTGGGCAAGGTGGAGTCGACCAACCCCTGCGGCGAGCAGCCGCTGCTTCCGTACGAGTCCTGCAACTTGGGCTCCATCAACCTGGCGAAGATGCTGGCAACGCACGGCAAGGCCGTGGATTTCGACAAGCTCCGCCATACGGTGCGTCAGGCGGTCCATTTCCTCGACAACGTGATCGATGTGAACCGCTATCCCATCGATAAAATATCCGAGATGACCCGGGCGAACCGCAAGATCGGCTTGGGAGTCATGGGCTTCGCCGACATGCTCCTCGAGATGGGCATTCCCTACAATTCCGACGAGGCGGTCAAGCTCGGCGAAACGGCCATGAAGTTCATTACTGATGAAGGCCGGAAGATGAGCGAGGAACTGGCCAAGGAGCGCGGGGCATTCCCGAACTTCAAGGGCAGCATTTACGACAAGCCAGGTCTGGCGCCGGTCAGGAACGCGACCGTCACGACAATAGCGCCCACGGGCACGCTTTCCATCATCGCCGGCTGCTCGAGCGGCATCGAGCCGCTTTTCGGGCTCACCTTTGTCCGTAGGGTCATGGACGGCGCGGAACTCCTTGAAGTGAACCCCGTGTTCGAGCGGGTGGCGAAGGAGGGGGGGTTCTATTCCGACGAACTCATGAAGGAGATCGCCGAGCACGGCGGCTGCACGAATGTTCCGACCGTGCCCGAGGCCGTGCAGAGGGTCTTTGTCACGGCCCACGACATTACGCCCGAGTGGCACATCCGCATGCAGGGAGCGTTCCAGAAGTACACAGACAACGCGGTGTCCAAGACCGTGAACTTCCCGCACAGCGCCACGCAGAAGGATGTCGAGAAAGTGTATTTGCTGGCCTACAAGCTCGGCTGCAAGGGCGTGACGATTTACCGGGACGGCTCCCGCGATGAGCAGGTGCTCAGTACAGGCGCCACGGAAAAGGCGCGCAAGGCCGCGACCGCGGGCCAGCACGTGACCGTCGCCTCCGCCTCGCCCGAACTGGCCGAGGAGAAGAAGCCGCGCCACCGGCCGCTCCTTACCCAGGGCGTCACCCAGAAGATCCCCACCGGCTGCGGCAATCTCTATATTACGATCAACGAGGACGAAGAAGGCATCTGCGAGGTCTTCTCGACCATGGGCAAGTCCGGGGGGTGCGCCGCCAGCCAGTCCGAAGCTGTCTCCCGCATGGTGTCCCTTGCGCTCCGGTCCGGTGTATCGATCGACTCTATCATCAAGCAGGTGAAAGGCATCCGTTGTCCCTCGCCTGCCTGGGGAGAAGGCGGCTCTATCCTGTCCTGCCCCGACGCCATCGGCCGGGCGCTCGAGCGCTACATGAAAGAGGGCGTGAACCATCGTTTTCAGAAGCCCAAGGCTGCTGCTACCCCTGTTTCGCAGGCAACGGTCGGCTACGCGTCATCCGATTGCACCCAGGGCGGCAACAAGAACCACCTGGGCCTCTGCCCCGAATGCCCGGATTGCGGCGGCCTCCTGGAGTTCGGCGAAGGCTGCGCCTTCTGCCGGGGCTGCGGGTTCTCGAAGTGCGGGTAACCGCTGCGGATAGTAATGACCTGGTTTCGATGTCTGAATACCGGAGGTAGCGTGAGACAATATCCCGAAGCATCCCAGGGCAATCTGTGGCTGTTTGAATAATAAAAACCGGGAGATTTTTCTCCCGTTTTTTTTGTAGGTGTAAGGGCTGGCTTGTTCGCCGGGTCACTGATTTTGTATTAACGTTCTGTATTTAAAGGAGATTTTAATGAAGCTTGAGGAGGTAATTGACGAACTTTACCGGCTTGCCGAAACCAGGGAGTGGGATGATAAGGCAACGGACGAAGCTCTTGCCTCTGCTATCGAGGGTATGGAGAAGATATGGGAGGTACAGCAGGCGGACAAGAGAAAAAGCGCCATGGTCAATGCGAACAAGAAACAGCCGAGAGTGTGGTCTTAATCGCTGAACTGGCATAAAAAAAACTTGACATTTGATTGATATGATTCTAAATTTATTTTTAAGAGTGTTGCCGCACGGCAGGATCGTGCGATTCTCGAAGGATTCTCAAGCGCAGCTCAACGTAGCCGGTGTACAGCCATGAAGCCCGGAAACGGGTTATCAGCTTAACCTAAGGAGGGGGACGCGTATGGGTATTGAGAGGATCATGCAGTATGAGTGCAGGGTCTGCGGCAGGAAGATAGACGTGACCAGGACCGGCGATGTCTATGAGGAACCGGTGTATTGCTGCGGTCTGGAAGCTACAGAGGCCAGCGTATCGGCGGTGCCCGCTGCGCCTGCGGCAAAGAGGCCTGCAAAGAAGAAGGCGAAGAAGGCCGCCGCCAGGAAACCTGCTAAAAAGAAGGCCAAAAAGGCAGTAAAGAAGAAAGCAGGAAAGAAAGCTGCAAAGAAGAAAGCAATTAGAAAAAAAGCGACCAAAAAGAAAGCTACCAGAAAAAAAGCGACCAGGAAAAAGAAGGCCGCGAAGAAGAGACGGTAATTTTCCGTCAAGGCAGGCATAACGTTAAGGCACCCGGATATGCACCGGGTGCCTTTCTTGTTGTATGTGGTATTCATAAAACTGTTGACGAATGGACTGCCAAACCTTAGGATTACGCATGCGAACAGCTGCCTACCATGAACGCCGTATCCGGCGACTTGTGGGCCGGGCCATCAGCGACTTCCGGCTGATCGAGAACCGGGACCGTATCCTTGTTGCGCTGTCGGGCGGCAAGGACAGTTGGACGCTGCTCCACATGCTGGAAGGCCTGAGGCAACGGGCGCCTGTCCAGTTCTCGCTGGTCCCGGTGACCGTGCACCCGGGATTTCCTGGTTTTGAGACCGGGCTGATAGAGGCATATCTCCGTTCGCGGTTTTCTGAATACCGGATCGTACGCGCGCCCATCCATGAGACCTTGATCGATAAGCTTACGCCCGACGATACGCCTTGTTTCCTCTGCGCCCGGATCCGCCGCGGCGTGCTTTACACCCAGGCAGTTGAACTCGGCTGCACGAAGATCGCGCTTGGTCATCACCGTGAGGATTTCATTGAGACGCTCCTGCTCAATCAATTTTATAACGGCAAGATCAAAGCCATGGCGCCGCTCCTCCAAGCCGATGACGGCCGGAACGTGGTGATCCGTCCGCTCGTCTATGCGGCCGAGGACGATATCGTCCGGTACGCCTCCACGGCAGGTTTTCCCGTCACCTGCTGCGCCTGCCCCTCCTGCAGTGACCCGGACATGAAGCGTGTGAGGATAAAAAAGCTTCTTGCAGGCCTCGAACGGGACCAGCCGGGTATTAAATCGAGCCTGCTTGCGGCGCTTTCCGACGTGGACCATCGGCATCTGCCGTTAAAAGCAGCGAAAAATACGGGATGTCGCATGAGGAGCGACTCGTGACGGATGGCAAGTATCGGTATGCGGTGCAAAAGGCCATTGGCGCCCATGATGAGGTATAATGAATTGAAGAAGCGTAAAATAAACGCCGCGTACATCCCTCACGTTCAAGCTGGTTGATAGCGTTTGCATTTGTAGCATATAAAACATATAATTTTAACCGGTTCGAACACGGGACGGGTTGCGCGCGAGGGAGATATCGATGACCGAAAAAAAGAAGCTTGGAGATGTCTTAAAGGAAGCCGGACTGCTCGACGATTTCCAGCTCGGGTCGGCCCTGTCACACCAGCGTAACTGGGGAGGGAAACTGGGGTCCATCATTGTGGAGCTCGGATTCGTTCAAGAGTCGGAATTGGCAAGGGTGCTTGCAGAAAAGCTGCACCTTCCCTATGCGGACCTGTTCGAGCCTGAAATACCCGAGGCGATCATACACTTGATCAAGCCGGAGATAGCAAAAAAATACCAGGTCATGCCCGTAAAAAAAGACGGTAAGTCCCTTGTGCTTGCTATGGCGGACCCGATGGACCTGGAGGCGATGGACGCGATCCGTTTCATTGTCGGGCATAACATAAAACCTGCTCTAGCATTGGCGTCGGAAATTGAAGACGCCATAAAAAAATATTATTATCATGAACAGATCACGCGTAAACCACCGCAACCGGGCGATTTTGCGCAAAAAAGTCTGTCGGGCAAGATGGAGCTCATCCGCGGGAGTGACCTCAACATGCAGAAGGCCCGGGAGACCGACGCAGCGTCGCCTATCCTGTCCAGAGAGGACGCTGCACAACAGATGCAGGCGGACACCAAGGTGCGGCTCGACGCCCTGATCACCGTGCTGATCGAAAAAGGGCTGGTCACCCGCGAAGAACTTGTCAACATGATCTATCAGAAAAAGATGGGACTATAGGAAGGGGGCAACAGACATGAAAGGAATCGCAATAAAAGGCATGGTTCTCGTCTTTCTTCTTCTCTTCGCCGTCACACTGTCGGCTCAGGAACAGAAAGGTCCCAGAATAGAGGTGAAGGAAGAGCAGTATGCCATGGGCAGTATCGCGCAGGGGAATCAGGCCGTGCACGTGTTCGAGGTCAGGAACGCGGGGACCGAGCCCCTGATGATCGAGAGCCTTAAACCCTCCTGAGGGTGTACCGCTGCGGTGATTAGTTCTAATCGCCTGGAACCGGGGAGCGTGGGACAGATCAAAGTCACGGTGGATACGGCCGGAAGGGCCGGACACCTGGAAAAGCATATTGCCGTCTATTCGAATGACCGGACAACCCCGGTGCTCACGCTTACGCTGACCCTGGACATTGTTCAAAAGTAGCGGAAAATGATGGATAGGACCTGCGAAACGGCCCCGTACTATTTTCTTGACAATTTTCCGCGGCTTATGCTACTCTCCTATGGCTTTGGCCTGAATTATTCGAAGAGAGGCAGTACGATATCGTGAAACAGCACAGACACCCGCAATATCCCAGCGATCTGCCAACCCCGGGCATAGGTCCCGCCCCGGCGGGACTATAATTTTTTCACACAAACTCAAAGTGTTTCGATCTGTTCAGCTGTTTACTTTATACTAATTCCGATTAAATACAGAAAATAATTTTTGGAGGGTATCCCTATGCAGAAAAAATATCTTTTGGCCCCCGGCCCGACTCCCGTGCCGCCCGAGGCTCTCCTGGCCATGGCCATGCCGATCATTCATCACCGAGCGCCTGATTTTTTGCCTGTCCTCGATGCCGCGAAAAAGGGCCTCCAGTGGCTCTACCAGACGCGAAACGATGTGCTCATCCTCTGCGCCACAGGAACCGGCGGCATGGTGGGCTCGGTGACCAATTTCCTGAGCCCCGGCGACGACGTGCTCGTGATCAACGGCGGTAAGTTCGGCGAACGCTGGACCAAGATCTGTCAGGCCTATGGCATGAAGGTCGAGGAACTCATCGTGGAGTGGGGCCATGCGGTAAAGCCTGAGCAGGTCGAGGCGGTGCTCAAGAAGAACCCCAACATCAAGGCCGTTTTCGTTCAGGCGAACGAGACCTCGACCGGCGTCTACCACGATGTCAAGTCCGTTGCCGCGGTGGTCGGGAAGACCGGCGCACTCTTTGTCGTCGACGCGATCTCGGCCCTTGTGGCGCATGATATCAAGACCGACGAATGGGGCATCGACGTGATGATCGGCGGCTCACAGAAGGGCGTGATGCTTCCCCCGGGCCTCGCTTTTGTTTCGGTCAGCGACAAGGCGTGGAAAATGGCGGACACGGCCAAGACTCCGAAGTTTTATTTCAACTTCAAGAAGGAGCGCGAGAATCTGGCCAAGAACCAGACGAACTTCACCTCGGCAGTGACGCTCATCATCGGACTGAACGCCAGCATCAAGATGCTTCAGGAAGAAGGGCTGGAGAACGTGTTCAGCCGTCACGAGAGGCTCGCCAGGGCCACCCGCGCAGCGGCCGGCGCACTGGGCCTCAAGCTCTTCCCGAAAGAAAATCCGAGCAATGCGCTCACGGCCATCGAGGCGCCGGCAGGCGTCGACGGCCAGGCGATCTATAAAGATTTACGCGTGAAGTACGGCATCACCGGCGCCGGCGGACAGGACAAGCTCAAGGGCAAGATCTTCCGCATCGCGCACCTGGGGTATGCGGATACGTTTGATGTCATCACCGCCGTGGCCGGCATCGAAATGGTCTTGAAGGGCCTGGGCCATCCGGTGAAGCTCGGCACGGGTGTAGCTGCGGCGCAGGAAATCTTGATGAAATAATAGCAACCGTACGATTCAAGCTGTTTAAACGGTTTAAACCGATTGGACCGCGGATCTTCCGCGGTCGCGTTTTCAATGGAGGTTTCATGAAGGTTCTCATCAGCGACAACCTCTCCCCCGTGGGGGTGGAGATTTTGAAAAAGGCCGGGCTCGAAGTCGACGCCCGGAGCAAGACCTCGGTCGAGGAGATCGAGAAGATCATCGGCGAGTACGATGCGCTCATTATCCGTTCGGCAACTAAGGTCACGAAGGACCTCCTGGACAAGGCGACAAAGCTCAAGGTCGTGGGCCGCGCGGGAAGCGGCCTCGACAACGTGGACATACCCTCGGCGACCAAAAAGGGCGTGGTGGTGATGAATACGCCGGGCGGCAACACCGTCACCACGGCAGAGCACACGATCGGCATGATCTTCGCCTGCGCCCGGATGATCCCGCAGTCCTATGCATCGCTCAAGTCGGGCAAATGGGAAAAGAAGAAATTCGAAGGCGTCGAACTCTATGACAAGACCCTGGGCGTCATCGGCATGGGGGCCATCGGCGGCGTCGTGGCGAGCAGGGCGATCGGGCTCGGCATGAAGGTCCTGGCCTATGACCCGTTCATCTCCCCGGAAAAGGCGAAATCCCTCGGGATCGAGCTCGCGGACCTGTCGACGATCTACAAGCGGTCGGACTTCATCACGATCCATACGCCCAAGACCAAGGAGACCGCGAACCTCATCAACAAGAATACGATCGCCCAGATGAAGGAGAGCGTTCGCATCATCAACTGCGCCCGCGGCGGCATCGTGAACGAACAGGACCTCTATGAGGCCTTGAAGAGCGGCAAGATCGCGGCAGCGGCCTTCGACGTGTTCGAGAAGGAGCCGCCGGAGAACCATCCGCTGCTTACGCTCGATAACTTCATCGCCACGCCGCACCTCGGCGCATCCACGAGAGAGGCGCAGGAGAACGTGGCCGTGGCCGTGGCCGAGCAGGTCGTGGACTATCTCATCGCAGGGACCGTGCGGAACGCAGTGAACGTGCCTTCGGTGCCGGCGGACCAGCTCCCGGCCTTGAGCCCCTACATCAACCTTGCCGAGCGGATCGGGTCCTTCGAGGCGCAGCTCTATGAGGGCGGCCTGACGCAGGTGACGGTGGAGTACAGCGGCGGAGTGTCGAATCTCAAGCTCGAGCCGATCACGCTTGCGGCGCTTAAGGGACTTTTAACGCCTATCCTCAAGGAGAACGTGAACTATGTGAATGCGCCGCTCATCGCCAAGGACCGGGGCATCGAGGTCAAGGTATCGAAGACGAGCAGCGGCTCGGAGTACACCAGTCTGGTCACGGTGAAGGTCAAGGCGAACGGCAAGGAAATGGCCATATCAGGGACCCTGAACAGCAAAAACGAGCCGCGCATCGTGCAGGTGGACAATTTCCCGATGGAGACAGTGCCCGAGGGCGATATGCTCGTGCTCATGAACAACGACAAGCCGGGTGTCATCGGCGGCATCGGCATGCTCCTCGGCCAGAACGGCATCAACATCGCGCGCATGCAGTTCGGCCGCGAGAAGCAGGGCGGTCTGGCCATGTCGGTCGTCAGTGTCGACAGCCAGGTGTCCGATGAGCTCATGGCGAAGATCAAACAGCTGCCGAATGTGTTGTCAGTGAAGCAGGTAAAAATCTAGCAATGCGGATTTCGGAATGCGGAATGCGGATTTGCTGAAGGAGACACCATGCCAGTCTTAGTTGTAGTAGGCGCCCAGTGGGGCGATGAAGGCAAGGGAAAGATCATCGACCTGCTTACGGAGAAGGCGGACATCGTTGCACGTTACCAGGGCGGCCATAATGCCGGCCACACCGTGGTAGTGGGTATGAACGAATTCATCCTGCACCTGGTCCCTTCGGGCATTCTGCACAAGGGCAAGAAATGCATCATCGGAAACGGCGTGGTCGTGGACCCTGCGGCGCTCATCGAAGAGATGGACGCGATGGTCAAGCGCGGAGTCAAATTCGACGGCAGCCTCCTCATCAGCAAGAACGCGCACCTGATCATGCCCTACCACAAGGCCCTCGATGTGGCGAGCGAGAAGCTCAAGGGGAACAAGAAGATCGGCACCACCGGCCGCGGCATCGGGCCAGCGTACGCGGACAAGATCAACCGCAAGGGTATCAGGATGGCCGATCTCCTTGACCCCGAAACGTTCCGCGATAAGCTCGCGTGCAACACCGGCGAAGCGAATTTCCTGCTCGAGCACTTTTACCATGCGCCGCTGGTACAACTGGACCAGGTGTATGAAGAATATATGGCTTACGCCAGGCGGCTCAAAAGATACATTGCCGATACGACGCTCTTCCTCGGCGAGTCGATCGCAGCAAACAAGAAGATCCTGGCCGAGGGTGCTCAAGGCACCCACCTGGATGTGGACCACGGTACCTATCCCTTCGTGACCTCGTCGAGCCCCACGGCGGGCGGGGCCTGCACGGGTCTCGGCATCGGTCCGAATACGATCACCGAGGTCATCGGGATCGTCAAAGCCTATACCACGCGCGTAGGCAGCGGTCCTTTTCCGACGGAGCAGGAGAACAAGCTTGGGGAGCTGCTCCGTGCCCGGGGCAAGGAATATGGCGCCACGACCGGAAGGCCCCGGCGATGCGGCTGGCTGGATACGCTCATCGTCCGCCATGCCGTGCGCGTGAATGGGCTGACAGGCGTCGCGATCACCAAGCTCGATGTGCTCGACACGCTCGATGAGCTCAAGATCTGCGTGGGTTACAAATACAAGGGCAAGCTCTACGAAGAGATGCCGTCCGAGCTTGCGGTGCTGGAGAAGGGTACGCCCCAGTACATCACCATGCCGGGCTGGAAGCAGACCACGATCGGCATCACGAAGTATAATGACCTGCCCAAGAAGGCGCGCGCTTATGTGGAGAAGGTCTGCAAACTCTGCGGGGTGAAGCCCGCCATCATTTCAACCGGCGCACGGAGGGACGAGACCATTATCCTCCAGCAGCCCTTCAAGAGAACGGCGAGGAAATAAATTCCCAATTACAAGCACCAAATAACAAATAAGCACCAATAACCAAGCACCAAACTCCAAACGTTTGGTTATTGTAATTTGCTGATTGGGTATTATCTGGATTTTGTGATTTGAAATTTGGAGCTTTTCAGAGTTCGGAAAATTCTATTTGCAAAACAGTACGAACTCTGATATTATACGCATCTTTGAAAACCGCGAAAGCGGGCCGGTAGCTCAGTTGGTAGAGCACCGCCCTTTTAAGGCGGGTGTCCTGGGTCCGAATCCCAGCCGGCTCACCATTATAGAAACAGTTTCGAGTTGTAAGTTTTGAGTTTCGAGTTAGAAACTCCGAACTCTGAACTCCGAACTTTGAACTGATTGTCTACCCGTCCCCATCGTCTAGTCCGGCCCAGGACACCGCCCTTTCACGGCGTGAACACCGGTTCGAATCCGGTTGGGGACGCCAATAATTCGTTTAAGAATCAGCGCACTTGACTGCCTGATTCTTATTTTTTTTGGTACACAAATGGTACAAATTTTACTCTTGTAAATTCCTTCGGCCAGTCCTATACTCGCTCCATTATCAGCCTATTCGAGGGAAAGGGCATCCCCATGCTCAACTTCCTCTTCGTCAACATAGACTTGCTCGGATATCCCAGCCACGATTTCTCACCAAGCACGCTCTCACAGATCGACGACAGGATGGCCGCTCACATGTTGCGCCGCTTGCTCGACAACGCTA
>Ga0326726_10001807_pt1 | contig 19915 bp, 18 predicted proteins | sample MHFenrmetagenome_2_FD_207603 | JGI IMG/M metagenome (GOLD analysis project Ga0326726, IMG submission 207603) | Lab enriched peat soil microbial communities from Michigan Hollow, Ithaca, NY, United States - MHF15MN | ecosystem: Environmental > Terrestrial > Soil > Wetlands > Peat | place: USA... | reverse complement strand
GTTGCGCCCGACCGGACTTGCGAAGGTACGCGAGGCTAATCGCGATGATGAGAAAGGCCTCGAACCCTTCCCGAAGCGTGACGACGAGCGCTTGAAGCATGAAGACGGCCGATCTCTAAAATGAGATTCAATCTCAGAATGAGATTCCATCGTACTTCGCTAAATCCGACCGGTCAAGTCGGCGATGGGCCGCTGAGGCTGTGATGGCTTCGTAAGCTTCGCGCGTTTTGAAGGCTGGTCAGCCGACCGAGGCAGAAAGCTCCTAGCGTCGCCTGCGCAGCATCGCGCCGGCGAGCCCAATAGCCACGAGGGACAGGGTCGTCGGCTCCGGTACGGGATTCGCGGAGGGTCCGACCAGATCGAACGCCAGCACGTCCGGTGGCGTCGCCCAGGTGCCGTTGTTCAGCTGGAAGTGCTGGCTCTCTCCGGCCGGCGTCGTTTCCATGCCCCACGTGAGTCCGGGCAGATTTGCCGAGACGCCAAAGAGATACTGACCCGCGGGCAACGTGATGGGACCGAAACTGGCTGAATAGTGATACTCGGGAATAGTTCCGTCAATGTCCAGGCCCGTCAACGTTTGACTAGGCGCCACTACGAACGATGCGACGACGTTCCCCGGCGTCAGTCCAGCACCGTTGTTGTCATAGAACGAGAGGAGGAAGTTCGGAACGCCACAGACGGCCGGCGCGAAGGGTCCATCCACCGCCGAACGATCCGTGCCGTTGGTAGTGACGCATCCGCCCCACCAATCGGCGCCAGTGATCGTTTCACCTGACAACGCAAATGTCTGAATGCCGGCGGTCGTGGCGGTCCACGCGTAGTCGGTATCAGCGAAATAAATGTTGGTTTGGTTTGGCAGTCCGCCGTCGATCACGATCGACGAGGCGCCCGCAGTCGCGGCCGTCAACAGGAACGCGGCCGCCACCATCACGAGACATTTCTTCATATTCGTCCTTCTCAGGTGCGTGACGCGGGCGAGCGAAGAATATCAAAAGCAGAGCACGATTGCGTAAACGCTTCACAGTTTCTTGTTCTCGCCGCTTCTAAGTGGAAATACGGCCGCAACCCCGTGACCGCGCGCCTGTTCCGGGCTCGCGCCCGTGGGGTGTAACATCCGCGCATGGCTAAGACGTGTGTTTTCTTAGGCATCCTGTTGGTTCTGGCCCTCGCGTCGACAGTCCCACGTGCCCAACAGTCACCGCTGAATGCCTCCACGCTGGCCGCGCTGAAGTTCCGCACCATCGGGCCGGCGGCGATGAGCGGCCGCATCGTCGACATCGCCGTCGTCGAATCCAACACATCGACGTTCTACGTCGCGAGCGCCACCGGCGGCGTGTGGAAGACGATGGACAACGGCACGACGTTCGATCCCGTCCTGCAGAACGAAGCGGTTGCGTCGATCGGGTGCGTCACCGTCAGCCAATCGAATCCGAGCATCGTGTGGGTCGGCAGCGGCGAAGCGACGAATCGTCAGAGCTCCGGCTGGGGCGACGGCGTCTACAAGTCCATCGATGCCGGACGCTCGTGGACGAACATGGGGTTGAAGGACAGCGAGCACGTCGGCCGGATCGTGCTCCATCCCTCGAATCCCGACATCGTGTACGTCGCGGCGCTCGGACATCTCTGGGGACCGAACAAAGAGCGCGGCCTTTTCAAGTCCTCCGACGGCGGACGCACGTGGAGACCATCGCTGCAAATCGACGAAGACACGGGCGTCAGCGACGTCGCGATGGATCCGTCCGACCCGAACATTCTGTACGCGGCCGCACATCAGCGCCGTCGCCGCGCGTACGGTTTTCACGGCGGGGGCCCGGGCAACGCGCTCTACAAATCGACCGACGCCGGCGAGCATTGGAAGAAACTGACGGCCGGCCTGCCGTCGGGTGAGCTCGGCCGAATCGGCATTTCGATCTACCGCAAAGACCCGCGTGTCGTGTACGCGTCCGTCGAGCAGGGTCTCCGCTACAACGCGTCGACGGCCTACGAGCAACGGAAAGCGGGCGTCTATCGATCCGGGGACAAGGGCGAGACATGGTCGTTCATGAGCGACTGGAATCCGCGGCCGACGTACTCGAGCCAGATTCGCGTCGATCCCAACGACGACCAGCGCATCTACGTCGTCGAGTACAGCGTTTCCGATGATGGCGGGAAAACGTTCGACCGCCCGCACCAGTCGCTGCACGGCGACGATCGCATGGTGTGGATCGATCCGCGCGACTCGAAGCACATCCTGAAGGCGGACGACGGCGGCGTCGGCATGTCGTACGACCGCGGGCAGAAATGGATCTACGTGACGTCCCTGCCAGTCAGCCAGTGGTATCACGTCGCCGTCGATATGGGGAAGCCGTACTGGGTCTACGGCGGGCTTCAGGACAACGGCTGCTGGCGCGGGCCGAGCGCGACGTATTTCTCCTCGGGCATCGCCAACGACGACTGGATCCGCACGTGCGGCGGCGACGGCTTCAAGAGCCTGGCCGATCCGAACGACGATCGCACGTTCTATTCCGAGTCCCAGTATCTCGGCCTGCTGCGCAACGACTCGGTCACCAACGAGCAACGCAACATCCGTCCCGATCAGAAGCGCGGCTTCATTCAGGAGCGGCGCAACTGGACCACCTGGGGCAAGCCCGGTATGCCCGGGGGCCCAGGGGCCCCCGGGGGCAATGACCCCGAGCTCGGCAACACGATGCCGCCTGCGAACTGGGACGCGCCGTTCATCCTCTCGCCGCACGACTCGAAGACGCTGTACGCGGGCACGAATCAGCTCTGGAAGAGCACCGACCGCGGCGACACATGGACGTCCCTCGGCGACATGACGACGGGCGTCGACCGCAGCACGCTGCGCATCATGGGCCAGCTGCCGACCGAGACGACGCTGTCGCTCGACGACGGCGCGCCGTACTACCCGACGATTACCGAGATCGCGGAATCACCGGTGAAGCGCGGGCTGCTGTACGCCGGCACCGACGACGGGAATCTGCAGGTATCGCAGGACGATGGGAAGCATTGGGCGAACCTGTCGAAGCGATTTCCAGGATTGCCGGAGGCCATGTGGGTGTCCGGGATCGAGGCGTCGCGCCACAACGCCGGCACGGTCTACGTCTCCTTCGACGGCCATCGCAGCAACGACTTCGCGAACTACCTCTATCGCTCGACGGACTTCGGGAACACCTGGACGTCAATCGCGGGGGACCTGCCCGCGAATCGCGTGATTCACGCCGTCCACGAAGACCCGAAGAACGCCAACCTGCTCTACATCGGCACCGAGTACGGCTTGTTCATTTCCGCGGACAGCGGCGCACGCTGGCTCGACTTCCGCAGCAACCTGCCGCGCGTGCCGGTGAACGACCTCGTGATCCACCCGCGGGAAAACGATCTTGTCCTGGCAACCCACGGGCGGGGCGTGTGGATTCTCGACGACATCACCTCGTTGCAGCAGCTCACGCCGCAGACGATGAGCGAGCCGGGCCACCTCTTTGCGCCCCGCGCGACGGAAGAAATCCGGTACTTCAATCCGAAGGCGCACCAGGGCGACATGGTGTTCCACGGCGAGAACCCGCCCGCGGGTGCGATCATCGACTACTACCTGGCCGGTGATGCGGGCGCCGGCTTCGCAGTGAATATCGTCGATGCGGCGGGCAGGCTCCTGGCGAAACTTCAGGCCCCGGGCACATCCGGTCTCCACCGCGTAGTTTGGGATCTGCGCTACGAATCGCTCCCGGACGCGCCACCCGATCAGGAATCCGGCGGCCGGCTACCGATGGGCGGCCCATTCGTGTTGCCGGGTGACTACACGGTCCGGCTGACCGTCACCGGTCGCACGCTGGATCAGAAGCTGACCGTGCTCGAGGATCCGCGCATTCAGGTGTCCGCCGCCGATCGCAAGGCCTGGACCGACGCGTTGGTCGCTGCCGGCGAGACCTATCGGGCCGTCGTCGTACTCATGCAACGCCTGAGCGCGGCGGGCGGGAGGAGTGACGTTCGAACGGTCGCGCGCGAACTGCAGTCGCGCCTTTCGAGTCTGTACCGCGACATGAGCCAGTCGACCGGACGGCCCACCGCCGATCAACTGGCGCAGATTCAGTACTTTAGGACACAGCTGGAGAGCCTGCGCCGGCGGGCGACGCCGTAGTAAGCTGGGATCCATGAGCATGTGGAAGCGGATGCTGAGCGCGGCGGCCGTCGCCGCGATGGTCGCACGCGTCGCGGCCAGTGTGGCCGCCCAGCAACCTCAGGCGCCGACGTTCAAATCAGGCACGCAGATCGTCTCCTTGTTCGTCACCGTCGCCGACGCCGACAAGCGGCTCGTGCCGGATCTGACCAAGGATGATTTCGAAGTCTTCGACAACGACAAGCCGCAGCCGATTATCTACTTCGACAACAGCATTCATCCCATCACCGTCATCGTCATGTTGGACACCAGCGGCAGCATGACCGGGACGATTGGCCTGCTGCGCCAGGCGGCGGAACAATTCATCATCCGCCTGCTCCCGGACGACAAAGGCCGCGTCGGTGCGTTCAACGACAAGATCCAGTTCAGTTCGCGCTTCACCAGCGATCGCGATCAGCTGGTGACGGACGTGAAGGATCTCGACTACGGCAACGGCACGCGTCTGTGGGACGCGGTGGGCGCCAGCCTCGACGAGCTCAAGGGGATTGAAGGCCGTCGCGTGGTTCTCGTCTTCACCGACGGCGACGACACCGAGAGCAAGACGATGAGTCTGGGGAAGGTGATCGATCGCGCCCGCGCGGACGAAGTGATGATCTACGCGATCGGCCTCGAGAGCAATTACTTCAACGGCCAGCGGATGGTGAAGAGCAAGCCGGACAGCGGACTGCGGAAGATCGCCGACGAGACCGGCGGCGGCTACTTCGAGCTGTCGAAGACGGCCGATCTCGCGCCGACGTTCACGCGGGTGGCCTACGAGCTCCACAGTCAGTATGTGATCGGCTTCGCGCCGACCCAGCTGGACAACCGCGTGCACAAGCTGACGGTGAAGATGAAGAAGCCCGGTTTGGCGGCGCGGGCACGCCGGAGTTACGTGGCCGCCCCCGATAAGTATTCTGTTGGCGACAGGTAGCGCAGGCCTTCAGGCCTGCGGTCGGTCACGCGTTACACGAACATCATCGAGACAATCACCACCGCCAGCAAGAGACCGACGACCCATTCCGCCGACGCCGAAAACGACCATTCGTACATGTGCGTAATCCCTCTCACGCAAAGTTAGACGGCCGCCCCAGGCCAAAGGTTTAATGTCGATGCCCGTGCTCTCCGAACAGGACTTCCGCGTGAAATGCGACGCCGCGCTCGACGCCGCGCGGCGTGCGCTTCTGCCACTCGCGGACACCGAAGATTTCGAAGTCGAACTGCAGAACGGCGTGCTCAATCTGGTGTTCGAGGAGCCCGCGGACGCGAGGTTCGTCGTGTCACCGAATGCACCCGTGAGACAAATCTGGGTCTCAGCGATGGCAAGAAGTTACAAACTCTCGTGGGTGCCGGAACTGAACGCGTTTGCGCTGGACGGCGAAACGCTGCCTCGGCTGCTCGATCGCCTGGCGCGCGCGTTTCTCGGTCAGTAGCGGACGCGACCTTCTTTACGGAACTGCATCAAATCCTGAACCCGTCCTTGAGCGGATCGCGATCGTCGATCAGGAACGTGTGCTCGCCCGTGACCCACGCGGATCCGCTGATCTCCGGGACGATGGCCTGATACTCGCCGACCGCGGTGCGCGACGCGACGCGGCCGGTGAACTGCGTGCCAATCAGGCTCTCGTGCACGAACGGCCGATCGCCGGCCAGCAGGCCCATCGCATCGACAACGGCCATCACGGCCGCTGTACCCGTCCCGCACGGCGATCGATCAACTTCCGCGTCCGCGAAGATCGTGACGTTGCGCAGGTCCGCAGGCTCGCGGCTCGGCGGGCCGGTGAAGATCGTGCCGTAGATGCCGCGCAGTCCAGATTCGAGCGGATGGGCGATCGTCTGCGCGGCTTCGATCGCGTGTTTGATCTCCATGCCCACCCGACGCAGCTCGGGCAGGTGCGCCACATCGATTGGAAGGCCGACGGCTTCGCTGTCCACGATCGCGTAGAACGCTCCGCCGAACGCGACGTCGGCGCGAATCTGACGCGACGCCAGCTTGACCGTCAGTCCTCCGTGAAGCACGAACGAGGGGACATTTTGAAAGGCGACCCTATCGACTCGCGTTTCCCTACCCGGCCTACCCGCCCCACCCGACTCACCTAGCCCACCTGCCCCGACTTTCATCGTCGCTCGCGCTCGAATCGTTCCGGCCGGCGCGTCATACACGACCGTCGCCCCATCGCCACCAGGCACCAGCAGCCCGCGCTCCAGGGCGATCGTCGTCACCGCGATGACGCCGTGGCCGCACATCGTGCTGTAGCCCTCGTTGTGCATGAACAGGACGCCGGCGTGCGAGCCCGGAGCGACGGGCTCGGTCAGTACGGCGCCGTACATGTCGGCGTGCCCGCGCGGCTCGAGCATCAGCGCCCGGCGCAGGTGATCCGCGTGACGCCTGAGCCACTCGCGCTTGTCGAGCATCGTCGCGCCGCGCGGCGACGGAAAGCCGTCGACGATAAGGCGGAGCGGCTCGCCGGCCGCGTGGGCATCGATGGTCTTCAGTCGCAGCATCGTCCTGGGGGCCTAGCACTGTAACATTCCTGCATGGCCGTCCACTTCCGCCTCCTGACCGAAGCCGACGTGAAGGCCGTCCTGAGCATGGACGACCTGATTGAGACGATGGCGTCCGCGCTGCAGCGCTTCTCGAGCGGCCGCGTCACGCAGCCCGTGCGCAGCGTGATTCCGGTCGATGCCGATCATTCATTCTTCGGCACGATGCCCGCCTACGTTCGCGCACCGGATAGCGCGACGGGCGCGAACCCCGGCGGGGCAAGCCCGACTCCCAGCGCCAGCGTTTCGGGCGAGCGGGCGGCGCTCGGCGCGAAGCTGGTGACGGTGTTCGGGGCGAACGCCGCGCGCGGTCTCCATACGCATCTCGCGTCGATCGTCCTTCTGGATCCGGAGACCGGCGCGCTGCTGGCGCTGCTCGATGGGAGGTTCATCACCGAAGCGCGAACCGCAGCGGTGTCCGCTGTGTCGTCGCGGCTGCTCGCGCGGAAGGACGCCGCGTCGCTGGCGATTCTGGGATCAGGCGTCCAGGCGCGCAGTCATCTCGAAGCGCTCGCCCGCGTCCACCAGTTGCGACAGGTGACCGTGTGGAGTCCGCAGAAATCGCATCGCGATCAGTTCGTCGCGTGGGCAAAAACTGCAACAGGGTCCGACACCGGTCCCACACCGGTCCGACCCCGATCGGACCCGGGTCGGAGCCCGTACTCGATCGCGGCGGTCGATCACGCGGGCGAAGCGGTCGTCGGAGCGGACATCGTCGTGCTCGTGACCGCATCGCCGACGCCGGTTGTCGAGGATGGCTGGGTGAAGCCGGGCGCGCATGTGATTTCCGTCGGCGCGTGCCGGCCTACGCAGCGCGAGATGGATCCCGCGCTGGTCGCGCGCGCGCGTCTCTTCGTCGATTCGCGCGCCGCGGCCCTCGTGGAATCCGGCGACGTCGCACTCGGGATCCAGGAAGGCCGCTTCGCGGCGAATCACATCGTCGCCGAGATCGGCGAGCTGGTCGCGGGCGCGGCGGGACGGCAGCACGACACCGACGTCACGATCTTCAAGAGTCTCGGATTGGCCGTGGAGGATGTGACTGCAGCTGACCTTGCGTATCGCCGGGCTGTAGAGCGTGGAATTGGGACTGAACTGATGCTGTAAGTGTGAAGGCTGAAGTCTCACGACACGTCTTCAGCCTTCAGACTTCACCCTTCACACTTCTAAGGCGCAGTCGTGGTAGCGACTGCGGGTCTTAATTCTTTCTCCTGGTCGTCCATCCATTTCTGGAAGTCCGCCGCGCTCTGGATGGTGACGAACCCGCGCATCCGGAAATGACCGAGACCGCAGAGCTGCGAGCACGCGATTTCGTACGCGCCGATCCGGTTCGGAATGAACCACACCGGAATGCGCAGACCTGGCACCACGTCCTGCTTCACGCGCATCTCGTAGATCGCGAAGCTGTGGATCACGTCCTTGCTCGACAGCTGGATGAGGACCGGCCGGTCCACCGGCAGATTGAGCTGATTGATCGTCGTCACGTCATCCTTCGCGTCGGGGTCCCGACGATCCAGGCCGATCGGATTGTCGGCGCTGACCAGCGAGACGTCCGTGCGTCCGAACTTGCCGTCGGGCCCGGGATACTGCATGTTCCACGCAAACTGCTCGGCGTAGACGCGGACCAGCACCGCCTGGTTCTCGGCCGGCAGTTGCGAAACGCGCGTGGCCCACGCGGGAATCGCGAAGACGAGAAGGATCACCATCTCGGCGATGACGACGGCGATCTCGGTGCCCTTGGCGAACGTCCCGTGCGCGCCCTCGTAATTCGCCTTCGGGTTGGCGCTCTTGCGGAATCGGAAAAGGACGTACACGAAGTAGAGGCCCCAGCCGACGAACATGACCAGCATCAGCCAGTGGACGATGCTGATCATTTGATCGATGTCGCCGGCATGCGTGGACGCCTGCGCCGGCAGTCCCAGATAGTTCAGCATTGAGCGGTCCCCTCTCCCATCGCGTAACGCGAGGCGTCGGCCGGCTGCGCGGCGTCCGCCTGATTCATCTGTTCAGCGGCGCGGTTCGCGCGCCGGATCAAGACCACAAAGAAGGACGCGAACGCGCCGAGCACGAGCGCGACGACGCCCAGCATCAGGAGAATGCCCTGGTTCATCGCGACGGCCAGCGGCGAATCGTTCTGCCCGAAGCACACCGGGCACGCGAGCGCGGCGCGCGGCGCGGCGAGCAACACGGCGGTGATGAGTATCTTTCGCATACGTTCGCCTGCCTCGCGGGCTCGCCCTAGAACTTCCTCGTCTTGCGTTGAAACGCCGTGCCGTAGACCGCCAGCGCCACGCCGCACGCGAGCGATACCACGCCGGTCAACGCGAACCCGGCATCGTGCGCCGCGTTGTACTGCGCGGCCGCCCACACGGCGAAGAACACCGTGAGGATCACCGACACGGCGATGAACAGCAGATGAAACGCCCGCAGCGACATCTCAGTGACCGCCGGCGTGTTCAGGCGCCGAGACGTGAATAGGCGTGCCGATCGTGTCGTTGACCGTGAGGAACGGCACGGTCATGAGCACGATGAAGAACACCACCGTCAGGATCAGCGACCCGTAGATCCACTTCTTCTCGTTGCTGAGGTGCATGAAAACGGCCGCGACCATCGATCCCTTCGTGACCGCGATGATGAGCGCCACCGTGATGGCGAGCTGCACCTCCAGATGCAGCTGATTCGCGGCCACCGTGATGCCCGTGAACACGAGCAGCGCCGCGCCGATCATCCAGTACTTGCCCAGGTGACCCTTGATGTCATGCGAATCTGACATTCGCTTCTCCTACAACAGGTAGAGCACGGGGAACAGGAAGATCCACACCAGGTCGACGAAGTGCCAGTAGAGCCCGGTGTACTCGATGCGATTCGTGAACTGGTCCGCGTTCGTCTTCCACATCTTCGCGCCCGGGCCGAGGAAATACACCATCACGATGATGCCGCCCAGGATGTGAAGACCGTGAAGGCCGGTCAGCGTGAAGTAGATCGCGAAGAACGTGCTGTGCGACGGCAGCTCATGCTTCGCGTAGTGCTCGGCGTACTCGAAGTACTTGTTCACGAGGAAGACCGCCGCCAGCAGGACCGTCAGGATCAGGTAGAGGCGATGCTTCCCGAAGTCCTTCATCTTGAGCGAGGCCCAGGCCATCACCATCGTGACCGATGAACTGATCAGCAGAACGGTGTTGATGGCGCCGAGCAGGACGCTCAATTCGCCGTGCGGCCACTCGGGCGCGCCGACGCGCAGGATGATGTAGGTCGAGAACAGCGCGCCGAACAACATCACTTCCGACGCCAGGAACAGCCAGATGCCGAGCTTGCCGTTGGCCAGGCCCGTGTCGGGCCGGGTTTCGACGATATACGGGATATCCACGTTGTGTCCTTCGTGTCCCTTGCGTTTTACGCTTCGAACTGCGGGCTGAAGTCCCTCGCCGCGCCGGGCACGCTGTACTCGTACGGCCCGCGATACACGACGGGTTCAGTCAGGAAGTTGCCGTGTCCGGGCGGCGACGGCGCGGACCACTCGAGCGTCGTGGCCTCCCACGGATTCTTGTCGACCGCCTTGCCCCACTTGATGCTGTTGAAGAAGTTGTAGATGAACGGCAACTGGAAGAGGCCGAGGCTCCAGGCCGCGAAGCCGATCACCAGGTTCCACTTCAGGAGGCCGGCGTTGTGCGCGTACTGCGCGCCGCCGTCGTACATCCGGCGGTTCATGCCGCCGAGTCCCTGAATGAACATCGGCATGAACACGAGGTTGATGCAGATGAACGAGCCCCAGAAGTGCAGGTAGCCGAGCATCTCGTTCATCTTCTTGCCCGTGGCCTTCGGGAACCAGTAGTACACGCCGCCGAACAGCGCGAAGATCGTTCCAGGCGCGACCACGTAATGGAAGTGGCCGATGACGTAGTAGGTGTCGTGCAGGTGGATGTCCGACGGCGCGAGGCCGAGCGGCAGGCCCGTGAGGCCGCCGATCGCGAACATCGGCAGGAACGCCAGCGCGAACAGCATCGGCGGATTGAACCGGATCGACGCGCCCCACAGCGACAGCAGCAGCGACGTCAGCACGATGACCGACGGGATCGAGATGATCATCGTCGTCGTCTGGAAGAACGCGCTCATCGTCGTGCCCATGCCGGTCATGAACATGTGGTGCGCCCAGACGATGAACGACATGAAGCCGAGGAAGACCACCGAATAGACCAGCGTCTTGTAGCCCCACAGCGGCTTGCGCGTGTTGTTCGCGATGATCTCGGAAATGATCCCGAAGGCCGGCAGGATGAGGACGTACACCTCGGGGTGCGCGAGGAACCAGAAGAGGTGCTGCCAGAGCAGCGGGTTGCCGTTGCCGGAAATCATCAGCGGCTTGCCGCTGACGACGAGGCCGCTCGGCATGAAGAAACTCGAGCCGCCGACGCGATCCATCAGCTGCAGCACGCCGGCCGCTTCGAGCGGCGGGAACGCGAGCAGCAGCAGGAACGCCGTGACGAGCTGTGCCCAGACGAAGAACGGCAGCCGCATCCACGTCAGGCCCTTGGCGCGCAGCTGCACGATCGTCACGATGAAGTTGACCGAGCCGAGCAGCGACGACGTGATCAGGAAGATCATGCCGACGAGCCACATCGTCTGGCCGGGCGCGATCACCGCGAGCGGCGGATACGACGTCCAGCCCGACTGCGCCGCACCGCCGGTCGGGAAGAAGCTGGCGAGCATCGTCACGCCGCCGAGGAAGTACACCCAGTAGCTCATCATGTTGAGCTTGGGGAACGCCATGTCCGGCGCGCCAATCTGCAGCGGCATCACGAAGTTGCCGAAACCGCCGACGGCGAGCGGCACGACGCCGAGGAAGACCATGATCGTGCCGTGCATCGCGCCGAGCTGGTTGTAGAACTCAGGGAGCATCACGCCCATCGGCGCGCGATCCTGGCCGAGCCACGCGCCAATCAGCGGGATCGGACGGCCGGGATAGGCCATCTGCCACCGCATGATCATCATCAGCGTGAAACCGAAGAGCAGGAACAGCAGGCCGGTCACCGCGTACTGGATGCCGATCACCTTGTGATCGACCGAGAACACGTATTTCCGCCAGAACCCCAGCTCGTGATGCGCGGCGTGCGCGTGTCCGTGCGCGACGCTCCCGTGGGTGGTCACGTTGTCCAACGTCGACTCCTGCTCTTAGAGGGGATGAATCTCGGACAATTCGGGTGCGATTGTATGCAGAAGGCACAAGCGGCGCAAGTGACTTCACCGACTCGATGACGGTCGGGCCGCGCGTCGTAAGATGACGTCATGGCGCGTGTGTGTAAGCGGACCATTGCGGTCTGCATCCTGCTGACGCTCGCGGCCGAGACGGCCGCCGCGAATCCGGCGTCCGAAGCGCTGCGCGCCAAGGCGGCCGATTCCACGTACAACCTCGATCACGCCGACGCGCTCGCCGCGTTCCAGCAGGCCGTCGCCGCCGATCCGCTGGATCCGGGCGCGCATCGCGGCCTGGCCCTGTCGTTGTGGCTGGGCATCACCTATCGCCGCGGCAACATGACGGTGGACGACTATCTGGGGCGCGTCTCGACGCCGAACAATGCGCAGGCCACGCCGCCCCCGCCGGAAACTGCGGCGGCATTCAGCGCGTCCATCGAGCGCGCCATCGCGCTCGCCCGCCAGCGACTGGCGGCGAATCCTCGCGACGCCGACGCGCACTATCAGCTCGGCGCCGCTGTGGGACTCCGCGCGTCCTACACGGCGACCGTCGACGGGAGCGTCTTGGGCGCGTTTCGCGCGGCACGTGAAGCCTACGAAGAGCACGAACAGGTGTTGACGCTGGCGCCTCAACGCAAGGACGCCGGCCTCATCGTCGGCACGTATCGCTACATCGTGGCCACCCTGATCCTGCCGCTGCGGTGGGCGGCCTATGTCGCCGGCTTCGGTGGCGACGGTCAGCGCGGAATTCGGTTGATCGAGGACGCCGCGTCGTACAACGGAGAGAATCAGGCCGACGCGCGGTTCGCCCTCCTTCTTCTTTACAACCGTGAGAAACGCTACGACGATGCGCTGACGCAACTGGCGACGCTGAGGAATCGATATCCGCGCAACCGCTTGGTCTGGCTCGAGAGTGGATCGACGAGTCTGCGCGCCGGACGTCCGGCCGATGCCGAGCATTTCCTCACCGAAGGCGTCAAGCGGTTCGCCGACGACCGCCGGCCGCGGATGTTCGGCGAAGAGGCGCTGTGGCGGTACAAGCGCGGCGCGGCGCTGGCGGCGCTGAACCGCTCCGCCGAGGGGGAGGCCGATTTGAAGGCCGCGCTGGCGGCCGAGGGCCGCCCCTGGGTGCACGGGCGTGCGCAGTTCGAGCTCGGGAAACTCGCCGAAAAGGCCGGAAACCGCACCGCCGCGCGCAGCGCGTTCCAGGCCGCGATCAGTCTGTGCGAGCGCGACAATGATGGCGCGACGGCCGCGGACGCGCGGCGGCGACTGAAGTGATCGCGAACATGCCGGAGCGCCCGGCCGTCTAGAGATATAGGTTTATGAGCGAAACCAAGCGCCAAACGTGGGTTTCCATCGTCATCGCATTCGTCATCGTCGTGGCGATCCTGGCGATCACCGCCGTCGGGGGCACGGCCTACTTCATCTCCCGCCACGTCAGGACGCAGGTCACGCCGGAACCCAACGCGGCCGAACAATTTGCGCAGGCGCGGGCGCGATTCGCCGGACAGAAGCCGCTGATCGAAATCCGCCGCGACGACGAGCCCATCCTGCATCGCGAGCTGGCGACCGGGTCGGCCTCGACGGTGAAGTTGTCGTCGCTGCGCGTGCTCGCCTACGACACGCGCGCCCAGAAGCTCGTCAACATCTCGATCCCCTTCTGGCTGCTCCGGCTCGCGCCGTCCAAACGGTTCTCCGCGCTCGGGGATAACGGGATCGATCTCGACTCGGACCGCGTCCATCTGACGCTCGACGACATCGAGCGCCGCGGCCCCGGGCTGATTCTCGATCAGGCAGATCGGAGAGGGTCGCAAGTGATCGTCTGGACCGAGTAATTCGGCAAGCCTGAAGGCTTGCGCTACAACCCTACTCGCCCTACCTGCCCCACTCGCCCTACCTGCCCCACCCGCCCTACCTGCCCCACCCGCCCTACCTGCCCCACCCGCCCTACCTGCCCCACCCGCCCTACCTGCCCCTTCTAGAACGTCAGCATGTGTGTGTACTTGAGGATCAGCCCGCGGCCCGCGTTCACCGGCGTCGGCTGATTCGTGAGCTGCTGCTCGTTGTAGACGACGAACAGATCGCTCAGCGGGCGGTGGATCAGATCGAAGCGCACGTTGGCGCTGAACTGATGGAGGTCCGTGTTGTACTGCAGAAGCGTGTCAAGGAACGTGCGCGTGTTGAAGGCGTAGCCGATGCGCGACGTCACGAGGTTCGTCACGAAGTCGTGCATCGGGAACGGCAGGCTGATGTCGTTCCGCTGCAGCGCCGTGTCGAACGTCAGGTGATAGGAGGGCCGAACGATCACGCCGAGCTTGGTCGTCTTCTGCGTCCCCGTCCAGAATCCGCCCGTCGTCAGGTCGAGTGACAGCGACGCCTTCGCGCTATGGTTCGTTTCGACGAGAAGCTCGTACTCCGTCCAGTCGTAGCTCCCGATCGCAAACGACTGATCCGGACGCACCTTGAACGGCACGACGATCCGCTCGAATCGCGGGTTGACCGCGAACTCGATGTTGCCGCCGTTTTCCAGGAACGCGGAAATGGCCGCGTGATTGGTATGTGACACCTCGACGTTCTGTTGATCCGTATAGATGTTCGCGCGCGCGTGCGGATGGATTTCGCGGATGCCGTACTTCCGCAGGCCCTCGGGCCGCGGCCGGACGCCGAAATCCGCGAAGTGCTTCCGGATGCCGGTCCGCTTGATGAACCCCACATCGTCCCTGAAGTTGTCGCCGACGGTCAGAAGCGAGTACTGCGTGTGGAGGAAGTTGGCGTTCCACGACACCGAGACTTTGCCGGCCAGCTGTCCGTCGGTCACGCCAGGCGTGTCCGACTTCGCTAGAAATGAGTTGATGCTGAGCGCGCGATGGAACCGGAAGTTCGCGTCGGCGCCGTACACGCGGTTGTAGTCGCCCGATGTGGTCGACTGACGCTGGAGAAAGATGCCGCCGACGTCGGAGGTCCCCAGGACGTCACGCCGGCCGCGCAACACGGTGTAGTTGTCGGCCGGGGCCGAATCGGTTGATTGCGTCTGAATCGTCATCAGCCCGACGCCGTAGGCGCCCGCGCGTCCCGTGAGTCGCCCGCCGGCCAGAATCGGAATCGCCTCCCCGGTGCTCGTCAGCCCGATGCGGCGGCTGAAGAACAGCAGCATCTCCTCTTCAGGGGGCTGAAAGCGATTGTTCCCGAGCCGCGACTCGCGCGGGATGTCGCCGAAGTAGAACGTTCCTGAGTTCTCGAGGAAGAACTCGCGCTTCTCCGGAAAGTACAGGCTGAATTGCGTGAGGTTCACCTGCTGCTCGTCCGCCTCGGCCTGCGCGAAATCGGGCCGCGCGGTGACGTCGAGCGTGAGCGACGGCGTCACGCCGTACTTGAGGTCCACGCCGGCGTGCGGGCCCGTGTCGAACGACGCCGCGCCCACTGCACGGGTGGCATCGCCGGCGATCCAGGGCTTGATGCGCAGGTTGCGGCCCTGGCTCGCGTCGGGAAGGCCAGTCAGCGTGCCGCCCAGCCCCGCGCGGTACAGGTTGTAGACGCGCGGCACAGCCGACCAGTAGTCGACCTCGTTCTTGCGCCGGATGCGCCGGCTGAAATTGACGCCCCACTCGCGGCCGGTGCCCGGCTCGAAGCGCAGCGTCTTGAACGGAATACGAATCTCGGCCGTCCATCCCTCGGCGTCGCGCGTCGTCGCGACGGACCAGACCGCGTCCCAGCTCGTGTTGACGTCGCGGCCCTCGTTGGCGATCTGCGTGTCCGACTTGGCGCCCGCGGGATTGACGACGAAGACGAAGCCGTTGCGCCGATCGGCGAACGTATCGAGGAGGGCCTCGAAGCTGTCCTGCTCGCCGGGCGTGAAGTCCTTCCGGATGTCGTTGACGATGAGCGCCGACGGCGTCGCGTCGAAACAGCGCACGCCGAGGTAGATGGCGTCGCGATCGAAGGCGATCCGCACTTCGGTCCGCTCGCTCGCGGGCTGTCCTTCGTGCGGCTCCGCCTGGACGAAGTCCGCCGCGGCGGGCGCTCGGCGCCAGACCTCTTCACTGAGCACGCCGTCCAGCGTGATGGCGTCCTGCGTCTCGACCGCGCCCACGGCGCGTCGTCCGTCGGGTGAGGGGACTTGCTGGTCGGCGGCCGCGACGGTCCGGCTGAAGCCGGACACCACGAATCCGCCAATCGCGACCGTCAGCGCGGCGCGGGTACAAAAGAAAAGCCCCGGCCAACGGCCGGGGCTGGAATTGAGGGAAAGAGTGCCAGTCAACGTGTATGAGTGCTGGTAGCGGTACGGGGAATCGAACCCCGGTTCCATGGTTGAGAACCATGTGTCCTAGCCGCTAGACGATACCGCCACTCGCCGGCGAGGAACCGCAAATGTTACCAAACTTGTATCATTGAGTCCATGCTCCGTTGGCTCATCGTGCTCCTCGTCATCGTCATGCTCGCGGCGGTCGCCACGTACAACGTCGCGGGCCGCGGCGCGCCGCCTGTCGTCACCATCATCAAACCGGACAAGGTCGTCGGGCAATCGGGATCAGTGGACCTCACTGCCGACGCGCCGAATGCGCGACTCACCGCGCTCACGATCACATTCGAGCAAAACGGCAGATCCTCTCGTCTGTACTCGCTCGACGATACGAACGCCAACGCAACTGTGACGCATACTGGCCGCAATCAGTTGCGCATCACGCGTCCGATCGGCCGCCAGAGCGTTCCCGATCTCCGATCCGGTCCTGCGCGCATCGTCGTGACGGCGACGCGGCCGTCGTTCCTGAATCTGGTGCAGCTGACGGCCACGACGTCGAAAGACTTTCAGGTCCGCCTCGAGCCGCCGCGCATCGCCGTCGTGTCGACGCACCACTACGTCAATCACGGCGGATCGGAGATGGTCGTCTACAAAGCGACGCCGCCCGACGTCACGTCGGGCGTGCGGGTCGGCGACATCGAGTACCTCGGCTTTCCTGCGCCCGTGACCGGCGCCGATCCGTCACTCAAGGTCGCGTTCTTCGCGCTCCTTCACGATCAGCCGCTGAACGCGCCGATCGCGGCGTTCGCGCGCGACGACGCCGGCAATCAGGCGAAAGCGAGCTTCGTCGACAACGTTTTCGAGAAGCCGTTCAAGAAGAGCCGCATCGCGCTCGACGACAAGTTCATCGAGCGCGTCGTGCCGGAAATCCTCGAGCATTCACCGCAGCTGAAGATCGCGACGCCGACCGGCACCGGCAGCGATATGCTGCCCGCCTTCCTGAAGATCAACGGCGACCTGCGGAAGATCAACGCGGACGAGATCTTCACGCTGGCCGCGAAGACATCTCCGACGCGGTTCTGGAGCGGTCCGTTCGTCCAGCTCGGCAACTCGCAGGTCGAGGCCAGCTTCGCCGACCATCGCACCTACACCTATGCGGGCAAGGAGGTCGATCAACAGGTCCACCTGGGTTTCGACCTCGCCGTCACGAGCCGCGTCGCGGTGGTCGCGGCGAATGCGGGGACCGTGCTGAACGCCAGCTGGCTCGGCATTTACGGCAACTGCATCATCATCGACCATGGGCTGGGCGTTCAGTCGCTCTACGGGCACCTGTCGTCGTTCGACGTCAAGGTCGGCGACACCGTGACCCGCGGGCAGACGATCGGCCGCAGCGGCATGACCGGCCTCGCGGGCGGCGATCATCTGCACTTCACGATGCTCGTCGGCGGGCGGATGGTGAATCCGGTCGAATGGTGGGATCCGCATTGGATTGCAGATCGGGTGGAACGCAAGCTCGGGGAAGCAAGGTAGAATATAGAACTCTTTCGCCGGCACTCTTTCTTGTCCAGGAGAAGTCAATGCTACGAAACGCGTGGGTCGGTGTGCTCGGAATGGCGCTGGCGGCTTCGGTCGTCGCGTGCGGTGGTGGAAGCTCGGATACGAAGCCGGCCGATTCGGCAGCGGCGCCTGCGGGCGGCGGCCAGAAGGTCGATGCGGCGACGGCCGGAAGCGTGAAGGGAACGGTCTCGGTCGACGGCGCCGTGCCGAAGAACGATGCCATCAAGATGAACGCCGATCCCGTCTGCGTGAAGCAGAACGCGAGCCCGCAGTTCCAGGAGACGTACGAAGTCGGCGCGGACGGCAAGTCGCTCGCCAACGTCTTCGTCTACGTGAAAGACGGCCTCGGCAACTACAGCTACGACCCGCCGACCGGCGAGGCCAAGATCGATCAGCAGAACTGCCGCTACCATCCGCACGTGTTCGGGATGCGCGTGGGCCAGACGCTGACGATCGTCAACAGCGATCCGACGCTGCACAACATCCACGCGATGCCGAAGGGCAACGCCGAGTTCAACAACGGCCAGCCGATTCAGGGCATGAAGATGACGCACACGTTCAGCGCCAAAGAAGTCATGGTGCCGTTCAAGTGCGACGTCCACGGCTGGATGAACGCCTACGTCGGCGTGCTCGATCATCCGTACTTCGCAGTCTCGGACAAGGATGGCAAGTTCGACATTTCGAACCTGCCGCCCGGCACGTACACGCTGGAAGCCTGGCACGAGAAGCTCGGCACCGCGACGCAGAGCGTGACGATCGGCGCCAAGGAATCCAAGGACGTGACGTTTACGTTCAAGGCGCCGGCGGCGGCGACGACGAATTAACTGACGAGATCAAGGGCTGGAGGGCTGAGGGCTGTCCGCGGGCCTTCAGCCCTTAGCCCTCAGCCCTTAGCCCTCACTGCGTCAGCGCCCTTCATGCTTCACCGATTCTCCCAGTTCCTCGCCGGCTGCACCGTTCTCCTCATCCTCGCGGGCAGTCTCGTCACCAGCAACGACGCGGGGCTGTCGGTGCCCGACTGGCCGACGAGCTACGGCTGGAACATGTTCACGTTCCCGCCGTCGATGTGGGTCGCCAACATTCTTTATGAGCACGGCCACCGGCTGATCGCGAGCAGCGTCGGGTTTCTCACGATCATCATGGCCGCGTGGCTCTGGTTCGCCGAGCCGCGCCGCTGGCTGCGCTGGTTCGGCGTCGCCGCGCTCGGCGCCGTGATCGCGCAGGGCGTGCTCGGCGGGCTGACCGTGCTGTTCTTCCTCCCCGCCGCCATCTCGACGGCCCACGCCGGCCTCGCCGAGATCTTCTTCTGCATGACCGTGGCGATCGCGCTGTTCACGTCGCCGCGCTGGATCGCTGGCGCGGCCGAACCGGTCGACGACGCCATGCTTCGCACTGTCGCGACGACGACAACGATCCTCATCTACGCGCAGATCCTGGTCGGCGCGACGATGCGCCATACAGGCGCGGGACTGGCGATCCCCGACTTTCCGTGGATGTTCGGCCACGTGATCCCGGATCATTGGTCCTCCGCGATCGCGATTCACTTCACCCATCGCGTCGGCGCGTTGCTGGTGACGCTCGTCGTGCTCGCGACCTCGGCCCATGTCTATTTTCACCACGGGGGTCGACGCGAGCTGACGCGGCCCGCGACGCTGATCATCGCGCTCGTGGCCGCGCAGGTGACGCTCGGCGCGCTGACGGTGCTGACGCAGCGCAACGTCTGGATCAACAGCGTGCACGTTGTGGTCGGGGCGCTCGTCCTGGCCACTTCGCTGGTTATTTCACTGCGCGCCTGGCGAGTGGTGATTGGGGAGCGCGGACTGCGGACTGCGGAATCCGCAATTCCAGCACGCCCTTCCATCCGCAATCCGCAATCCGCAATCCGCACTGAGGGGCGCGCGTGAAGGACGCCCCGGCCACCGACGTCGTCAGCGGCGTCCGGCTTCAGCCGGGTCAGGTCGCGCAGCGCTCATCGAGCCTGTTTGCCGACTACCTCGAGCTGACAAAGCCGCGTCTGAACTTTCTGGTCGTCGCCACGAGCGCGGCCGGCTATTACCTGGGCGCGGTCGGAGGCGTGGACGTCGCGCTGATGGCGCAGGCCGTCGCCGGCACCGCGCTGGTCGCCGGCGGCGCGGCGGTCCTCAACCAACTCTACGAACGCGACACCGACGCGCTGATGCGGCGCACGCGCCTGCGGCCGCTGCCCGACGGACGCATTTCCCCGACCGACGCGCGGACGT
>Ga0326726_10001806_pt1 | contig 19917 bp, 18 predicted proteins | sample MHFenrmetagenome_2_FD_207603 | JGI IMG/M metagenome (GOLD analysis project Ga0326726, IMG submission 207603) | Lab enriched peat soil microbial communities from Michigan Hollow, Ithaca, NY, United States - MHF15MN | ecosystem: Environmental > Terrestrial > Soil > Wetlands > Peat | place: USA... | reverse complement strand
AAAAACATGCCCTCTCTTATATCCATCGAGGTCAGACCGCGTAGTTTGACGAGGGCAAACCGATTTGGGAACCCGCGATCGGGCGAAGGTGCCGGATTTGCGCGAAGCATCGCTACGTACCCGCCGGCACGTACCGCGGTTGCCCTAGCGCGCGCCCGCCGCTTCATCGTGCTCAAGAGAGGTGTAACCGGACTCGTAGAATCATGCGCGTCACACGGAGTCGGCCTTGTCTGAGATCAATGGTTTCGACGCTTATTCCCCGCAGGAAATCGCGGGTCGGGTGCGTCACTTCTGTGTCATCAAGGCGCAGGTGCCGTTACTCAATCTCTCAATGCTCGGCGTGCTCGCCGGCGCGTTCATCGGCCTTGGCGCGCTGATGTTCACGCTCGTCGCAAGCGATGCGACGCTCGGCTTCGCCGCGAGCCGGCTGCTCGGCGGGCTTGCGTTCTCGCTCGGACTGATTCTCGTGACCGTGGCAGGCGCAGAGCTTTTCACCGGCAACAACCTGCTTGCGATGGCGTGGGCCGATGGATGCGTGAGCACCCGTCAGCTGCTGCGCAACTGGACCGTGGTCTGCGCGACCAATTTCGTTGGCGCGACCGGCCTTGCGCTGCTGGTCTGGCTGTCCGGCCATCCCGGTCTGAATGGTGGCGCGATCGCGGCGACCACCATCAAGATCGCCACCGCGAAGGCGAACCTCCCGCTCATCGAAGCGTTCTTCCGCGGCGTACTTTGCAACGTGCTTGTCTGCATGGCGGCGTGGATGGCGCTTGCAGGACGCAGCGTCACCGACAAAGCGGTTGCGATCGTCTTTCCGATCACGGCGTTCGTCGCCGCCGGCTTCGAACACTCGATCGCGAACATGTACTTCTTTCCGCTTGCGATGCTGCTGGGCGCCCCCCTGTCGTGGAGCGATTTCATGCGCAACATCGTGCCGGTGATTGCCGGCAATGTGATCGGTGGCAGCGTGCTCGTCGCGCTCGTGTACTACGTCGTCTACGTGCGGCCGGCGCGGGTCGATACGACGGGAGCGGTGCCGGCTCGCGACGGCGCGGCGAATACCGCGCGGCCCGAGCGCCAGTCAGGCCCTTGAAGCGAGCGGGCGTTTCCGGCCACTTGCTCCTCGCTACCTGCTGCTTCAACCATTTGTAGTCGGGCGTGAGGACGCGGCCGGCGATCCGGGTGGCACGGCATCGTCGGGCGCGGGGTCCGCGAGCAGCCGCGCAATCGGCGCGGCGGCGGGACCGGCGGGAGCGCCCCAAAACGCAACCGGGAGCGCAGTGCGCTCCCGATGCGAGGAACTACGACTTGGCGGCGCTCAACCCGCGCCGTTCATCAGCTCGGTCACCGTGAAGATATAGGTGCGATCGATGGTGCCGTCCTTGCCGAAGTCCACCGTCACCGTCACCGTCCCCGGCACCACGGTGATGGTGATCCGGTCGTTCGGCAGCGTGATGGTCATCGTGCCCTGCGTCGGCGTGCCGTCTTCCATGCAACCGACCGTGCCCTGCGTAGCGAACGTCACGCTGAACGACCCGCCCGGCCACATCCACGACAGCGTGCTGGTGCCGCTGTAGCTGGCGCTCGTGAACTGACCGTTGGTGAGCACCACCGTGCGCGTGATGTCGACGTTGGTGTACGAGAAGCTGGTCGTGCGCCCGTTGCGATGGCTGACCACGCTGAAGTTCGGCGTCACCCAATGCGTGGTGATCGTGGTCACATTGCCCGCGGTCTGGATCGTGCGGGAGATCGTCGAGCTGCCGTTCAGCACGATGTCGCCGCGCGGCAGCGACACCACGACGTTGTTGGTGGCCGTGTCGACGGTGATGCTGTCGGCGGTCTTCGCGGTGACGTTCAGCGTGAACGCACCATTGACCGCCGAGGCGCCGTTGGCGCTGCGGCAGTTGTTGAACACCAGCGAGTAGTTCTCGCCCTGGTCGAGCTGGTGATTGAGCAGCAGCGCGGCGTCCGGGCCGGTGACCATGTAGCTGGCAGTGCCGCCGCCCGGGCAACTGATGATTGCGGTGGCGGAGCCCGCGGCGACCACCGCTTCGGCGGTGGAGATCACCGCGCTCAACGCGGTCGCGCTGTCGTTCGGAATCGCGGCGGTGTTTGCGCTGGCGTTCTTTGCGCCGTCGGCCGACACGTTGTTAGATGGTGCAGGTACATCGCTGCCGCCGCCGCAGGCGGCGAGCATCGCGACCAGGGAAAGTGTCCCAAGCGTGCGCGGCAGATTCAACAGGGCCGGAAAGATGTTTCGTCTCATTGTGGAACTCCTCGGCGTTGGGTGGCGTTGGCGTAACGGCAAGTGAAGTATTCGGCAGCGCCGCCACGGCGTCGATGGTGCGCCAAACGCCGATTGTTTCAAGCCGTGACAGGAAGTGCCCGCCGTAACGTTCGGCAATCGACGGCCGCGCGTGTTACGGCGCACGCACGGTCAAAGGCAGGCTCAGGCGCGCTTCCAGGCCGCCGCCGGTCCGCGCCAGCAGTTCAAACCGTCCGTCGTGCAGCCGAGCAACGCGCTCGACGACCGCCAAGCCCAGGCCCGATCCGCCCGGGCCGCTGCGTGCGGCTTCCAGGCGCGTGAACGGTTGTTTCAGCCGCTCGATCTCGGCGGTCGGGATGCCCGGGCCGCGATCGAGCACGCTGAGCACGAAGGCGTCGCTGCCGGCCGCGGTGCGCACCACCATGTCGCGGCCGGCGTAGTCGAGTGCATTGCGCACCAGGTTCGCGATCAGGCGGTACATCGCGGTTCGCCGCAGGCGCAGCGCCGGCAGCGGCGCAAGCTCGAGCGCGATCGGCTGCGCCAGCGGTTCGAAGCTGCGCACGACTTCCTGGGCCAGCGCACTCAGATCGACGGACTGCACCGCCTCGTCGCTGCCATAGCGCGCGAAGTCGATGAACTGGTCGATGATGCGGTCGGCCGCCTCGATGTTGCGTTCCATCAGCGCGCGCATCTCGGGCTCGCAGTGCGGCCCCACGTATTCGAGCGCGAACCGCAACTTGGTGAGCGGCGTACGCAGGTCGTGCGAGATGCCGGCCAGCATCAGCGCGCGCTCGCGATCGGCGCGCGCCAGACTGTCGACCATGCCATTGAAGGTGCGCGCCAGGCGCGCCACCTCCTGGGCGCCCTTCTCGGGCAGCGGCTCGGGCATCCTGCCCGCCGCCATCTCCTCCGACGCGTCGATCAGCCGCCGCAGCGGGCGGTTGAGGCGGCGCTGGATCGCGTAGGCCCCGCCCAGCGCGACCAGGCCCACCAGCCCCAGCGTCCCGAGCAGGGCGCTCGACGTGTTGGTCAGCAGCACGCCCGCCGCAAGGCCGATCCAGATCTTCTCGCCGTTCACGTCCATGCCGAGCCACAGGCGCCGCTGCGGCGCAAGCTGCCAGCGCGCTTCGTACGCGGCGGGGATACGTTCCGCCAGGCCGCGGGTGAAAAGGCGCAGCACGAATTCCGCCGGTCTTTCGCCGGCTTCGACGGGTGCGCGGCCGCGCACGATCTCGGTGGGACCCACGGCGTTGATCGCCGCGATGTAGCGGTCGGCCGCCGCGCCGTCCAGCGCGGCAAGCGCCAGGCGCATCGCCTCCGCGTGCTGCACGGCGTAGCGCGCCATGCCCGCGATGCGCGGCCCCTGCACCGCATAGAGGAACGTGAGGCCAATGGCGAGTTGGACCACCACGGTCCAGACCGCGATCTCCGCGATGTTGCGGCCGACGAGTGAGAGACGAAACCAGCGCGGGCGCTTCACGCGGACTCGTCATTCACGAAGACATATCCCGTGCCCCACACCGTCTTGATGAAGCGCGGCTTGGCGGGGTCGGGCTCGATCAGGCGGCGCAGGCGCAGCACCTGCACATCGACACTGCGGTCGGTCGCGGCATGATCACGACCATGCGCCAGTTCGATCAACCGTTCGCGGCTCAGCGGCCGGCCGACGTTGCCGACGAACGCACGCAGCAGCGCGAACTCGCTCGACGTCAGCTCCACCAGCATGGCGTTGCGCGTGAGCGTCTGCGCGGCAAGGTTGAGCTCGAAATCGCCGAAGCGCGCCACGCCGCTTGATGCGGCCACCGGCGGCGCGCCGAGCATCGCCTGCCGGCGCAGCATCGCCTGGATGCGTGCGAGCAGTTCGCGCGGGCTGAACGGCTTTGGCACGTAGTCGTCGGCGCCGATCTCGAGGCCGACCACGCGGTCGACTGGATCGCCACGCGCCGTGAGCATGATGATCGGCAGTGTCTCGCCCTGGCCGCGCAGCCGGCGGCAAATGGAGAGGCCATCCTCGCCCGGCAGCATCAGGTCGAGCACCATCAGGTCGAACGATTCGCGCGTGAGCAGGCGATTGGCGCTGTCGCCGTCGGCGGCGACGCGCACCTCGAGGCCGTTCTCGCCGAGGTAGCGCAGCAGGAGCGCGCGCAGTTCGTCGTCGTCGTCGACGACCAGGACTCGTGCCGGCGTGCCGCTCCCCATCCGGCGATACTAACAACGGCGCATGCGCGCGCCGCGCATGCCAGCACGCACTGATTACAGACGATTACCGACTATTCGGGTCAGGCTGCCGGGGTCCTGCCGCCCGCAGCGATCCTGACGTCCGTCAGTCGATCGAGCAACCGCAGCGGCACCGTGCCTTGCGACGCGCCGGGAGGGAGCCGTTTGCCGCTCGCTACGCCGTCACCAAAGTTGTCAACTCCACCCCGCTCTCCGCGGGCTATCCTGCGGACTCTCGATGCCGGCCCCATGACGGCCGCTGGAGAAGCGCGTGACGACACGCCACCGAATCCGCGTCGACCAGCTTCGCGTTGGAGCGCCGTTGCCCGTCGATGTCTACGACAGCAGCAACCGGCTTCTGCTACGCCGCGGCAACATCATCGCGACCGAGCCGCAGCTCGAGCGGCTGATCGACGAAGGTCTCTATTCCGATCAACCGCTTCCTGCGCAAGCAGGCGCCCGCGGGGAGCATGCGCCGGGCGCAGCGCATGCGCACAAACACGACGGTCTGCTTGTCGATGGCGCGCTGGCGCCGAGTGCCGCAAAGGCGACCGCGCGTGTCTCGATCTACGCCGAAGTTTCTTCGGCTGCCCGCACACTCGAAGCGTTGCTCTGCGCTCCCGAGGCGAACCCGACGTTTTCCGAAGATGTCGCAGAACTCGCCGGGGTTGTGCGCAGGGCTTGCCGGCTGGATCCCGACGCCGCGCTCGCGTACGTGATGTTCGCGCGCGAAGTGCGGTACCCGATCCGCCAATCCATCAGCGTTGCGATCATCACCGCGCTCCTCCTGGAGCGGATGAAGCACGACGATGCGCGCACGCAGGCGGCGGTCTGCGCTGCCCTGACGATGAACCTGTCGATTCAGGCGTTGCAAGACATGCTCTATCGACAGCCGGCGATGACCGACGCCCAGCGCAAGGAAATCCATGACCACCCGATCCAGAGTGCGGCGCAGCTCGTGTCGCTCGGCGTACGCGACCCGGTGTGGCGCGCCATCGTCGAGCAGCATCACGAATTCATCGACGGATCGGGCTATCCGAACAAACTTGCCGGCGATGCGGTGCTGCGTGAGGCGCGCGTGATCGGCCTGGCCGACCGCTACTGCGCGACCGTCACCGAACGGGCCTATCGCGCTGCCGTTGCCCCGGACGTGGCGATCACGCAGATCCGCACGCGCAGCGGCAGCGCGATCGAACCTGCGTTGATCGACGAGCTGGTGCACTGGGTCGGCATGTATCCCCCGGGCACCGTGGTCGAACTCGTCAATCGTGACGTCGCCGTGGTCGCGCGACGCCTGCGGGATCCGCGCCACCCGGTGGTGTACGCGGTGGCCGGACAGAGCCTGCGACCGTTCGAATGGCCACGCAAGCGCCTCACCGCGAGCCAGCCGCAGTTTCATATCGATCGCGTCTTTCCACGCGAGACGATCACGTTCCCGGTCGACCCGGAAAGCCTGTGGCCACGGACGGTGACCGACGACGACGCGCCGGCTTGACGGCCGCACCCCCATCTCTACTGATAGTGCCCGTACCGCTCCAGCACTTCGATCTTGTAGCCGTCCGGGTCCTGGATAAAGAAAAACCGCGCGAGGAGCTTCTCGCCGTCCTTGAATTCCTTCACTTGCGCCGGTTCGTAGCCGGCAGCCGCAAGCGCCTTGTGCCGGGCGGCGACGTCGTCGACCACCACGCCTACGTGACCGTACCCGGTGCCGTGCGTGTACGGCTCGGTGCGGCCCTTGTTCAGGGTGAGCTCGATCTCGAAATCGTTCTCGGGGTTACGCAGGTAGACAAGCGCGAAGTCCGGAAAGTCGAGACGGTGCGACTCGGCGAGCCCGAGCACGTCGCGATAGAACTGGAGCGATTTCTCCAGGTCCAGCACGCGGATCATGCTGTGGATCACCTTGGCCATCGTCACCCCGCGGTGCGCTGCGCGATCGGCACCACGTTCGATGCCGATCGCGCCGGGGACCCCTGCTCCGTCCCCAGCTTGCGCAGCAAGTAGCGCATGCAGGTCACGCGCAGGAACGAAGCAAAGTTGGGCACTTCGCCCCGGTGCTGCAGGATCTCGTCGTGGAACTTGGTGATCAGCGTGTTGGTGGTGCAGCCCTCTGCCGCCGCCATTTCCGCGAGCACGTCCCAGGCGAGGTTCTCCAGCCGGATGCTGGTGAGCACGCCGTGAATCCGCAGCGTGCGCGTGCGCGACTCGTACAGGATCGGATCAGCGGTCACGAAGAACTCGCACATGGTGCCTCCTGTCACGGTCGCCTGCAGACCGTCATATTGCGCGCTTGCTCATCTGCCCGGCGATGTAATCGGCCTGACGGATGGCGAGCGAGACGATCGTGAGCGTCGGGTTCTCGGCCCCGCCGCTGGTGAACTGGCTGCCGTCCGAGATGAACAGGTTCTTGATGTCGTGGGTCTGCCCGTACTTGTTGACGACGCCGTCGCTCGCCTTTGCGCTCATCCGGCACGTGCCCAGGTTGTGTGTCGATGGATAAGGCGGCGTGCGATACGTCTTGACCGCGCCGGCCGCCTTGTAGATCGCCTCGCCCTGCGTGAACGCATGGTTGCGCATCGCCACGTCGTTCTCGTGGTCGTCGAAGTGCACGTTCGGCACCGGGTTGCCCCACTGGTCCTTGACCGACGTGTTGAGCGTGATGCGATTGGTCGCGCGTGGCATGTCTTCACCGACGAGCCACATGCCGGCCATGTTCGAGTAGTTGTCGATCGCCTCGGCGAAGTCTGCGCCCCAGTCGCCGGGGTTCAGGAACGCGACCATGAACGGCAGCCCGAGCGACAGCGTCTCCATCTCGTAGCCGCCCACGAAGCCGCGCTTCGGGTTGTTGAGCGCCTCGTCCTGCACGATGCCGGCCATCGTCGTGCCGCGATACATGTGCACCGGCTCCTTGAACGTCGCATAGACGGAGCCGGTCATGTGGCGCATGTAGTTGCGTCCGACCTGGCCCGACGAGTTGGCCAGCCCATCCGGGTATTTCGACGACGCCGAGAGCAGCAGCAGGCGCGGCGTCTCGATCGAATTGCCGGCCACGCAGACGGCGCGCGCCTTCTGGCGCTGCTCCGTGCCTCTGGCGTCGCGATAGACAACCGCGATGACCTTGCCCGCATCGTTATGCTCGATCTTCACCGCGTGCGACTGCGGGCGCAGATCGAGCTTGCCGGTGGCTTCGGCCTTCGGGATCTCGGTGTAAAGGGTCGACCACTTCGCGCCGGACTTGCAGCCCTGGAAGCAGAAGCCCAGTTGCAGGCAACTGCCGCGGCCGTCGCGCGGCCGGCTGTTGATCGCCATGCGGCCGGTGTGGCACTCCTTGTAGCCGAGCTTGGTGGCGCCGGCGTACATCACCTTGAAGTTGTTGTTGCCGGGCAGGCCCGGGATGCCGTTGGTGCGGGTGACGCCCATTTTGTTCTCGGCGCGCGCATACCAGGGCTGCATTTCCTTCAACGTCACCGGCCAGTCGAGCAGGTTCGCGCCCTTGACGTCGCCGTAGGTCGTGCGCGCCGCGAACTCGTGCGGCTGGAAGCGCAGCGAAGCGCCGGCCCAGTGCGTGGTCGATCCGCCGACCGTCTTGCAGATCCACGCAGGCAGTCCTGCGAAGTCCTTGGCGACGCGCCACGTACCGGACGTCGTGCGCGGATCGAGCCACGCGAGCTGCGAGAACGACTTCCACTCGTCGTTGATGAACGTGGCCGACGATTGCCGCGCGCCCGCTTCCAGCACGACGACCTTTACGCCTTTCTGGCACAACTCGTTTGCGAGCGTTCCGCCGCCCGCGCCTGAACCAATGACCACGACGACGGAGTCGTCGTTCATGTCGTAACTGGGCATCTGCGTCTCTCCGGAGTCAACTGCGGATCCGCGGCACGCCATCGCGCACCGCGCGCGTTCCTGTCACCGTCCCGAAGGCGGACTGGCCATCTTCGGCGGATCGGGCAACCACTTGACGTCCTGGAAGCCGCGCATGATGTAGCCGCCCTTGTCGTAGGCGGCGCCCTCGTAGCCGAACGTGGCGTACGCCATCTCGTTGTCGTAGAGCGACGTGATGCACTTGCCGCGCACCGCGCCGAAGAACGGCGTGCCCTCGATTGACTTCACCACCTCGAGCTGCTTGGCCGCGCTCGCCGTGGCGAAGGTGCCGCCCGCGGCCTTGTCGAGGCCGGCAACGCCCTCGCGCAGCATCTTCAGGGTGTCGGCGCTCTTCGCCGCGTCTGCATCGAGATCCTTCGCGAGCAGCGCATAGACCGTGTCAGGCAGCTTGGCGTGCGGGTAGAGCGTGCGGCCCATTTTCATAAGGGCTTCGCCCTCTTGCTGCGTGAGCGTCTTCAACTCGACGGCCCACGTGCGCGACGGCGCGAGGCTGGCGAGCACGCTCGATGCGGCGATGGTCCCGGTGAGAATTCCGGAACCGCGCAGGAACTCGCGGCGGGTAAGTGGCAGGTCAGGCTTGCGGACTGGGCCGGGCTCGGAGCAAACCCCTGCCGCCTCCGGCGTCGCGCCGACGATCGGAAAAACTTTCACGGAATGCCTCCTTGGATGCGCTCCTTGTCTTTGAATGCAGAGCGTTCAATCCAGTATTGCATCCGCCCTCTGCGCGGTGGTGATAGAAGGCTATGACTTGGAGGCTATGACTTGGCGCGCACGCGATCTCGCGTCGAATCGCGCACGTAAGGCATCGCGCAGCTAGGCTATGCGCGCCTCTCCGCGGCGGATGTCCGATTGCGCTCGGGCGCGTTCGCTCGCTTCAGAACGGCATCTGCACGTCCTGTGCCTTGAAGAATTCCTTGACCGCACCCGTCCACAGCGGAACGCCCTTGGCCGACGGAAATACGCCATGCCCGAGGTTCTCCCTGAACGGTTCGACCACGATCAGTTGCCCTCGACCCCCGGCACGGCGAAAGCTGTCGAACCACAGCCGCTGCGCGTTCGTGCCGATGTATTGGTCGTTCTGGGCATAGAACCACAACACGGGCACGCGGATCTCCGGCGCGACCGCTGCAAACTGTGCGGCCAGACGATCCGATGCACAGGGCTCGTAGCGACGCCGGACCGGATCGCCGCCGCGGCCGGGCGAGAACGCGAGCACCGCGACCAATCCCTGCGGGCGCTTCGAGGCGGTGTAGATCGACGCGAAACCGCCCGAGCTCTGGCCGACCAGCATCCACCGCGTCGGGTCCAGGTCGCGCTGCGTCCGCGCCCACGCGAGCGTCGCCAGCAAGTCCTTCGCGGCTTCCTCGCCCGCGTGATGGAAGTCCGGTTTCGCGCAGCTTCCATACGAATCGGCGAGGCGCGCGCCGCCGCTTGCCCCGTAGCCACGCCGCACCGGAACAAGGACGGCATAACTGCGCCGCGTCCATTCGCGGGCGAGATCCGCGTGGCGATAGCGGCCGATGTTGCGGTTCGTGTCGTGGCTTGGCCCCGTTCCGTGGCTCAACATGATCCAGGGGAACGGACCTTCGCCACCCGGCCGGAAACTCGTGACGACGATGCTTGCACCGGTGCCGGGTACGGGAAGCGTGTGCACCGCTTCGCGCAGCGACGCGTCGAGCGGCTCGTCCACCGGTGCAGCCGCCGCCCAGGCGCGCTGCGCGGTGCTGACAATCGCCATCCACAGGGTCGGGCAGATCATGAGACGCCGGCGGCAATGGTTCACACCGGCCTCCTGTGTGCAGGGTCATTCGTACGAGATCGGGAGCTGGCCGCGCAACGCTAGAGCACGCTGGCTTTGAGCAGGCCGGTCAAGGAGAACAGCTCGCGCGGGTCTGCCGCTTCGGTAAGCATGTCCTGCAGGCGCTGACGCACGTAGCGGCCCGCCGACGCGCGCCGCACCAAGAATTGCAGCATGGCCGGATGGGCCAGCCATTTCTCGGCGATCGAATACGAGCTGAACCGTTCCGCAAATTCCGTCTTGATGCGCGCCGCGTACGCGGCGGCCGGGTCGACCGACCCGTTTGTCGCGCGCGCTGCGTGTGCGATGGCGTCGCCGGCGATGATTCCGCTCGCGATCGACTTGCCGATGCCTTCGCCGCTGAACGAGTAAGTAAGGCCGGCCGCTTCCCCCACCACCAGCAAGCCGGGCCGGCCGAGACGTGCGCCGGTCAGCGCCGTGCGCAACGGCGCGCCGCGCACATCGGTCAGTGGTTGCGCAACCGCCATCAACGCACGCGCGGGCGCAAACGCTTCCACGAAACGCGCCAGCAAGTGCCGCAGGTTGGTGGTGGGCGGGCGCAGACCGATGTCGTTGAAGTAGCCGACGCCGACGTTGAACGTGTTGTCAGGCAACGGGAAGATCCATCCATACCCGGGACAGATGTCGCGGCCGTACGAGATCGCGAGATAGGGATGGCCGCGCACGAAGGCCGCCGGCGCGCGCACATAGACGCGCGCCGCCATCGCGCTCGCCTGCCGGCGCACGCACATCGCGAAGGTCATCAGCACATCGGCCGCGGCGCCCGTCGCGAGGATCGTATTCCGGGCGCGCACCGTCAGCGTCGCCGCCTGGTCGGGCGAATTGAACGCCGCGCCCGTCACTGCGCCGTCCTCCTCGAGTGGTGCAACGACCCGCCACGGCGCGATGACCGTCGCACCGGCTTGCTCGGCCGCCTCGCGCATCAGTTGATCGAGGCGGCGGCGCGGCAGGCAGGCGATTTGCGCGGCGAGTTCGACGTACCTGCCGTTGGGTGCGTAAAGACGCAGTGCATCGATCGCGTTTGCCTCGGCGGCGACCCGCTCTTGCAGGCCGAGCGTCGCGAGCGCCTCGAGCGCATCCGGAATGAGCGCATCGCCGCAGATCTTGTCGCGCGGGGCGCGTTGCCGGTCGACGAGCACGACGCGCAGCCCGTGCCGCGCCAGCGTTCGCGCCGCGGCACATCCGGCCGGGCCTGCGCCGATCACCAGCACATCGGTCTCGAGCGACGATGCCAAGCCGGTCTCTTTCGCCGTTGCAGAGGCTCCGCGAGCGCGGACGCCTGTTTCAGCACCGGCACGTCCGGTGCACGGCCGCAGCGTGCCGCAGATCAGCGCGCCGCGAAAGGGCACGTCTTGCGGCCGTCAGCGAGCCCTCAGGCGAGAATCTTCAGCGCGGCGACCAGCGCGACCACCAGCAGCAGCGCCGCGAAACCCTGGCGAAGGTGACCCACCGGCAATCGATGCGCGGCGGCGACACCGAGCGGCGCGAGAAAGATCGCGGAAGCGCCGATCGCAAGCGCCGCCGGCCAGTAGACGAAGCCGATCAGGCCGCCCTGCGCACCGGTGAATTGCGTCGCACGCGCCATTCCGAATCCGGTCGCGCCCACGATTGCGACGACGAGACCGACTGCGCTCGACGCGGCCGATGCTTGCCGTATTTCGGCCTGGCGCATCAGCAGGTAAGGCATCACGAGGCTCGCGCCCCCTACGCCCGCCAGCGCTGCAAACCCGCCGATGAAAACGGCGACCGACCACTGCGGAAGCGCGGCGACCCAACGCTGCGGAAGAGGCGCCGCGGCGGGCACGACCGGCGATGGCGCAGGCGCAAGCAGGAGCTTGAGCGCGAACAACGTGGCGTAGACCGCGAAGATCAGCGTGATCCACACGCCGTCGATCGACGCCGCGCCGAGTGATCCGAGTGCCGAGCCGAACGCCACGCCGGGTCCGAGGAGCCAAACCCACTCGGCGCGCAAGCTGCGCTTGCGATGCTGGGCAAGCACCGCCGACATTGCGGTCGGCACCATCGCCGCGAGCGATGTCGCGACCGAAACGGTGGGCACCAGCGCCGGATCGACGTTGAGCATCGGCAGCAGGAGGTGCAGGACCGGCACGACGACGAATCCGCCGCCGATGCCGAGCAAACCGGCGAGAAATCCCGAGAACGCGCCGCATGCCAGCAACATCAGGTACACCATGAGCCGCTCCGGCGCGTCAGGTGATCGGTCGGATGGCTCAGCGAACCGCGACGTCCGCCGTCTGCGGCCGCGACGGCGCCGTGACCTGCGGCGCTTGCTGCACCGGATGCGGTTCGGCTTGCGCCGCGCGCCGGGCGACCAGCACCGCCGGGTGCTCCCCCATCGGATGCGGTGCCTCGGCCTCCAGGTACAGCCACGCCGGGTGCGGATAGAACTTCGACTGATAGTCGTAGCCCTGGCTCGCTTCCAGGCGCTTGACGATCACCGCGGGGTGCTCGCCGAGCCGATGTTCGACCTCCTGCGCATACGGCGGCGTCGGGAAGGCGAGCACGAGCAGACTGCAAAACGCGTAGTGGATCTTCATCTCGATACTCCTTGCTCTGGGTCGCGGGGGTCGGGCCGGGCGCGTCAGCGCGCCGCGCGCGGCGTGAGGTTGAGGAAGACGTTGCAGGCGAAAACGATGACGCCGGCTGCGGCGACGAACTCGCCGGCGACCAGTGCGGGGACGAACGCCGCATTGCCGAGCAGCAGCATGGCGAGCGAGATCATCATCACGGGCAGCGCCAGGTTGTGCAGCCAGAAGTGGATGCGCGCGAGGCGACTGGCACCGGCCGCGGGGAACACGCTGTAGATCAGCCCGGCAAGGGCCAGCACCGTGAAGCCGAGCAGATTGATGTGGGCATGCACAGGACGCAGCGTGAAGTTCTCGCTGGCGCCCATGCCGATGCCGAGCCCGATGCCGGTGATCAGGTAGACAACCGCCAGCTTGAACCAGACCGTCGTGGAACGGGGAAGGGCGACCCCGGCCATGGTGATGCCGGGCGTGGCGACTTGACGATGCGCTTGCATGGTGAATCTCCTTCGGACGTTGCGGTTAGAGGGCGAAAGGCTTGCGGCGCCGGGGCGCCGGCGCGGGGGTTTCGCTTTTGCGCGAGCTGAGCGGGGCGGGTTTGGCGGGCGCTCGTTTGAACGGCCGCGCCGGTTCCCGCGGCGTGTTGTGGCTCTTGTTGCTGGAAAGGTCGGGTTGCACTTCGGGGTCGGGTGTCGTTGACGAACGGGGCGAAGTGTGCGGAGCGCCCGCTTGCCGATCGCTGACGGGAACGCAATCTCGTGCGGGCGCCGCGGATGCGCGCTATCGCACTGAGCGGAAAGGGATTTGGTGAGGGAGGCGCGACGGGCCGCCGCTGCGGCCCGACGAACCCGCGGCGGGCTTACCGATGGCTTACAGAACCCTCTCCCTCCCGCGCCCCTCTCCCGCAGCGGGGCGAGAAGTTGGTGAGAGGAGCGTGGGGCTGCGAGCTACGTTCCTGCCACGATCTCCTGGTGCAGCCGCTCGGTCTCCGCCGAGGGCTTCACACCCAGCACGATCGATAGCAACTCGCGGCAGCGCCGGAACGTGTTGAGCGCCTCGGCCCGATCGCCGATGGCGGCGAGCGAACGCATCAGTCCGCGATACAACGACTCGGCAAGGTTGTCCGCTTCGAGGCCGCGGCGATAGATGTCTATCGCGCCGGGCCAATCCTTGCGCCGTCCGAGTTCCTCGCCCAGGCGCAGGAGCGCGCGGATGAAGCGGGCGCGCAACGCATCGCGCGGCTTGGCGACCCACGGCGGGTCGGCCGTGCCGAGCAGCGGTCCGCGATAGGCGTCCAGCAGGCGGCGCGCCGCAACGGTCGGATCGGCCTTGGCGGCCTCAGCGGCAGCGAGCGCTGCTTCGAACGCCCAGACGTCCAGGGCGACCACCGCACGCGAAAGGGACAACCGGCCCGCGGCAAGCACGATCGCGTTGTCGACCTCGAGCAGCTTGCGCAGGCGAAACAGCGTCGTATCGAACGAGGTCTTCGCCGCGGCGCCATCGGCGTCCGGCCAGAGCGCCGCCGCGATCTGCTGCGTGTCGATCGCCTCGCCGCCGAGCGCCCCGAGCAGCTTGAGCAGATCGAGCGGGCGCTGCTGTGCCTTGCCGGTGAAGCGCATTGGCACGCCGTCGCGCACGAGTTCGAACCCGCCGAGCACGCGGAGGCGCAGGCGGAACGGCCATTTGTCGCAGGCATTGGCCGGCGGTGGTATCGGGTTGCGCTCGATCAGCGTCAACACGAAGTCGGTTTCGATGCCTTGCTCGAGCGCGAAGTTGGTGAGCCGCGCTCCGAGGTCGGGGCGGTTGCGCAGGAAAACCGTCTCGCCGCGCGCGCGCCAATCGGCCAGGGCCGCAGCGAGACCCTCGGCGGCACGCGCGATCTCGCCGTTCACGAGGTCGCGCTCGACCCGCATGAGTTCGCGCAGTCGTTCGAAAATCCGGCGGTCCGATCCTTCCGCAAGCGCGATCGCCTCGTCGACTGCGCCGAGCGCCCCCGCCATGTCGCCCGCGGCGCCGCGACTGTGCGCCAGCCGCGCAAGGAAATGCGGCATCTGCAGCGCGGGCAGCCCCGTCTCGTGCGCCAACACGAGCGCACGTTCCGCGTCCTGCACCGCGCCCGCGAAAAGGCCGAGCCGCTGCACGAGTCCCGAGCGCAAGTGGTGGAAGTACGCCAGGTCCATCCGGCGGCTCGGCGCGAGCCGCTTCTCCATCGCGTCGACGAGCGTCTTCGCGTTGCCGAGGTCGCCGTTGCTGATGAGGGCCGAGGCTTCCGCGTGATCGATCTCGAAGAGATAGGCCTCGAGCCCGTAGCGCTCGGCGATCGAACGCGCTTCGGCGGCCATGACGCTCGATTCGCCGTAGCGGGCGTTGAGGTAGTGCCAGAACGAAAGGTGGGTGCGCCACCACAACTGCATCAACGGGCCGACCTCGGCGCCGGCGGCAACCGGCGCCGTGCGCGCCACGAGTTCGTTTGCGGAGTCGTCGGTGCCGGTCCAGTTGAAGTAGTTGAACAGGATCGACGCTGCCATCACGCGCACGTTCGGATCGGCTTCACCGTCGACCAGTTCGTCCAGCCGCTGCGCGCAGCGCTTCAACTCAGGGCGGTCGGGCCGGCGAAACAACAGGGCGATCAGTTGCGCCGCACGCGCGCGCAACTCGCTCTCGCCGTCGAGCGCCGCCGCGTTGCCGTCGCCGAGCAGGCGCTCGAACTCCGGCAGCCAGCGATCGAGCGGGCGGAAATCGGCCCATTCGTAGTAGTAGCTGGTGACCACCGTGCTCAGCGCGAGCGCTTGCCCGCGCAGATCGCCGCCGCCGCGGAACGCTTCATACGCGCGCTCGACGGCAGGCCGTCCCCGCTGCGGCTGGATGAAGATCCACGCACGGCCGAACCAGTATTCGAGCCACGGATCATCGACGCGGACCTGGGTCGGCAACGCCGCGATCCAGTCCGAGATCGCCTGTGCGCGGCCCTGACGCGCCCAGTCAAGCGCGTTGGCGCGAATCAGCGTGCGCATCTGCTCCCAATCGCCCGCGTCGCGGTAGAGCGCAAGCGCCTCAGTTACGTCGCCGCGCTCGGCGAGCAGCTGCGCGGCCCGTGCAAAGGCGCTGCGCTGCTCGGCGCGCGGCAGGCGCCGGCTGAATTCCTCGAGCAAAAACTCGCGGAACAGCGCGTGGTAGTGATAGGTCGTCTGCGCGCCGCGCCGTCGGTCGACGAAAAGATGGCGGCGATAGAGGTAGTCGAGCAGGCGCGCCGCTTCCTCGTCGCCGGTCAGGGCGACCGCTTCGGCCTGCGTGATCGAGGGCGCGATTGCGGTCAGCATCAACATGCGCTGGTTGCCGGGCTGTGCGCGATTGAAGATTTCGCCCGCGAAGTACTGGAAGATCGCGTCCTTGCCTTCGCCGAGCGATTCGTCGAACGCCGCCCCGGCGCGGCTCAAGTGCTCGCGCAGCAGCACCAGCGCCGCCATCCAGCCGCCGCTCTGCGCCTGGATCCGCTTGAGGTCCTGCGGGTCGAGGCGCTGGCTCGCGAGGATTTCCCTGGCTTCGAGATCGGTGCACCGCAGCGCCGCTTCGTCGATGCGCGCGATACGCCGGCTCGCGACCAGGCGTGCGAACTCGGGCGGCGGATCGGTGCGCGACAGGACGAAGACCGTCACGCCCTCCGGGATCTCCTCGAAACCTTGCGCCAGTGCGGCACGCTGTTCGGGCGTCGTTCGCGCGTCATGAAAATTGTCAAGCACGAGTGCACACGGCACCGGCAGCATCGCGCACAGATCGCGGAAGAAGCCGCGCGCAAACCGCGCGAGATCCTGCTGCGGCTCCGGCGCGAAAAGCGTGAGCGCCGCGTTCTTGCGCACCACCTGTGCAACCGCGAGTCGCATGTAATGCACGAACGTCGCCGGATCGACATCACCCGCGTCGACCTGATACCAGAGATGGCGCAGGCGGCGCTCTTCGAGGTAGCTCGCGACAAGCGTCGACTTGCCCGCACCCGGCGGCGCGCTCACCCAGACGATGGGGCGCTTGGCCGCCTCGTCGACCAGTGCGAACAGGCGCGGCCGCGCGAGCGCGTCGTAGAGCTTCGGCCGGGTGAGTTTGGCGAGAGCGGGAGAACGAGCGGCCACGGTCAAAGCAGGTTATCACCGGCGTGCCAGCGTTTGCGCAGTCAAGGCGCAACGCGCCGTTGCCCGCGGCCGCCGTGGAGACGTGTCTTGTTGACAAGAGTTCTCTCGCGGTCTGTGTGGTCTGCCGAGACGTGCGCTGCCACGATTTGAAATGGCGTGCGGTTCTCCCCCGAAGAGTCCAGGGAAGGACCCTCTGGCCGAGGGGCGGCAGGTCGCGGCCTTGACCGACATCAAGCCGGCACGAGTGGTAACGCCTAACGTCTGCGTGTCACAGGCTTTCGAGGTCCGCCATGGCGGTCGAGCTGTACAACCGGAACGGGCACTTCTGCGTCCTGTTCACCGACCTGGTGGGCGCGGAGAGCGACGCTCTGCAGGCGAACCAGTGCCTCATCGTCGACGACAAGTGCGGCATGCTGCTCGATCCCGGCGGGCAGATGACGTACAACGAGCTCTACGTGACGATGGTGCGGTACATGCCCCCGAAATCACTGCAATACGTGTTCGCCTCGCACGCCGATCCCGACGTGATCGCCTCGCTGCAGCGCTGGCTCAACGGGTCCGATATCAAGCTCCTGATCTCCCGCATCTGGGCGCGTTTTGTCCCGCACTTCTGCGCCGGCGGAAGCCTCGGCGGCCGCCTGGTCGAAATCCCGGATCGTGGCGGCCGCGTTCGGCTGGGCCGCAACGACCTGTGGATCCTTCCGGCGCACTTCCTGCACTCGGAAGGCAATTTCCAGATCTACGACCCGGTGAGCCGGATTCTCTTCTCCGGCGACCTCGGGGCGTCGCTCCTGCCGCCTCATCGCGCCAGCCGCCCGATCATGAATTTCGACGCGCATATGCCTTCGATGCTCGCCTTCCACCGGCGCTACATGGTGAGCCGCAAGGCGTGCAGCCTGTGGGCGAAGATGGCCGCGGGCCTGGACATCGAAATGATCGTTCCGCAGCACGGCGCGCCGATTCGTGGCAAGGCGGCGGTCGGCGACTTCATCGACTGGATCGCCAAGCTCGAGTGCGGCATCGACCTGATGAATCAGGACGACTACCGCGTGCCACAGGCGGAGTGGCGGCTCGACGCGGAAGGGGCGACCAAGGTCACGGCGTAGGAACGCGCGCCTCCCTCGGCTGGCACACGCCTACGCGCCGAATCCTTCGAGCACGTTCACCACGTTCACGCCGATCTCCGCGACGGCGTAGCCGCCTTCCAGCACGAACACGGCGGGAAGCGCGCTCGACGCAATCGCTGCACCGACGCGCAGGTAGTCCGCGCTCTTCAGCGTGAACCCGGAAATCGGATCGCCTTCGAACGTATCGACACCGAGCGCCACGACGAGCGCCTCGGCGCGGAATTGCGCGACCGCAGCGAGCGCATGGTCGAGCGCCTGTGACCAGACGTCGAAGCCGGTCCCTTTCGCAAGCGGCAGGTTTAGGTTGAAGCCTGCGCCGGCGCGCGTGCCGCGTTCATCGGCGTGACCGAGGAAGAACGGGTACTCGGTGCGCGGGTCGCCGTGGATCGACGCGGTCAAGATATCGGCGCGCTGGTAGAAGATGCTTTGCGTGCCGTTGCCGTGGTGGTAGTCGATCTCGAGCACGGCAACGCGGCCAGCTTCGGCGCAGCGAGCTCGCCCAGCGGGCGCCGGCTCAGTTCGGCGAGCACATCGTCGAGCCGGGATGGCGTCTCATGACATGGCACGAGACCGCCGCGGTACATCTCCAAGCACCCGGCATGCGCGTGGTGCGAGGGATTGAAGAAGATCCGCATGACGCCGACTGTAGCGCCGGCCGCCGGCTTGGCCCCCCGGGCACGGGTGACCGCACCGTTTGACGTCCGTCAACGCAAACGGCGCACGCACGCCGAGAATCGGCCGCGGTGCCGGCTGCAGGTGCAACCCGCCGCCGTACGGAAATGGGCAAGCGCATGGTCTGGATCAAGTCGATCGGCGTCGCGTTCGCACTGGTCGTGCTGGTCATCGCCGGGCTGTCGGCGTACGGTATGGAGCGATGGGAACGGACCACGCGCGACCTGACGGCACGCCTGGATGCCGCGCGCGTGCCGCTTGCCGCAAAGCGGTTCGACGCAAACGAACTCGACGGGCTTCCCGCGCCGGTGCAACGCTACTTCCGCGCTGCATTGAAGAGCGGCCAGCCGCTCGTCGGCGCCGCAAGTTTCTCCCACACGGGCACGTTCAATTCGAGCGCGACTGCTGAGAGCTGGAGCCCGTTTCGCTCGACGCAGCGCGTGGTCGTCAACCGGCCTGGTTTCGTGTGGGACGCGCGCATCGCGATGCTGCCGGGCATCGCCGTGAACGTGCACGACGCGTACGTCACGGGTGACGGACTCCTGCATGCCGCGGTCCTAGGGGTGTTTACGGTCGCGGACCAGCGCGGCAGCGCTGAACTCGCGCGCGGCGAACTGCTGCGCTTCCTCGCCGAGACGGCCTGGTATCCGACCGCACTCCTTCCCAGCCAAGGCGTGCGCTGGAGCCCGATCGACGAGCACTCTGCGCGCGCCGCATTTGACGACGGCGCGCTGCACCTCGCGCTGACCTTCACGTTCAGTGCGGACGGCTTCATCGACACGGTGCGCGCCGATGCACGCGCGCGCACGGTTGGTGACCACAACGAGATGCTGCCGTGGGAGGGTCGGTTCTGGAACTACGTCGAGCGCGACGGCATGAAGATCCCGCTCGACGGCGAAGTGGCGTGGCTCACGCCCGCGGGGCGCAAGCCGTATTGGCGCGGCACGATCGAGACAATCGTCTACGAATTCGAACGCTGAAGCGGACGGCTCAGGAGAGTTCGACGTCGCCCGCCGGCGTGCGAATGCGTGCCGCGATCGCCTTCGGCCCGGGCTTGAGATCGACCGGCCCCGCGATGCGCAAGGCGCGATACATCGGCACGAGGCCGGCCGACATCGGGTGCGACAGCGATAGTTCCAGCAGCTCGCACCCGCTTGCCGGCATCGTATCGGTGGGATGGATGCCGTCCCACTGCAGCACGGTCGGCAGCAGTCCGCCGAATTGCAGCTTGCCGTCCTCCGGAATCGTGATCCGCCACGCGAGC
>Ga0326726_10001805_pt1 | contig 19927 bp, 21 predicted proteins | sample MHFenrmetagenome_2_FD_207603 | JGI IMG/M metagenome (GOLD analysis project Ga0326726, IMG submission 207603) | Lab enriched peat soil microbial communities from Michigan Hollow, Ithaca, NY, United States - MHF15MN | ecosystem: Environmental > Terrestrial > Soil > Wetlands > Peat | place: USA... | reverse complement strand
AGGAGCCGTAAGCTGACAGAAGATATTTTCAGGGTCTTGCCTTTTCCTGTCGCTCTTCTTGATCCCCGGAGTATGGTAACGGTTGCGACTGAAAAAGCTGTCAATATTTTTGGCCTGAAACCGGGAGTTTCGGTCAGTGCGCTTCCATTTTCCTGGATCCCGGAGCTTCTCGAAAAGTCAATTGCCAATCTGCGACCGGCAGGACTTGCGGAAGATGGCTATGTGCAGCAGTTCGTCGGCAACAAGGAATATTTCTTTCAGCCTGTTGCCGTGCCGATCGTATCTGAATCAGGTGAAGTCACCGGCTCGATTCTGATGATAAGCGATGTGACGCAGTTACACGAACAGCAGGAGATGAAACGGGGAGTGTTATCGACGGTATCGCATCAGCTTAAAACGCCGTTAACCTCTCTGCGCATGTCAATTTATCTCTTGCTGCAGGAAGAGGTCGGGGAGCTGAATGTGCAGCAGACCGAATTGATGGTCGGAGCCCGGGAGGATTGTGAACGGCTGGTCGAAATGCTTGATGATCTGCTCGATCTGAACCGCATCGAATCGGGCAAAGGACAGCTCGAACCCCGTCCGCAGCAGCCTTCAGTACTTGTTCGGGAGGGTATAGAGCCTTTTCTTGGTGAAGCCAGAGACAGGAATGTTACCCTGACCGTAACTACTGCTGACGAGCTCTCCGATGTCGTTGCCGATTCCTCTGCGGTAAGGCATATTTTCGCCAATCTGCTTTCAAATGCCCTTCGATTTACCATGCCCGGCGGAACCGTAAAGGTGGGAGCCGGAATGAGCGGCGACTTTGTCCAGTTTTTCGTCGAAGATACCGGCTCGGGAATTGCTTCTGAACATTTGACGCACCTCTTTGAACAGTTTTACAGGGCTCCCGGTCAGGATGAACGATCAGGAGTAGGATTGGGGCTTTCTATTGTAAAGGAGCTCGTCGACGCCCAGGGCGGAATGGTCACCTCACAAAGCCAGCCTGGCATAGGCTCCTGCTTCAGCTTTACGTTACCTCTCCAGAAACAGCAGCTTTCAAATGAGAATATTTTCAACAAAAAAGAGGCGGTATAAACATGAACACCTATCAGACCATGTATCTCGGGCTACTGATTTTTTTGCTTTTGCTCGGCCTTGCAGCCTTGCTTCACCCCCTAACCGGAGGTTTTTGAAATGGAATATTTCGTCTTGCCAGTGCTGGTTGCCTGTGCGGTCTATCTGATGATCGCCGTCGTTTCACCCGAAAAATTTTAATGGAGTCCTGTATGCAAATAGTGATGCTTTTGCTTTTTCTTGCACTGCCTGTTCTGCTTTCATGGCCGCTCGGCCGGTTCATGACAGCAGTCATGAATCCTCCGGCCAAATCCGGTGATGGCTTGCTGGCAATTCTTCTGAGAAAAACCGGAGGAAGGATGCTTGACAGGGAACAGGAGTGGAAAGGATATCTGGTCTCCATGCTGACTTTTAATGTCATAATGTTCGGAGCCGTTGTCCTCATGCTCGCACTTCAGCATCTGCTTCCGCTCAATCCGGACGGAAAGGGCCCTCTGGAAGCCAGCCTGATTTTCAATACCGCGGTTTCATTTGTGACCAATACCAACCTGCAGCACTACTCTGGTGAAGTTTCGATGAGCTATTTCTCCCAGCTTTTCGCCCTGACGTGGCTGCAGTTTGTTTCTGCGGCAACGGGCATTTCCTGCTTTACCGCTTTAGCCAGGGCTCTGGCAGGAAACACGCTTATCGGCAACTTTTACCGCGATCTGCTCCGCTCAACACTTTTCATTCTTCTGCCGCTTTCGGTTGCAGTCGCTCTGTTGCTCGTGGCTGGCGGAGTGCCCATGACCTTTGAAGGGTCGGCAGCAGCGCGAACGCTTGAAGGGGCGATGCAGACCATCGCGCGGGGACCGGTGGCGGCCATGGTAGCCATCAAACAGCTCGGTACGAACGGCGGAGGATTTTTTGGCCCTAATTCGACACACCCTTTCGAAAACCCGACGTTTCTGACCAATTATATCGAATGCACGAGCATTCCTCTGATTGCTATGGCAACGGTATGGATGTTCGGACGCATAACCGGGCGGATGCGCCATGCTGCAGTGATCTTTTCGGTAATGCTGCTGCTGCTGATTCTGAAATCGGGCATCGCACTCAATCTGGAGAGCGCTCCTGCCATGGCTTTCAATGGATTACCAATCGAAAGCGTATCAAATCTCGAAGGCAAGGAGCTTCGTTTCGGGCATGGCAGTGCCGCAATATGGGCAGCCGTCACAACGGCGACCAGCAACGGCTCGGTCAACTGCATGCACGACAGCCTCAACCCGCTGACCGGTCTGGTACCGCTTGCAGGAATGTGGCTGAATGTGATTTTCGGCGGAGTGGGTGTCGGATTTATCAATATGTTCATTTTCATCATTGTCGGCGTCTTCATATGCGGCATGATGGTCGGCAGGACACCCGAATATTGCGCACGAAAGGTGGAAACCCATGAAATGAAACTCGCGCTGCTCGCCCTTCTGGTCCATCCGCTGCTTATTCTTGTCGGAACCGCCCTTTTCGCCTCCACCTCATGGGGAGCAGGCAGTGTGCTCAACAAGGGTGCTCACGGTTTTTCCGAAATTCTCTACGAGTTCAGTTCAGCGGCAGCCAACAACGGCTCCGGATTCGAAGGCCTCGGCGACAACACCGTGCCGTGGAATGTGGCGACCGGTCTGGTCATGCTTCTGGGCCGTTTTATCCCTATCATTTTGCCGCTGGCAATCGCCGGCTCCATGGCGGCCAAGAAACCCGTTCCGGAAACCATCGGCACGCTTCGCATCGATACGCCGCTCTTCGCCGTCGTCATTCTCGGTAGCGTACTTCTGATCGGAGCACTGCTCTTTATGCCTGTCGCCGTTCTTGGGCCGGTGGCCGACTACCTTTCGACTTCAATTCAATAAATGAATCCAGCAACAATGATGAATAACCCTGACAGCAGTAACACTGCGAGCATACAAGTAGAGAGTCTTCCGGGTAAAACAGAACGGAGGAGAGCACGCAACGCCTCGATATTCGAAGGCTCGCTGGTCAGAGCCGCAATTGTGCAGTCGTTCAGGATGCTCAACCCGGTGGTCATGGCCAAAAATCCCGTCATGTTCATTACCGAAGTCGGAGCAGCAGTGACGACGGCAATAACGGTGTATGACGCATCGTTCAATAGGCCCGGGCTGATCTACAATCTGGCAGTACTGCTTATTCTCTGGATCACCGTCCTCTTTTCAAATTTTGCCGAGTCGCTTGCCGAGGCTCGCGGAAAAGCGCAGGCTGACACGCTCAAACGCACACGGCAGAACACTGTTGCCAACAGGCTTCGTGACGGCAAGGTAACGCAAGTCAATTCGGATGACCTTCAGGAAGGCGATCTGGTGGTTGTTTCCGTTGGCGAACTCATCCCCGGTGACGGTGAGGTGGCTGAAGGCGTGGCAATGGTCGACGAATCGGCAATTACCGGCGAATCGGCACCCGTCGTAAGGGAGGCCGGTGGAGACCGCTCCGGTGTTGTTGGCGGCACAAGGGTTATATCCGATCGGATTGTGGTAAAAATAACCGTCTCAGCCGGAAACTCGTTCCTCGACCGGATGATTGCGCTCGTCGAGGGGGCTGTGCGTCAGAAAACGCCGAATGAACTGGCTTTGACAGTTACGCTTGCGGGGTTAACCCTCGCATTCCTTATGGTGACGGGTACGCTCTGGCCGATCGGCAGATATTTCGGGATTAACCTGTCGGTGCCCACGTTGGTTGCCCTTCTGGTATGCCTTATTCCGACTACCATCGGTGCATTGCTTTCTGCCATTGGTCTTGCCGGAATGGACCGGGCACTTTCGGCCAATGTGCTTGCTAAAAGCGGCAAGGCCGTTGAGCTTGCCGGTGATATCGACACCCTGCTTCTTGATAAAACAGGCACCATTACCATGGGTAATCGCCAGGCCACCAGCTTTATTCCCCTCAACGGAGTTGACTCCCGACACCTTGCCAGGGTTGCCATGGAGTCCTCGTTCGGCGACCAGACTCCGGAAGGGCGTTCCATTGTCACACACGGCGAAAAGATCCTTGGGGCGGAAGCCCCCGCTGAACCCGCAGGAGCTGAAGTGATCGCCTTTTCGGCCCAGACCCGACTGAGCGGCATGGATATGGCGGACGGAAGACAACTGCGCAAGGGAGCAGGTGATGCGGTTCGAAAATACATTACAGATATGGGAGGCACCCTTCCCGGGGAACTTCAGGAAATTGTCGATGCGGTTGCCCGCAAAGGCATGACTCCGCTCGTTGTTGCCGATGGAAACCAGGCTCTTGGGGTTGTCGAGTTGTCTGATGTGCTCAAGCCGGGTATTACCGAGCGCTTCAGTCGGTTGCGCTCGATGGGATTGCGGGTCGTGATGGTAACCGGCGATAATCCGCTTACGGCGGCAGAAATCGCACGGCAGTCGGGAGTAGACGACTATATTGCCGAAGCTAAACCCGAAGATAAACTTCAATATATCCGCAACGAGCAGCAGTCGGGACGACTTGTCGCCATGATGGGTGATGGTACAAACGATGCGCCGGCCCTTGCGCAGGCGGATATCGGAGTGGCAATGAATTCAGGGACACAGGCAGCCAAGGAAGCGGGTAATATGGTCGATCTCGACAGCGATCCTACCAAACTGATCGAGATTATCGAGATCGGCAAGCAGCTGCTGATGACCAGGGGAGCACTGACTACTTTTTCGATCGCCAATGACATCGCAAAATATTTTGCCATCATTCCGGCCATGTTCCTTCTGGCCATACCCGGGCTGCGGGTGCTGAACATCATGCATCTCTCGACCCCGAATAGCGCCATACTTTCGGCGTTGATTTTCAACGCGATAATCATCCCGATGCTCATCCCGATTGCCATCAGGGGCGTCAAATACCGTCCTCTCGGGGCTGAGGCACTGTTGCGCAACAATCTGCTCGTTTATGGTGTCGGTGGCGTCATGGTGCCTTTTATGGGCATCAAACTGATCGACATGCTCTTATCAATCACCGGTTTATTTTGAACACAGGACCCACATGAAAACCACACTTATGAAAGATACTGGAGCCAATCTCGGTGCATCGCTCAGAATCGCACTTGCGACCATCGTGCTCTGCGGAGGCCTTTATCCGCTGTTTATTTTCAGCTTCGCCCGCCTAGCGACCCCGGAGAGCGCTTCCGGATCGCTGCTGCGGGACCCGGCGGGAACGGTCGTAGGCAGCCGGTTGATCTGTCAGTCCTTCAGCAAACCCGGCTATTTCTGGCCAAGACCTTCAGCACCCAAATACGATGCTTCGGCAGCTGGGGGAAGCAATCTCTCTCCGGCCGGCCCTGAAGTGCGCTCTCGTGCCCTGCAGACAGTCAAAGCGTTTGGCGCAGATCTGCGCCATCCCCTTCCTACAGATCTTGCTGCGGCATCCGGCAGCGGGCTGGATCCCTTTATTACGCTTCAGGCTGCGCTCTTTCAGGCGCCAAGGGTTTCCGCTGCCAGAGGTATGACGCTTGGAAGTGTTGAAGCAGCGATTCGCCGCCAGAGCGCCGGAGAGCGGATTTTCCCTTCCGGCGAGGGGATTGTCAATGTTCTGGTATTGAATATGGAACTTGATGCCGTGCAGAAAAATAATATTGCTCCTCGACAGTAAAACCAGGAGAGTTTGGCAATGGAAGAAAGCAGAATGGAAGAGAGCCGGGCGGAGAGTTTTCTCCGGTTGATAAAACAATCACAGCGGGGTCGCCTGAGAATTTACCTCGGCTACTGCGCCGGCGTGGGTAAAACCTACCAGATGCTGCTTGAAGCTCGGCGTCTTCAGCAACAGGGAATTGATGTTGTTATAGGTATTGTCGAAACGCACGGCAGAAAAGAGACGGAAGCTTTGCTTGAAAACCTTGAAATCATCCCCCGCAAAGCGCTGACCTACCGTGGCATTGAAATCAGCGAAATGGATATCGATGCCATTATCAAGCGTCGTCCCGCCGTGGTGCTGGTTGATGAGCTCGCTCATACCAATGTACCGGGCTCCAGGAATGCAAAGCGGTACCAGGATGTCGAGGAGATTCTCGGAACAGGCATCCATGTGGTTTCGACACTCAACATCCAGCATCTTGAAAGCCTTTATGAAACTGTCGAACACGCAACCGGTGTAAAGGTCAAGGAGCGCCTTCCAGACCGGATCGCCCTGCAGGCCGATCAACTGGTAAACGTCGATATTGCCACCGATGACCTGCTGCAGCGGCTTAAAGAGGGCAAGGTCTATCTTGCCGGCAAGGCGGAATCGGCTCTCTCCAATTTTTTCAGGGAGGAAAACCTTGAGCAGTTGAGAGAGCTGACCCTTCGCGAGGTGGCCGCCCAAATCGACTCAAGCCGCAGGAGCCCCCTGCAGGATGAGCCGTCGTCAAGTCCGGATCAGGTTATGGTCTGCCTGAGCTCAAGGTCAGAAAACAGTGAGGCGTTGCTGCGCTATGCCTCAAGAATAGCCGGTCGCCTGAACCGAAACTGGTATGCAGTCTACGTCCAGAGCCTTTCAGAGAGCCCTGAAAGGATTGATGCAGGCATTCAGCGCAGGCTGTCCAATACGCTTGCTCTTGCACAGCAGCTTGGCGCGACTGTATTCATATACAAGGGCAACGATATTGTGTCAACCATTCTTCAATTCGCAAGGGAGTACCGGGTTGGCCATATCGTAGTCGGTAATTCGGGAGCACGGCTCTCCCTCGTGGCCCGCCTGACGGGAAAACGCACGATCATTGAACGGCTTATACAGGAGAGTCAGGGGATTACGATCGTCGTGCCTGACATCCGCCGCCCGGATGAAGGCCGAAAACAGCTTCTCTCCGCAGAATATCTGTCGAATATTCGTGCAAACCTGATGGGCAAACATCAGGAGCCTGATGATCGTGAAGCACCGATTTTTCATTCCAATGTCCGGCTCTGGAACGAAGTGCTCGAAAAGGAAGCGGCAATCCGTCAATTGCTTGATGCGCTTTGCCAGACACATCCCGCCATTCCATTTGATTATGCATGCAGAGCGATACTCGAACGTGAAAAACAGGGCGCGACCTTTATAGGCGAAGAAATAGCCATACCCCATGCCCGGCTCGAAGGAATCAGTGAAATCGTACTTGCAATAGGTATAAGCAAGCTCGGGATCTGTGATTCCGATTCACAGAATACGGCAACGATCATGTTTCTCATGCTCTCGCCCATCAACCGTCCTGACAGTCACATCAAATTGCTCGGGATGATCAGCAAAATGGCCGCTGACAGCCAGTGGCGAGCCGCCATGCATCAGGCTAAATCGGAAATTGAAGTAACACAGATTCTCCGGGACTGGATTGCCGGACAGAAAAAGAAATAAGGAGCGAGTTTATAGTAAGTCAAAATAAAGGATGGGCTATATGTCACAGGAAATGGTCAATATATGGTGGGACACAAACTCTGAGCCGGAAAAGTGGCGTGTCGATGTTCTAAGAATAAATAGCGAAGGAGAGTACGAGGTCGTGCTCGATAGTGGGAGTTGTGATTTCCTGATTGATGTGGAAGATTTTGGAACATTTGAAGAGGACTTATTGATTCAATCTCTTAAGGAAGCATTCCCGGGTGCTGATATCAGATTGAAATTGTGCTGATCGAAGCTCGAATATTGCGGCCATGGGGTTGAAAAAAATGTGGTAGGCCCCCATGAAAGTTTTCCGGTTCGGCCTTGAACTTTTCGATACCCCATATCTTTTTTTCACATCAGCCATCCTCCGGCCTGTCAAGGCTCAATTCTGCAACCAGCTTCTTGAGCTGATCAAGCAGCGAGCAAGCTCCATGCCAGTGCAGCCACCACAATTGCGGGACCAAATGGCCATTCGGCTTCGTGGTTAAGGTCTTTGAAACGGCACCACACCAAATACCAGACTACGGTAATAACACCGGCCCAGAACACAATGTACAGCATGCCGGCAAGGCCCCACCAGGTGGCAAGTGCGGCCAGGAGTTTGAGGTCACCCCCACCGATACCACTAACGCCTTTGACGCGCTGGAACACCCAGGCAAGCCCACCCAGGAGGCCAAGCACCACGGCGGCAGATGCGGTACTGGCAAGCAGGCTGTGAAAGGTAAACCCTGCATAGCTGCTGAAGAGGCCCGCCAGCCCCAGCGGCAGGACAACCCAGTCCGGCAGCATGGTGGTGTCCCAGTCAATGAGGGCGAGCAGGAGCAGAGAGCTGCTCAAACCGGCCCAGAGCAGCGTGGCCCATAATGCCGGGTGGCTGGCTGTGCCGGCCGCAAGGGCCCACAAGGCGGCGTTGAGCACCGGTACCCAAAAGCGTCGGGCCGGTGAAAAGGGCTGTTCCAGACCGCCACCGGGACCCTGCCAGTCGTGCAGGGGTTCCCGGGCGCGCTGTAATACCTTGCCCGGAATGATGCGGGCCAGGGGCACCAGCCACAGGCCCACCAACGCACCGGCCAACAACCATGGCCAGACTGCCCAAATGAGACGTAACAAGTCGTTGAGGCTCATGGCAGGGTTTATTTTGAGAATGCTTTCATTATCTGGAGTACTGCCGGCCCCAGCAGCACCAGCAGGAGCGTCGGAAAAATGAACAAGACGAGCGGCAGTGTCATTTTGACGGGGATTTTGGCGGCAAGCTCTTCGGCGCGCTGGGTACGGCGAGTGCGCATCATGTCCGACTGTACCCGTAACGACTCGGCCAGGCCGGTGCCGAATTTTTCGGCCTGTGCAAGCACAGAGACAAGGTCTTTCAGGTCTTCGAGGCATGTTCGAAGTGCCAGGTTGCGCAAGGCTTCGATGCGGGTGGCGCCGGCGCGCATTTCAAGGGCAGAGAGGTAGAACTCCTGGGCCAGATCGGGGTTGGGGCGAGCCATTTCTCGTGATATGCGGGCAATTGCGGCGTTGATGCTCATGCCTGACTCGGTGCAGATGACCATGAGATCGATCATGTCGGGCAGGCCGTTGCGCATCCGCTCGATCCGTTGCTGGGTGATGATGCGCAGCACCAGTTCGGGCAGGTAGTAGCCCGCTGCTGCTGTGAGCAGCACCAGCATCAGGAGTTTAATGAGCGGTATGTGGGGCTGGGTGAAATGCAGAAACAACGCCAGTACTGCCGGGAGCACCAGGGTGAGCATGGTTTTAATGGCAAAGTAGTATTGAGGCGCTTTTTTGTTGCGGATGCCTGCCTGCAGAAACCTGATCCGGATGCCGGAGCTTTGCCACCCCTCTTCCGGTAACGATAGTCTGGAGAGGATGTTGATAACGGTGTCCACTTTTTGGTTGCCGGGTGTCCTGGGTGTTGAGGTGTCGGCAGAGGCCCGGTTTTGGCGAACGATCCGGGGAAGGCGTTTTCTGAGGGCGTTGCTGTTGGCCACCCTCTCGGTTAACACGAATCCTATTGAGGCGACAGCGGCCCCCGAGAGCAGGATGGTCAGAATTTGCACGATGGTTTGCATGGCGGTCGTTATTTGGGTTACACCTTGATCTGGACGATTCGGTTGAGCAGATAGAAGCCGACGATCATGAGCCCGCCACCGATGAGCGTGAGGGTATGGCCCTGGGGCGTTGTCCAGAGCACCGAGATGTAGTCAGGGTTGATGAGCGTGAGGATACCGGCGAGCAGAAATGGCATACTGCCCAGTATCCAGGTTGATGCACGCCCTTCGGATGAGAGTGTGCGGACTTTGCCGCGCAATTTGATGCGTTCGCGGATGGTTTTGGCCAACCCGTCGAGCAGTTCGGTGAGGTTACCGCCGGTTTCGTGCTGGATCATGAGCGAGATGACAAAGAAATCGAGGTCGTTGCTTTGAATGCGATCGGCAAGGCGGCCGATAGCCTCTTTGAACGGAATACTGAAGTTGATTTCATCGAAGACGGTTTTGAATTCGCAGCCTATGGGGTCCGCGAACTCCTTGCCGACCATGCCGATGGCCGAGGTGAGGCTGTGGCCGGCGCGCAGTGCGCGCGAAATGTGGTCGAGCGTTTCCGGGAATTTCTCTCCGAAAGCCTTGCGGCGTTGGTTGGCCTGCCGGGAGAGCCAAAGCACCGGTAAACCGGCGATAGCGACGCTGAGAACGAGCAGAAGCAAGGGGTTTGTTTGGCGCAGAAGACCCAACATCACCACAACCGTAAACAAGACGAGCATGAGGCCCATCAAGCGCATGGCAGTGAGCGGGCTGCGGGCGCGCCGGACCAGGTTTTCAAGACGTCTGAATGTTCCGGAACGTGAGCGGAGCCAGGTTTCGAACGCACTCTGCTGGATGGTGGCGTGAGCGTTGCCGGGGAATTGTCCACCCGAATGAATGGTGTTGCGGACAGCCTGCAACCGTTGTTTTTTTGCCTTGTTGTTGCGATCGAACAAGTGGGACCATACCCCATAGGTCAGCAGTACGGTCAGCATGACTGCCAAAAAAGCAAGGAAAGGGAGCATTAGCGTAGTCATTATTTCTAATGAGTTTAGTCGTTAGCGTCAGGGTCGAACATGCCTTCGCTGAGGCCGATGCCGTACATGCGGATTTTTTCGAAGACTTTGGGAGGTATGCCCGAAGCGCTGAACACTCCTTGCACGCTTCCATCCGGGTTCATACCGGTACGCCTGTAGGAAAAGATTTCATGTGTGGTAATGGTGTCGCCTTCCATTCCGCTGATCTCCTGAATACTGGTAACTTTTCGGCTGCCGTCATCGAGTCGTGTAACCTGGACGATGAAGTGGATCGACGAGGAGATCAGTTGGCGCAGGGCTTTGCCGGGCAGATTGATACCGGCCATGCCCACCAGGTTTTCGAGTCGGCCCAGCGCATCCCGTGAGCTGTTGGCGTGAATGGTGGAGAGCGAACCGTCGTGACCGGTGTTCATGGCTTGCAGCATGTCGAGTACCTCGGCACTGCGCACCTCGCCCAGCACAATGCGGTCGGGCCGCATGCGCAGGGTGTTTTTCACCAGCGAGCGCATGGTGATTTCGCCTTTCCCTTCAATGTTGGGCGGGCGCGTTTCCAGACGGATGACATGTTCCTGCTGAAGCTGTAGCTCGGCAGTGTCTTCGAGGGTGACGATGCGTTCGTTATCGGGAATAAAACCGGAGAGAATATTGAGCAGCGTGGTTTTTCCCGAGCCGGTTCCTCCTGAAATGATAATGTTGCACTTGACCTTGACCAGGGCTGACAATAATTCGGCCATGGCGGGTGTGAGTGAGTTTTTTTGAATAAGATCGCCCATACGCAGGGGTACGACCGAAAAGCGTCGAATGGTGAGCGCGGGGCCGTCAAGGGCCAACGGCGGAATGATGGCGTTGACGCGCGAACCATCGGGCAGTCGGGCATCGGCCATGGGGCTGTATTCATCGATGCGCCGCCCAACATGGGAGACGATTTTGTCGATGATTTTCATGAGGTGTTCGTTGTCGTTGAAGCGGATATCGGTAAACTGGATGCGCCCGCTTTTTTCGACATAGACGTTCCGGTAGCCGTTGACCATGATTTCGGAAATGTCGGGGTCAGCCAGGAGCGGCTCCAGAGGGCCCAGACCCATGATTTCGTTTTTGAGGTCGGCCACCAGCCTGGTGCGTTCCTGATGATTGAGGGGAATGACCTCTTCTTCTATGAGCGAGGCAAGTAATGCCCCAAGCTCGTTGCGCAGTTGCTCGGCGCTCATGCTCTCAATGGAGTTGAGGTCGATGCGGGTGAGCAGCATCTGGTGCAACATCGTTTTGGTTGCGTAATAGTCAACTTCCGGGGTTGTAACGGGTTTCACAGCCGGTACAGGAGAAGCCGGAACCTCAACGGGATGAGGTCGTTTCTGCAGGTCAGAAGTTCCATGCTCCGATGCCTGAGGAGCTGCAGGCCGTCTGGTGGAGAGGTTCCAGCGGGCTATCTGATCTTTAAGCGTTGCCATAGCGATTGTTTGTTATGATTGCTGCCTGTGAGGTGCGAGGCCCACTCGATGATGGTTCTGGAAAGTCTGGATTTTGGTGCCGCTTGCAAAAGAGGCTGGCCGGTCAGGAGCGATCCCTGCACTGCCTCGAAATCGGAAGGGAGGCGTTTGTCGATTGGCCTGCCGATGATGTTTTCGATTTCAGTACCGGAGAGTCGAGCACTGGTGTCAGCGCGGTTGAGTATGATTTCGATGTGCGAAACCGGTTTTTCGAACTCGTTCGAGAGTTTGAGCAGTTGGCCCGCCCGGCGAAGCGATGGAAGCGATGGGGTGGATACGATGCAGAGCTCGTCAAGGTGCTCGAGAACCCAGATGCCGAGCTGGTCGAAAGATGAGCCAAGGTCAACCAGAATGAAGTTGTAAAAGTTTGCGGCAAGGTGAATGAGTCTGCTCACTCGCTCAGGTTCGATATGAACGATTTTTTCGAACGTGGCGGGCGAGGGGATGAGGTCGAGCGTGGAGCTGAGGTGCTGCACCATGCTGTCGAGCAGCGACTGGTCGAGCCGTTCGCTTTGACTGGAGATGTCGGCCAGATCCTGAAGATGGTTATTTCCGGTGAGGTACATGTCGAGGTCGCCGAAAGGTAACGAGAGGTCGACCGCCAGCACGCGGGTGTCCGGCACTTGAGCGAGCGCAAAGGCCAGGTTGGCCGCTATGCAGGAGCTGCCATCACCCCCTTTGGAAGAGACAAATCCAAAAACCCGGCCCTGGTTACTGATGCTCGGGCCTTTGGTGCGGAGCTGAGCGCGTTCGATAACCTGTTGCAGGGTTTCGGAGGCGCTGTCCGTAATGACTTCACGCACACCGGCACGCATAAGCGATAACAGAAGTTCGGGCTGTGCTTGCGGGTGCAGGGCCACGATGGCTGCACCTGGCAGGGCGAGGCAGAGTTTTTCTACCTCCTCTATGTACCGGGGCTCGGTGGGGTCAAAGCCGGCCAGGAATACGAGGTCGGGTTTTCGGACTGCGAGTTGGCGCACCATGTCCTCTGGCCCGCCAATCAACCGGACTGCCTGCTGTTGACCCGGTTCAAGTTGGGTACCGGGAACCTCCCAGGATTGGGGAGAGTAAGTAACGATCTTCATGGTCGTTCAGTGTACCATTACGGGTGGAGTGTAGGCGCCGTAAAACGTTCCTGGGGTGCCCGTGCCTGGCTTGAGACCGGGGATGATAGCGGCGTCGATGAAATGACCAGTGATATATTTTCCGCCTTGACTGTATCCATCAATATGAAAACCGGCAATTGCGACGACAGGAACAAAGGAATTCGTTAAAACGTTGTCAACAACGAACATTGCAACATCTGTGCCGACGGGTACTTCACTGTACAAGGTGGCTTTGGCACCCGGTTGGATATACGTGTCATCGCCGATGGATAGTTCGGTGGGGCTGCCATTTTCGATGAGATTACGCATGAATGTGACGTTCGGGTTTTTTTCCGAAGACTGAAAGGTAGTCCACTGGCCCGACAACACGTTAGTTTGGTTTTGGCACGTACCAAATTGGTAGACGGTGCCAAGTTTGATGGTAGGGGCCACGCCATGTTGCAGAACGGGAGTGCTTGTATTCAGGTCCCAATAATGGTCGAGCATTTTTTTACCGATGACAAAGGGGAACAGGCCCGTACCGCTTGATGGTGGTGCTATCACTGCAACGGCGGAGGCATGAAGGTCGTGTCCGGAATGGTCGGCATGGTCGAAAAAACTGAAAATGGGAGCAAAAAACAACTGCAAAGGCCCGTTGTTCTCGGTGCCGGAGATAGCGATCGTGGCGCGGACAGCGGGGACATCTCCTGTGCCGGGTGCGGTGTCGTTCCAACTCTGCGATTGAAGGTTCCAGTAGCCCGTTTCATTCTGCGCATCCTGAATCTTTGAACCATTGGCGAAGTTTTTTTGTGCCAGTTCCTGCGCAGTTGCGGTGGCTGCCGACCAGTTGTAAGGGTCGCCCCCCGGGGTCGTGAGTGAACCGGCGCCAGCCAGGGCAGCTGCGTCAGCCGCGTTCTGAAGCTCTGCCTTGACCCGGTGGATGTTGGCGAGGTCAACCGACAAAGCGGCAAAGCCAAGAAGCACCGGAAGGATCATGACAAACAAAAGAGCGGCACCGCCACGCTGGCTGTGCAGTAGTTTGATGCTGTGCAGGGAGTGTGCCATGGTTATTCAAGCTTCATGCTGGTTTCGGCAGAGATTGGAAGGTTGATCGCAAAATTATAGAGACCTGAATAACTGTAGCTTGCTGTGACTTTGAGTGTTTTTGTTGAAGGATCAATAACAGAAGTCACGTTCGGAACCATGCCGGATCCAAACGTGATGAGGTTGTTTTGACAGACCAGCAAGGCAGATGCGGTGGCGTTGGCGGTGTGGGTGTTGTCATTGCTGTTTGGAACGTAGAGGATTCCGGCACGTGCGCCCTCCCTGGTGGCCATAGTGAGCACGGTTTTGTTGTACAGGGCTACTGAAAAAGTAATCACTCCAAAGAGCAGCGCGAGAAACACGGGCAGGATGAGCGCAAATTCTACCAGCACATTGCCCTTTTGGGATTGAACCTGCTTCGTTGTCGGATCCTGACACTTAGCAATATCTGCAAGCATGGTGGTCATTTCACCCTCCGTGAACCTTGAAGCTTTCCTCCGATGAATAGCTCACTATTGGTTGGCGGAATGAATTTGTCGGTCGGGAGATCCGGCGCGGAGACGCTGGCTTTGACCAGGGTCGGGCGAATAATGATCAGAAGTTCGGTCTTCTCGGAAGACCTCTCAGTGTGTCGGAACAGCGAGCCGAGAAGGGGAACGTCACCAAGCAAGGGTACCGCCCGTATGACTTCGTTGAGATTATCACGCAGAAGACCTCCGATCACAAGGTTTTCCCCCTCGTTCATCTGAACGGTGGTGGATGCGTAGCTGAGCTTGAAGGATGGCAAACTGTAGCTGGTACCCGCATTGACCGCTTCTTTGAGAGGTTCGGAGACTTCGGGGGCGACTCTGAGCGACATACGTCCGGCATCGAGAACGGTGGGTGTGCATCGCAAACCAACACCATAGGTGCGTTCGACGTAGTCGACGGCTCCGTTGGTGGTAACGGTAGGCGTATAAATTTTGCCGCCAACCAGGAAGTATCCCTCCTGACCACTCATGGTGACAATAGTGGGTTCGGCCAGGATTTTAATCAATTCGTTTTTGCGCTCTGCATCTACCTGGAGCGTTTTTCCAAGTGTGATTTTTCGGATAGGGTCGTAGGTGGCGTTCAGAATGAGGTTGAGCGTGGAATTGCTGACAAACCCTGTCATGAGGCTGCCCTGGGTACCCCCGATGTCTTTCATCAAACCGAGGCCCAGACTTTCCATCCAGGATCTGGATACTTCAGCAATACGGACTTCAAGGCGGACTTGCTGCGGGTCGCGGATTTTGAGGAGGTTGACCACGCCGGGTATGCCGGAAGGGGCAGAGTTGCCTGAAAGAGGTATGGCGAAAGCGCTGCTTTTGACCACTCCGGATATGTTGGCTTGTGACGTATATCCGGATGTAGGGACATTATTGGCCAGGGTGGTTTCCGGGTTGACCTCCGGAACCGTGCCGCCCGAATGCGCTTTGACGATGCGGAGAGCTGTTTCTGCTGCCAGGGCGTCAGAGACAGAGCCGGCTATTATCAGTGCGGCTCCTGAAGTGTAGAGTTGAATGTCTTTCTCATTTGGCAGGACAACCTTCAACAACTCTTTTATGGAGTTGCTGTTGCGGCTGACGTGCAGCGGCGAGGAGGTGAAGCTGCCTGTTCGGTCCCAGACAACGAGATTGGTTGTGCCTGCTTTTTTACCCAGCAGATAGAGTTCTGAAGGATTGATCATAATATAGTCAGCCACCTCGGGGTCGCCGATGGCAACACGCGAAACGGGTTGTGCGAGCCGGTAGACCCTCGATTCGCCCACAGGCACAAAGTAGTTCGAGGGAGAGTCCAGTGCGGCCACAGGTTCGCCGCCGGAATTTGAGCGAGAAGCTTTAGCTGCAACATGTTTGGCGCCGGAAGTTGGGCGAGAGAGCTTTGCGGCCACGGGCATGGGAGATGCTTTTGATACCAAAGGCATCGGAGAGGGCTTCGCGGCTACGGGTGTGGTCTTGACGGTCACAGGAGCGGCCTTGGCGGCGACAGGATAGGCCTTTGCAGTCACGGGAGTGACCTTATCGGCAACGGGAGAGGCCGTCGCGGCCCAGGGTACGATGCCGGCAAGCGCTACAAGAGCACTCATCCTGCAGGCCGAATGTATCATGCATGTCAGATTCATGTTCATGTCGGTCAGGGATTAGGGGTTTGTAACAGTTTGGCGGCTGGTGCCGCGAATTTCTTCGGGTCTCTGACTCTGTCGGGAAACTGCCGCCACCGTGCGTGTAACTGGTGCCGTTTTTGCCGCCGGAGAAGATGTGGTTGCATTCGTGCCCTGCGGATTGACAATATCGGGCAGCCATACACCTGCGGAGCTGACTTCGCCGGTGTCGAGTTCATTGCGCAAAACCAGAGAGAGCACCCCGATATTTCGTGCCAGGTCGAGCGTTTCGGAATCGTGCGGCGCAAGCGCGAGGGTTACGGCATTGACCACTTTCGGCTTGTCGGGTTCGGTACTGGTTTCCTGGGCTACGGCAAGGACTTTGACGCGCGACAGTACGGTTCTCGAAAACTGCTGCTTGTTGGCGTCTTTGCCGCTGACCAGAACATCCACATAGCTGCCCGGCAAGGCAAAACCGGCAACGGCTATCACCTCGTTTACTTTAACGGTAATGGCACGCTGGCCCTCCGGGATGATTGATGATAAGCCCCCGGTTGCGCTGGTCGGGGCCAGTTTTCCGGGGAGAACCGGCTCTCCAGGGATCATGGAGACGCGGGCAATTCGTCCCACCACCTCTTTGGTTCGGGTGGATGCATAGAGGGGGACGGTCGACCCGGGCCAGTCGATGCTCTTGATCTGATCCGCCGTAATGGCTTTGCCGGCTTCGATGGGGTGTTCGACGATGACGACTTTCGCCCCGGAAGTTTGCCCGATGCTCATCTGGCGGGCGGTGTTGAATGCCGCCATCGCCCCCAGAGAGAGGGCGATGGCCGCGATGACTGGTTGTTTCACAGCTCAGGTGGTTAAAGGGTTCAGGCTCATTAGAGTGCGGCTGCTATTGTGTCAAAAGCGTCTTTTACCGCAGTTCCAAGAGGTCCAACTCCAGCCATTGCAACAACGGCAATCAAGGCAGCAAGCAATGCATACTCGATCATGGCTGCGCCTTTCTGTGATTTGATGGTGAAGAGTTTGTTCAACATGGTTTTATCTCCCATTTATTTTTTATGTAGCTGATTCAATCCTTGTAGTGATCAGTACAGTTGCAGATCAGTACGGATTTAGTTACACAAAAAGCGTGCCAACAACAGAATAAAAACCATTAAGTTATTATTATTTATATATTTATGTTTAAGGGGACTTTGAATAGCTGAAATCAACGTTTTCTCCAGTGTCGTTATCTCATTTTTGGTGATGCATCAAATGCTCAACAAAAAGCTCCGCAATTTCCAGTCACGGCTGAATATTTTTTTCTTATCGTTTCCGTACACACAAACAAGAATAAATGTAGATGCAGCGTGACTCAGAACTCCAGCCGCACCATCCTGCCACAAATTATTTCGCAATTAGTGCACGAGACTAACAGCCTTCCGGCTAAGGTTTCGGCGGGCTGTTTCGGCTCGTCTCATTTTTTAGATACTGTATCGTTTTAAAAGACTTAAAATGAGACGCTTTATGATTCAGGATATACAAATTTGGTCTCAGTGAGTTTGCTGTGTTTTTCTTGTAAAATTACTATATTTTCACGGAAATTGAAAGAAGTCATGCCTTGGTAAAAAAGGAGGTATGAAGAAATGGGAGAAAAACTATCTCGTCGCAAGTACAGCAAGCAGTGAAAATTGATGCTTTAGACTTGTCGTTTCGCAGGAATAAAACGGTTGTCGAAATAGCCGGGGACCCTGGAATTCGTTCTGAACTGTTGTACCGCAGGAAGTCAGATGAACTTGCTACATTTACATGGACAGGTTAAGACGTCATACCTGAGTAAAAAAGGAGGCATGAAGAAATGGGAGAAAATCAAACCTGCCGCAAGTACTAATGTGTCCTGTTTTTTATTGCAACTTCAGTCCACTTCATTACAATGATTGGCAAAACAACAACATTTGGCAGTTTCTCCTAAATGACCTAAACTGATGGGACAAATTCCGCAGGATTACATCTTTTGATACAAACGCAATGGGGGTATACCGATGATTCCGGAGAAAATGACGGAAGTATTAAAGAACGAGGGAGTGGTTGCAATAGCGACGCTGGGGCAGGATGGACCTCATATGGTCAATACCTGGAACAGTTATATCCGGATTACCAATGATGAACGTATCCTGATTCCTGTCGGTTACATGCACCGTACAGAAGCGAACATTGCGTTTAATAATCAGGTATTGATAACACTTGGCAGCCGCAAGGTCACCGGAAATATGGGCCCCGGTGCCGGATTCCTGATTAAAGGCAGAGCCGGCATAGAAACCTCCGGGCCTGATTTTGACGTCATCAAAGCAAAATTTCCATGGGCGCGTGCCGTGATGGCAGTAACAGCCAACTCCATTGAACAGACCTTGTAGAGAACCTTTATATATCTATTTTTGCCGATGCCGGGGCTCCGTTCGCCTGGCATCCTGACTCGTCTCGGGACAATGAAGTACTCTAATCGCGGAATAGATTAATCGTGAAACCTGTCAGTTTCTGCTATTGACCTGCGCATCGATAGTTAGGTTCATCTGTTCCTTCAGTAGTCTCAGCCTTTCACCTGCATCCGGGTCGCCTGAAGCTTCCTGCAATCGCAATACCGCGCTTTTTGCATAAAAACCACCCTTCGGCTCCAACTGCCTGCGTTTTTCGGTCACTCCGACTTCAATGCTGGCCATTTCCAGTGCTTCCACGATTTCGGATGGAAGTGTCGAGTCTTTTCTCATGACTTTCAGGGCGTCATAAGCTTCTTTGAACTGCCCCGCCTCGATCTGGTCAATAATGCTTTGTAGTTGTGTGTTCATGGTTTTACTATTCTGTTTTATCCAATGTTTGTTGGAACTGATTGTTTTGGATGAAGCCAATCGGCAGAAACGCAGCACAGGCTATGCCGGCAGACATACTACGGTTCCCTGGAAGATACGCAACTCCTCAAGTTTTCTGAACGCAGCTCCCGATTCCAGTGCCTGGCGAGCCATATCGGCACCGATCCTGAAATTGTCAGCCATACCCGAAATAAAGAGTGCCGCAGCGGCATTCATGCAGAAAAAATCAGCCGCGGCTCCTCCGGCATCGCCCTTCAGCACATCCAGAATTACCTTTTAATTCTCCCCGGCACTCGATCTGCTTGCAATGCTTTCAAATGGAGCTGTTTTCATGCCGAAATCTTCCGGCATTACCTCATAACGGGATATGGTTCCGTTACGCAGTTCAATCACCCTTGTCGGACCTGACAGAGAGAATTCATCCATGCCGAGTGCTTCGTCACAGCCATTAACCATACCGCAACAGGCTGGCGAGGGTCACCATCAATGAATCCGCAGATTTCATGACCGAGAACCCTCGGCAGTACGAGATCCCTGTGCCCGGAACTCCACATTTTAGCATCAGTACGGCAGATTGCACAGTATGCCACTTTCAGCATGACTTCACTTGCCGGCAAGGTGCAAGAGTCACGACTGACAAGTTCAAACCGCCCCTTTTCAGCCAGCACCAGTGCTTTCATGCATGTACCTTTTACTTTAGGGCACCTCTATAAATCTATTCCGCGATCCGATTGCTTCGTTGGTCGGTGCTCGAAATCCTCAAGTACTAAGAATCTATTCGTAAATAACACCAGCTTTCCGAAATGCTATTATGGCCGAAGCCATGTGCAGTAAAGCTTCATATCGCTCTGTGAACTTTTCGTATC
>Ga0326726_10001803_pt1 | contig 19942 bp, 17 predicted proteins | sample MHFenrmetagenome_2_FD_207603 | JGI IMG/M metagenome (GOLD analysis project Ga0326726, IMG submission 207603) | Lab enriched peat soil microbial communities from Michigan Hollow, Ithaca, NY, United States - MHF15MN | ecosystem: Environmental > Terrestrial > Soil > Wetlands > Peat | place: USA... | reverse complement strand
GGGCGGAGCGCTGCCTCGCATGCTCACCCCGTTCCGGATGGGCGTGGGAGGCCCGCTTGGGAGCGGGCGGCAATGGATGAGCTGGATCGCCATCGACGACGCCGTGGCCGCGGTGCTCGAGGCGCTCCGGAACGAGGCGGCCCGGGGCCCGATCAACGCCGTGGCACCGGAGCCGGTGCGGAACGCCGAGTTCGCCGCCCGGCTTGGCGAGGCGCTCGGCCGCCCGGCCATCATCCCGGCTCCCGCCTTCGCGCTGCGCGCCCTCTTCGGGGAGATGGCCGACGGCGCGCTCCTGGCCAGCCAGCGCGTCCTCCCGGTACGACTCACGGCGCTCGGCTTCCGCTTCAAGTATCCCGCCCTTCCCGAGACCCTCGAGGCCATCCTCGGCCGCTGAGCCGGTGGTATCTTTGCGGCATGCCAGCCGCCGCCGCGGTGGTCCTCCTGAGCGGGGGCCTCGACTCCGCCACGACACTCGCCATCGCGCGCAGCGAGGGCTTTGCCCCGTATGCGATGAGCTTCCGGTATGGGCAGCGCCACGGTCGCGAGCTCGACTCCGCCGCGGCGGTGGCGCGTGCGCTGGACGCGGTCGAGCATCGGATCGTGGACATCGACCTGCGGAGCTTCGGCGCCTCCGCGCTCACCGACGATATCGATGTCCCCAAGGACCGGAGCCCTGCCGACCTGGCCACGGGCATTCCCGTCACCTACGTCCCGGCGCGCAACACGATCTTCCTCTCGTTCGCCCTGGGCTGGGCGGAGGTCCTGGGCGCCGCTGACATTTTTCTCGGTGTCAACGCGGTGGACTACAGCGGCTACCCCGATTGTCGCCCGGAGTACGTGGAGGCGTTCGAACGGATGGCGAACCTGGCCACGCGCGCGGCGGTCGAGGGGCGGAGGCTCCGCATCCACGCCCCGCTCATGCCGCTGGGCAAGAGCGAAATCATCGCGCGGGGGCTCCAGCTCGGCGTGGACTACGGCCTTACGTTGAGCTGCTACGATCCCGGCTCCGACGGCGCCGCCTGCGGGCACTGTGACGCCTGCCAGCTTCGGCGCAAGGGATTCCGTGATCTCGGCCTGACCGATCCGGCGAGGTACCAGGCGCCATGAGCTATGCCGTCAAGGAAATCTTCTACACGCTCCAGGGTGAAGGCGCCCATGCCGGCCGGCCGGCGGTGTTCTGCCGGTTTGCCGGGTGCAACCTGTGGAGCGGGCGGGAGGCCGACCGGGCGTCAGCGGTGTGCACGTTCTGCGACACCGACTTCGTGGGCACCGACGGGCCGGGGGGCGGCAAGTTCGCCACCGCCGCGGCGCTGGCGGAGGCGGTCGGTGCGGCGTGGCCGACCGGGACCATGGGCGGGGTGCCGTACGTCGTGTGCACCGGGGGGGAGCCCCTTCTTCAGCTCGACGACGCCGCGGTCGACGCGCTCCACGCCGCCGGCTTCGAGGTGGCGGTCGAAACCAACGGCACCCAGCCCGCCCCGGCAGGGGTCGACTGGATCTGCGTGAGCCCCAAGGCCGACGCGCCGCTCCGCCTCACCAGCGGCGACGAGCTCAAGCTGGTCTTCCCGCAGGCCGGCGTGGACCCGGAACGGTTCCACGCGCTCGGCTTCCGGCATCGTTTCCTGCAACCGATGGACGGCGACCGCCTGGCGGAGAACACTGCCGCGGCCGCCGCCTACTGCCTGGCGCATCCGGGCTGGCGGCTGAGCCTCCAGACCCACAAGTTGATCGGTCTCCCCTGACCCCCGGCGACATGCACGGCTACTCCGACCGCATCAATCACGCGCTGGCCTTCGCGGCCAAGTACTACGGCACCGCGACGGGACCGGAGCGGACCATGGCCTACCTGGCCCATCCCGCCAACATCGCGATCATCCTCGCGCGCTACGGCTGCGAGGACCTGACCGTCGTGGCCGGCATCCTCCACCGCGTGCTCGAGGAGGCCCACCCGGAGGAGCGACCGCTGTTGGAGGCCAAGGTACTGGAGAAGTTCGGGCCGGTGGTGCTGGCCACGGCGTCGGACGTGCTGGAGCCGAGGCACGACGCGCTGGGGCGGCTGCGCTCCTGGCGCGCCTGCAAGCGGGAGTTCCTGGTGCAGATCGCCGACGCCGAGCCGCGGGGCCTGGACATTTGTGCCGCCGACGAGATCCACAACTGCGGCGCCGCCATCCGGGTGGTGCGCCGGCTCGGCGCCGAGTATCTCCACGCCGACCCCGCGGCCTCCCCGGCCGACACGCTCTGGTGGTACGGTGCAATCACCGAGCACCTCGGGTCGCGCCGGGAGTGGCGGAACCGGGCCATGCTCGACGAACTCTTCGCCATGACCCGCGAGTTGTCGGTGCTCTTGTAGCGCAGGGCGGCCCCGGCTCGACCGGCGCTGCTCGTTGGCGGTCCCGGCGCTGCTCCGGTATTATTCGTCATGGATCAAACATCCGCCGCCGCCGCGCTGGGCACCCTTCCCAGCGCCTTCGCGGCTGCCTGCCGGCTCTCCCGAACCGATGCAGAACTCTTCGAGCGCTGTCGGGACGCGCTTGTCGGCCGCTTCAACTCCCAATCCGTCTGGTTCGATATCACGACCGGCGCCGGCCCGGTGCCCCGGGTGGGCCCCACCACCTCGTCGGAGACCGCGGTCCAGGTGGCGCGGATCCGCAGCGGCGAGACCGAGGTGGTCATCAGCGCCGCGCCGGACATTGCCGAGCAGCTGCGCCGCGTCGCGCTTCCGCTGGCCCACGGGCTCTCGGTCGTCGTCGAGCTGCGCACGGTCCTCATGGAGCGGCAGGCGGCCCTCGACGACGCCGCCTTCCAGCTCCGCGCGCTCCGCCAGGTGGCCCGCCTGCTCAGTTCGGTGCATTCCTCGCAGGAAACCGAGCAGCTCATCCTCGATTTCATGGCGGAGGTCTTCTTCACCTGGTGGGCCTGCCTGCTGCGGCCCACCGACGACCTCTACGAGCCCCGCATTTTCCGCTCGCTCGACGACCGGATCCGTCCCGGCTCGCTGCCCCGCGCGGTGCTCGACGCCGTCCTCCCTCCGGGCTGCGGCGCAATGGGGGGACAGGACCTGGCCGTCGCCACGCTGGCGCCGCCGACCACGGAGGTCGTCGTGCCGCTGGACGCCGGCACCGAGCGGCTCGCGGTCCTGCTCCTCGGCCCCCGGATCAACACCCGTCCCTACGGCCCCTCGGAGCTCGACCTGGCGGGCACCCTCTCGTTCGCGGCTGCGATCGCGCTCAAGAACGCGCACCTCGTCGAGCAGCTGCAGACGGCGGCCAACACCGACGACCTCACCGGACTCCTCAACCGGCGCGCGCTCGAGGAGCGGCTCGGGGCCGAGCTCTCCCGCTCGTCCAGGCATTCGCTCGATACCACCGTCATCCTGCTCGACCTCGACAGCTTCAAGCGGGTCAACGACAATGGCGGGCACGCGGCGGGCGACGAGCTGCTGCGCGCCGTCGGGCGGCTGCTCAAGGACCAGTGCCGCCAGCCGGACATCGTCGGCCGCCTGGGCGGCGACGAATTCCTGGTGATGCTCCCGATGACGACGCCGCGCGAGGCGATGGTGCTGGTGGGCCGGGTGCAGGCCGGGCTCCCCGCCCTCTCGCCGTTCGGGCAGGGCGAGCCCGTCACCGTGAGCATCGGCGTGGCGGCGGCGCCGCAGCACGGCACCACGGTGAGCAGCCTGATGGCTGCCGCCGATGCCGCGATGTACAAGGCCAAGCGGGCCGGTGGCAATCGCGCCGAGGCCGCCGGCGATTTCTAGACCTGTGCGAGGCGGTCATGCCCGATCCTGAGTTCATCCTGATGGGCGACGCGGTCTGGATCGACTTCATCAACACGGCCCGCGGCCGTGGCCCCGAACCGGTGGACAGTCTCCCCGACCCCGCCGCATATCACCGATGGACCAAGGCCGAGAAGCTGGCCTCGGATGCCATGGAGCTTCCCTGGGAGGAGGTCCGTGGATTCCGGGACCGCCTGACCACGGTGGCCGCGGCGCTCGCCGACGAACGGCAGCCGCCGTCCTCCTCGATTCACGACATCAACCGGCTCCTCGCGCGGAGCGAAGGCCACCAGCAGCTGACTCGCGTCGGCGGCGCCTGGCACCTCTCCTTCGCCGCGTCGCGCGCCCCCGCCGCGCTCGAAGCGGTGGCCCGAAGCGCGGCGCTGACCCTGGCCGACCCGCTCGGCCGGGTGCGGCAGTGCCGCGCGGAAGACTGTTCGCTCTTCTTCATCGACCGTTCGCCGGGCCTCTCCCGGACCTGGTGCAGCGCCGAACTCGGCATCCATCCCGTCCGCGTGGAACGCCGCCGTGCCGCCCGCTGAGCGCCGGACCGCCCCGCCCACGACGTTCACCGACCCCGGGCTGTACGCGGAGCGCACCGCCGCCGCGCTCGGCCACCGGTACCGGATCGACCGCACCATCGCGGCGTCGCGCGAGCGGGTCCTCTTCCAGGCGTACGACCTCACGCTGAAGCGTCGCGTCAGCCTCCGGGTGAATTTCTATCCCGACAGCTCGCTCCGCGGGTGGTTCCTGCGGGAGGCCGAGGCGCTGGCGCAACTCGACCACCCCGCCATCCGGCACGTCTACGACGCCGGCGTGCTCGGCGACATCGCCTATCGCGCCGGGAGCTGGATCGACGGCGAGAGCGCCCTCGACGCCATCCAGCGCGGGCCGCGGCCCATCCCCACCGTCCACGCCCTGGCGCGCGACATCCTGACCGCGCTCGACCACGCCCATAGCCGCGGCATCATGGTGCGCCGGATCGTGCCGGCCTCGTTGCTCCTCGGACCCACCGGGCGCGGCACCGTCACCGACCTCCGGTACTGCAGCTACACCCTGGCCGACATCCCGGCGGGCAACGAGCCGTCGGGAGTGGATTTCATGGCACCCGAGGTTCGCGACGGCGCCCGTGGCGACCCGGCGAGCGACGTCTTCACCGCCGGGGCGATTCTCTACTACGCCATCACCGGCCGCGCCATCCCGGCGGACCCGTCGAAAGTCGAGCAGCCCTCCAAGCTGCGTCCCACCTGCCCCAAGGCGCTCGACCGCATTCTCCTCCGTGCACTGCAGCCGGTCGCCGACGATCGCTACCTGACGCCGGCGGAGATGCTGGAGGACTTCGCGTCCGACGCCGGCACCTATGAGAGCCCGGGAATCTCCCCCGGCGAACTCGCCCCGCAGCAGCAGGACACCGAGCACTGGGAAAAGCGGCTGCGCCGGGCACTGGGCGACGACTACGAGCTCTTCGAGGCCCTCGGCGCCGGCGGATTCGGGCGGGTCTACCGGGTGCGCGACCTGCATCTCGAGCGCGAGGTGGCGCTCAAGGTCCTGCATCCCTACCTCACGGCCGAGCCGGCGGTGGTGGAGCGCTTCCGGCGCGAGGCCCAGCTGGCCGCCAGGCTCCACCACCCGAACATCGTGGACATCTACGATATCGCCGGGCGCGCGGGGCTCTTGTGGTACACCATGGAGTACGTGCGCGGGCCCAACCTGGCGCAGCTGGTGGAGCGGGAGGGACCGCTTCCCTTCGACCTGGTCATCCAGATGCTGCAGCAGGCGCTCCAGGCCCTCGCGCACGCGCACGCCGCGGGGCTGGTGCACCGCGACATCAAACCAGAGAACCTCCTGCTCGCGCCGGACGGGACGCTTCGGATCACCGATTTCGGCCTGGCGCTCGCCCTCCGCGGCGAGGGACGGTTCGGCGGCGCCACCAGCCAGAGCGGCACGCCGCAGTTCGCCAGCCCGGAGCAGCTGCTGGGCGAGCGGGTGGACCAGCGCAGCGACTTCTACAGCCTGGCCGCGGTGGCCTACTTCATCCTGCTCGGTGAGACGCCCTTCCCAGGCAGCACCCCGGAGCAGGTGCTGGCGCGCCAGACGGCCGACCGGTTTCCGCAGCTCCACGTCCGGCGCCCGGAGGTGCCGGCGGCGCTCGAGGCGGTGCTCCAGCGCGCCCTCCGGAACGAGGTCGAGGCACGGTATCCGTCGGCGGCGGAATTCCTGCAGGCCATCCAGCGCGCCATCGGCAAGAAGGTGCGCGAGCGGAGCGGCGAATGGGCACGCTCCGCCGCTCGCTGGTGGCGGGGGCCGGGCGGACCGGGGGCGTCGGAATCCTCTTGACTTGACCCCGGCCGGGGCGGAAATTGCCCAGTCGATTCGGAGGGCGGGAAGGGCCCGCCCTCCGCACACCATCGGTGGCGAGGCCCCGCCGGACCCCGATGACGCCACACCACATGGGAGCCGGGATTCATGTCACGCACATCTGGCACGGTCAAGTGGTTCAACGACGCGAAGGGCTTCGGCTTCATCACGCCGGAAAACGGGGAAAAGGACTGCTTCGTGCACCACACCGCCATCACGGCCGAGGGCTTCCGGAGTCTTGCCGAGGGCGACAAGGTCGAGTTCGACATTGTGCAGGGCGCCAAGGGCCCCGCCGCGGAAAACGTCGTGAAGGTCTGAGGGAATCCGGCATTCCGAACGCGAACGGGCCGCTCTTTCGAGCGGCCCGTTTCGCGTTCAGCCCCGGCCGGGCGGCGCTATTTGTGTCGGTAGGTGACGCGACCCCGGGTCAGGTCGTACGGCGAGAGGACGACGCTGACGCGGTCGCCTTCCAGCACCCGGATCTTGAACTTGCTCATCTTTCCGGCGGCGTAGGCCAGGATCGAGTGGCCGTTTTCCAGGAGGACCCGGTAGTTGCGGTCGGGCAGGACTTCCGTCACCACCCCTTCCATCTCGATGCCTTCTTCTTTCGCCATCCAGGCCACTCCACGCTAGGGACGCTGCCGCCGGCCGGGGGAACGCTGCCGGGGCGGGAACGGGGAGGAATCTTGCCCCGCGGCCGGTATTGCGCAACCGGCGCTCAGGCGGTCTCCAGGCGCCCCAGCTCGTCCTCGACGAGCCCGACGAGCTCCCGCATGAGCGCGGGGTCGGCCCCGAACCGCGCCCCCGCCCGGGCGTACATCGCCGGCAGCGGCGCGGTGCAGCCCAGCGTGAGTGCCTCGCGGTAGTCGCGGACGGCGCGCGCCTGGTCCGTCCGGCTCCGGCGCCAGACCTGCAGGGCGCCGAGCTGGGCCAGGCCGTACTCGATGTAGTAGAAGGGATACAGGAAGATGTGCAGCTGGCGGTACCACCGGGTCACCTGCTCCTCCTCGAGCCCCGACCAGTCCACCCCCTGCTGGAACCGGCCCCGGATCCGGAGCCAGGCACGATCCCGCGCGCCCGCGTCTCCTCCCTCCCCGCTGGTGTAGATCCAGCGCTGGAAGGCGTCCACCGAGGCGATGTGAGCCAGGGTCACGAGCACGTCCTCGAGGTGCTCGATCCGCGCGAGGCGCAGCTCCTCGGGACTCACGAGGCCGCCCGGCACCGAGAGGTACGGCGCCGCCAGGAGCTCCATCGACATCGAGGCCAGCTCCGCCGCCTCCGCCCCCACGTAGCGCTGCCAGAGCAGCGGCTGCCGGTGCGAGGCGAAGGCATGAAACGAGTGACCGGACTCGTGCAGCAGCGTGTTCACGTCGTCGAGCAGTCCCACCGCGTTCATGTGGATGAAGGGCCGCCCGCGGAAATGCAGCGTCTCGCAGTAGCCCCCGGGCGCCTTGCCGGCGCGGCTCTCGAGGTCGAGCAGCCCTTCCCGCCGCATCATGTCGAACTCGTCGCCCAGCGCCGGCGCCACCGCCCGGAAGACGCGCGACGCCTTCTCGCCCAGTTCGGCGGCGTCTCTGAACGGCCGGAGCGCCGGACGGCCGGCTGGGTCCACGTCGAGATCCCAGGGACGCAACCGGTCGAGCCCGAGGCGCTGGCGCCGCCGTGCGAGGACCCGGCTCACCGCCGGCACCACCGACGCCTCGACCGCCTCGTAGAAGCGGGTGCAGTCGTCCGGCGTATAGTCGAACCGGCACTTCGCCACGAAGCTGTAGGCCTGGAAATCGGTGAACCCCGACTGCCTCGCGACGCGCTGCCGAAGTTGGTACATGGCGTCGAACAGGGCGCTGAGTTCCGCCTTGAGCGCCAGGTACGGCGCCCCCATGGCCCGGAACGCCCGCTCCCGGACGGCGCGGTCGGGCTGCTTCAGGAACGGCGCCAGCTGGGGCAGCGTGCGCGTTTGCCCCTCCCACTCCACCGTGATGCCGCCGGTGAGTCGCTGGTAGCGCGCCGCGAGCTCCTCCAGCTCGGTGAAGAGCGGCAGGTTCTCTTCGCGAAAGATCTCGATCTGCGAACGAAAACGCCGGAGGACGACGTCCAGGTCGGGCCGCTGGTACCCCGTCTCGAGCAGCCGCCGCGCGAGCCGGACGCCCTGCTCCTCGAGCTGCGGGAAGATCTCGGCGGAAAAGCGGAGATGCGCCGCCTCACGGTCCGGATCGCGGGTGTCCGCGGTGTAGGCGATCATCGCCTCCGCGGCCGCCTCGGTGATGAGTTCCTCCAGCCGGGACCAGGCGGCCAGCCAGGGCTCCACCCTGTCGGCGTCGAGCGGCGCCGCGGCCAGTGCATCGTACCAGGGGAGGATGTCGTCCCAGCGGGCGTCGGCGAAGGCCGTGGGCGACTCGGGAAGAGCCGGAAGCGTGGACGATTCGGACATCAGGCGCCTGCGTGAGTGGGTTCGGCCACCGGGCCGAGCCGGAAAGCCAGGATGCTGACGAGCGCCACGGTGGCCGCCGCCATGTAGAAGGGCCAGTCGTGCCCATAGTCCTGGAACGCCCTCGTGGCCAGGATCGGCGCGACCACGCGGGCCAGGCCGGCGAAGGTCTGCGCCGATCCCATCACCGTGCCCAGCTCCGACTTCTCCGCCGCGTGCGACATGAGCGCGGTGGTCGAGGGGAAGAGCAGGGCCGTCCCGATCGGCACGAACGGGATGATCAGCGCCAGCGCCCACAGGCTCGACACCGCCGGATACATCAGCAGTCCGAAGATCAGGCAGGCGCAGCCGGCGCGCATGGCCCACGCCTCACCGACCCGGTCGACGATCGGTCCGAGGAAGACGGAGCGCATCACCAGCGAAAGGGCGCCCACGTACAGGAAGAAATAGCCGATCGTCTTCTCGGTCACGCCATATTCCGCGCCCAGGAAGAGCGGCAGCACCGAGGTCAGGCAGGTGAACGCCAGCATCCCGACGGCGTAGATCCAGACCAGCCGGGCGACGGTCGTCCCCGGCCGCCGGAAGATCTGCCACGCGGCGTGCCACACCGGCTTCCGCGCCGGCGCGTGCTCGCCCGCCCGCCGCGACTCCGGCAGGTAGCGCCAGGCAAAGGCCACGTTGGCCACGCAGAGCGTGGCCGCCACGAACCCCGGTGCCGCGCGCCCCCAGTGCGCCGCCAGCGACCCGATGACCGGGCCGATCATCACACCCAGCGACGTGGCCGCCGACAGCCACCCGAGGGCGCGCGCGCGCCCCGCCGGCGGGATCGAATCGGCCACGTACGCCTGGGCCACGCCGGTCGTCCCGCCTCCCGCACCCTGGACGAGGCGGGAGAGGAAGAGCAGCGCCACGGTGTGCGCCAGTCCAAAGACGACGTACGCGATGGCCGACGCCGTGAGCCCGATGAGGAGCGCCGGGCGGCGCCCATAGCGATCCGACACCCGCCCCCAGAGCGGCGCCGACACCAGCTGCGCGATCGAGAACGACGCGATGATCCATCCGATCGTCTTCGGCGTCGCGTGCAGCGCCTCGGCGTAGAACGGCAGGAGCGGCAGGACCATCGCGAATCCGATCATGTCCACCGCGCTGGCGGCGATCAGCACCATGAGGCGCCGGAGGTCGGAACGGTCAAGCGGGGGAGCGGCCGCGCTCATGCCCGGGCCTCCCCGCGCGCGCCGAGGGCAAACACCACCGCGCTCGCCGCCATCAGCAGCACCCCGTAGGCCGCCGCCACGCCGACGTCGCCCTGCCGGAGGCTGCCGAGGATCTCCAGCGAGATGGGGCGCGTGTCATAGGTGTAGAGCATGATCGAGGTCACGAAATCTCCGAGGGCCGTCACGAAGGCCAGGGTGGCGCCGGCGGCCAGGGCGGGGGCGAGCGCGGGCAGGACGATGCGGCGGAGCGTGCGCGCGTGGCCGGCGCCGAGCGAGGCGGCGGCTTCCTCCAGCGCCGGATCGAGCTGCCGAAACCCGGCGAGCAGTGCTCTCCCGGTCACCGGGAGGTTCCTCACCAGGTATGCCAGCGGCAGGAGCCAGACGGTGCCGACCAGCACCGTCCTGAGGGCCCACGGGGAGCGCACGCTGAAGAGCGCCGCCATCGCGATCGCAAAGACCGTCCCGGGCACCGCCCAGGGCAGCCCGAGGAGCCCCTCGATGAGCCGCCCCGGCCGGACCCGGCGGCGGACGACGAGCACCCCGCCAAGCAGCGCAATACCGACCGCCGCGGCGGTCGACGCCGACGCCATCCAGAGGCTGTTGAGCAACGGTCGAAGGCGTTCCGGCTCCGCCACGAGTGTCGCATAGTTGCCCGGGGAGAGCACCGGCGGGAAGGGCTCCGTCGTCCAGGTCCCGACGGGCACGAAGGACACCAGCATCAGCGTCAGGTGCGGCAGCAGCAGCAGGATCGCCAGGAGCCATGCGGCCGCGGCGATCCCGGCCCGCGCGCGCGCGCTGCCCGCCCGCGCCAGCCCGGGCGCCGTCCCCTTCCCCACGCCTGCGAGTGAGCCGCCGGGATCGGCGCGGCGAAAAAGCGCCAGCGCTCCGAGCGCAAGGAGCATGAGCGCCGTCGTCTCGACCATCGCGAGCCGGTCGTCACCGTTGAGCCGGGTGAACACGATCTGCGTCGTCATGACCCGGTAGCCACCGCCGAAGATGTACGGCGCGCTGAAGGAGGCGAGCGAGGTCATGAAGGTGAGCAGCGCGGCGCCGGCAAGTGCCGGCCGGAGGTGCGGCAGGATGACGCGACGGAGCGTCCGGCCACGTCCCGCGCCGAGCGCCGAGGCGGCCTCGAGCATTGCGCCGTCCATCCGGGAGAGCGCCGCCCGGCAGAACAGGTAGAAGTACACGTACATGGAATAGGCGTGGACCAGCAGGATCGCCACCGGGCCCTCGAGACGCCACGGCGGATCCTCCAGGCGAAAGACATACTGGACCAGCCGCCCGGCGAATCCCGTCTCTCCGTACAGGAAGAGGAAGGCGACGACGCCGACCAGCGGTGGGAGCACCGCCGGGAGCGCCACCAGCACGCCCAGGAGCTTCCGTCCCGGGAAGTCGACCCGCTCGAAGAGGAAGGCCAGCGGCACGCCCACGGCCCCCGACAGGACGACGCTCGCAAGCGAGAGCCAGAGGCTGGCCCAGAGCGCCTCCCACTCGGACCGGCGGCTCACGAAGCGTCGGACCTCCTCCAGCGTCCACCCCGCGGAGTTTCGCAGCCCCTCCACGAGGACCAGCGCAAGCGGGTAGGCAATGAGCCAGACGAGCACGCCCGCCAGCAGCCACCCCAGCCACTCGGCGCGGCGCGCGGTCATGTCGCGTCCCGCGGGAAGAGATGCAGCTCCCCGCCCGTCGGCTCGAGGCCGACGGCGTCGCCCTCGCGTGCGGCGCCAGGAGGCGCGGCGACTTCGAGCGCCCTGCCTCCGGCGGTGAGCACGGAGAAGAAGGCCACCGGCCCGGTGAAGCGGCGCCCAGTGACCTGTCCGGTCACCCGGCCGGCGCCGGGCGCGGTGAGGCGCAGCCCCTCGGGCCGGGCGAGGAGCCGGGCGGTCTCGCCGGGCACGGCGGCACCGGGCCCCGCCCAGCGGACCGGCCAGCGCGCTCCCTCCACTTCGGCGACGTCCGAGGCGACGATCCGGGCGGGGAGCTCGCTGGCGCGCCCGATGAACGCGGCGACGAACGCCGTGGCCGGCGCGGCGTAGAGCTCGTCGGCGGTGCCAAGCTGCTCCAACCGGCCTCCCTGGAGCAGCGCGATCCGGTCGCCAAGGTCGAAGGCGTCCTCCTGCTCGTGCGTCACCACCACCGCGGTCATCCCGAGGCGATGCACCAGCGCGCGAAGCTCGCGCCGGGTCCGTTCGCGCAGGGCGGGATCGAGGTTCGAGAGGGGTTCGTCCAGCAGCAGCACCTGCGGCTCCGGCGCGAGCGCCCGGGCCAGCGCCACCCGCTGCTGCTGCCCGCCCGAGAGCTGGGCGACCGCCCGCCGCTCGAAGCCTGCGAGGTCCACGAGGGTCAGCGCCTCCGCCACCCGTCGGCTCAACTCCGCCCCGCGGACGCCGCGACTCTCGAGACCGAATGCGACATTGGCGCCGACGTCGAGGTGCGGAAAGAGCGCGTAGTGCTGGAACACCATGCCGAACCGCCGTGCGACCGGCGCCAGCGGCGTGACGTCCCGCCCCTCGAGCATGACGCGGCCGGCGTCGGGCACCTCGAACCCGGCGAGGAGCCTGAGCGTCGTGGTCTTCCCGCTGCCGCTCGGCCCCAGGAGCGCGAGCACCTCCCCACGCTCCAGCGTGAGCGAGAGCCCGTCCACCGCCCGCTGTCCGGAAAAGGTCCGGCTCAGCCCGTCAAGCTCAAGAAATGCCACCCACGCTCCTTTGCCCCCAGACGTCGTGCCTCAGTCGCCGAGCTTTGCGCGCCACTCTCCGCTCCACCGCTTGCCGGTACCCCGGACGTGCTGGTCCCAGTATCCCATCCAGGCCGACCCGTCGCGCGAGAGCATTCCCCAGTCCATCGGGAGCACCGTCATCGAGCGCTCCACGCCACCGACCCAGTCGGGGAGCGAATCGAGGGGAAGATCCCGCCGCGCGGGCAGCCGGTACACTTTCCGGGCCGCGAGCAGCAATGCCTCCTGTTCCCCCACGTAGTCGATGAACGCCTTCGCCGCCTCGGCGTGGCGCGATCCGCGGACCAGCGCCACCGCGTCGTCGATGACGACCGTTCCGCTCCGGGGGAAGAGGTACCCGAACGGCAGCCCCTTCCCCTGGCTGATCAGGATGTCCGGCAGGTCCCAGAGCGTCACCAGCCCTTCTTGCCGAGCCAGCTTCTGGTCGAGGACCGCCGGGTTGAGCGCATACGTCTTGGTGTTCCGGTCGAGCGCCCTGAGCCAGGCCATCCCCTCCGTCGTGTCGCCCGTCTCCCTGAGGCTCCGCTCGATGATGTAGCCCCAGATGGCGCGCATCGTTCCGCTGGCCATCGGGTCGCGTATCAGGACCTGGTCGTGCCATCGGGGCGCGAGAATGTCGTCCCAGTCCTGCGGCGCCTCGGCGGGAGTGAGGGCCTTGTTGTTGTAGGCGATGATGACCGGGGTGCGGTAGACCGGCCAGAAGAGCGAGTCGGGGCCGACGCCGTCGGGACCCACCGAGCCGGCCCAGCTGGGGCGATACGGCGCCAGCAGCGAATCCGACACCCCGCGCTCGAAGATCGTGGCCGGCCCGCCGAACCACACATCCGCCTGCGGATTGACCCGCTCGAACCGGAGCCGGTCGAGAATTTCCTGGCTGCCCATGTCGAGCCAGCGAATGTCGATATCGGGCCGCCAGCGCTCGAAGGCGGCCTCGAGGAGCTTGAGCTGGTCGCGGCCGTGCGGTGAATACACCACGACCGGCGTGCGGGTGTCACGGCCACAGCCGGCGGCGACCACGAGCGCCGCCACCGCCCCAGCGCGCGACAGCCACCTCACCGGCGGCGGCTCACGGGTGGGCCGAAGCGGGGCGCAGGGCCAGGAGGTTCATGAACAGGCGGAAGGCGCCGGGCACGCCGGCGGGGAGCTCGCGATAGAAGGCGAGCCCCGTGTACACGTACGTGCCCTCCCCGAGCGGGGCCACCAGGAGCGACCCCTCGAGCGGAGGCTCTCCGGGGTCGTGCATCTCGAGGACAGGGTGATACTCCGGCGCCCAGGCGCGCGCGAAGTACAACCCGCGCTCCTGGACCCAGCCGTCCCAGTCGGAGGGGCCGATCGTGTTCGGTGCGCGGACCACCGGACTGGCCGGGTCGACGATGCGGACCGGCGCGTCCTCGTCGGCCACGCGGTCATGCGAGTTGGGCCGCTGTTCGCCCTGCGAGGTCACGGCGCTCTGCGTGCGGCTGAGCAGCGCGCTCAGCGGTTGTCCGCCGACTTGCATCGGGAACGGGGCAAAGTCGCCGTTGAAGAACTCGTATTGCTGGTACTGCACCAGGAGGAGCCCGCCCCCGCGCGCGTACGCCAGCAGGCGCGCGTTGAACTCCTTCACGGCGGGCACCGTCTCGTAGGCCCGGCTCCCGATCACGATCGCGTCGAATCCCGAGAGGTCGCCCCGGGCCAGGGAATCCGGCGTGAGCTCCACGACCGGGACTCCAAGCCCCGCCAGCGCCTCGGGCACGCCGTCGGCGGCGCCGCGCACGTACCCGACGGCGTGCAGCTCCGGCACGGCAATATCCATGATGCGGAGCGTCGCCACCGCAGGATGAGTCAGGGCGCGCCGCGTGATGTGCGGGTACGACACGATTTGGAGCGATTCATCGAACCGCTCCCCGGTGGAGGTGACGGCGACGGCGCGAATCTCGTAGGTGCCAGGCGTCGGGTTTGCCGGCGGCGTCACCGCGAACGTGACCGAGGCCTCCCCGCCCTTTCGCGTCAGCAGGAACGGCTGCGCGGGAGTTACCGGCCACCCCGGCGGCAGTTCGAGCCGCACATCGCCGGAGGTGGTATCGTCCACGCCGTGCGTCAGCGTCACGGTGACCGGGCGGGACTCCCGGGCGTGCAGCGGCCAGACGAGCACCCGGCGATCGAGTCGCACGCCCACCCGCGGCACCACCACAAGCCGGTCCCGACGCTCGCCGAAGGCGGGATCGCGCCAGCGGTAGGACACCTCGCGCTCCATGACCGCGCCGTCCACCACTGTCGCCACGGCCGTCAGGAGCGGCGGCGAGGCGGGGAGCCCGGCCTCGGGCGCGTTGCCCCAGCGGTAGAGCGCCCCGTCCCGCGGCAGCCGCAGGAAGTACGGCTCGGTCGTGGCCGTGGCGGGAATCCGCACCGTATCCGTCACCGTCACCATCTGGCCGGGAGCCACCTCGACGGACTTCGGCGCAGGCACCCCGGCCAGGCCCGTCAACGCGAGCCGCGCTCGGACTGGGGCCTCCCCGGCGTTCCACAGGGAGATCAGCACCTCGACCGACCGGCCCGCCACGACGTCGGCGGAGTTCGACACCGCGTCGAGCACCAGCCCGTCGGCGTTGGCGAGCGCGAGGCCGAGGTACCGCCGCTGGTCCTCCCACGCGGGACGCCGCACGCCGGCGCGTCGGGCGGCAGCCAGCGCGCTGTCGACGCTCGCCAGCCGGCGCTCGAGCGACGGGCCCGTCACGAACGCCCCGGGCAGCGTCGTGTCGATGCCGGCGAACAGCGCGTCGGTGCCGCTGGCCGTCCGGTCCTCGACCAGCGTGACGCGCGTCCAGGCCGGACCGGGCGTCTGCAACACCCCCATGTCCTGGGAGCGGTGCCGGCTCCGGCTCGCCATCGCGATCTGGTGGTACGACTGGCCCACCGCGGGGTCGAGCATGCCGGTCTGCAGCACCACCATCGTGGGTGCGGTGGTGAACCGCGCCGCGCGGTAGAACTTGAGCGGGCGCCACGGCGCCAGCCCCTCCTCCCGCTGCAGCTCGGGGAACCGCGTCGAGTCGCCGGCGGCCGCAAACGCCTCCCGAGCAGCCCAGCCCGCCGCCTGGTGCTGGCCGTGGCCGTCGGCCGGGGTGCCGGAGAACACCGACACGATGATTTGCGGCTGGAAGGTCCGGATCGTCCGGACCACGTCCTTGAGGATGGAATCCCGGGGCCACTGGGCCCAGGTGTCCTCCAGCGTCTTCGAGTAGCCGAAATCGTACGCGCGGGTAAAGAACTGCCGCCCTCCGTCGAGGGTGCGTGCACTGAGGAGTTCCTCGGTCCGCAGCACGCCGAGCGCCTCGCCCAGCTCCGAACCGATCAGGTTCTGCCCGCCCTCGCCGCGGTTGAGGGAGAGGTAGGCGGCGTCGGCGCCTTCGCCGCGCACCAGCAGCGTGATGAGCTCGGTATCCTCGTCGTCGGGATGCGCGCCGATGACCAGCACTCGGCGCGAGTGGCCGAGCATGCGCGCCGCGTGCTCGGCGGCCACCGCCCCGCCGGTCGACGGCGGTTCGATCTGCGCGGACAGGGCGCCCGCAAAGAGGAAGAGCTTGGCGGCGAACAGGATGGAGGAGCGGCGGTAAGTCATGGATTCCCGGGGGACGTGACCGAAAAAGAATAACCCCGGCTGGGCCGGGGCGTGAGGTGGGTCAGCGGCCGCCGCTCCGGCCCGGCCCGGGAGGGGCGCGGTCGCTGGCGCGCCCGGCCCAGAAGGCGCCGATGAACAGGAGGAGGGCCACGCCGATCAGGACCTGCCCGGCCAGGGTGGCCGAGCCGTAGAGCAGCAGGAGCATCCCGATGGAGAGGAGGATCGTACCGAGCGCGCGGAGAATTTCGTCGAGGTTCCGGCCCCTGGTTTGCCGGCCCCAATAGGCCGACGCGATGGCGCCGACCACCCCGATGAGGAGGAACCCGTACCAGATGAGAATCCAGTATCGACGGCCTGCGATCATGGAAGCCGATTCGTTGGGGCTGGCGTCGGGGGGACCGGTTGCTGCGACCGGCTCCGACAATACCATGCACAGGCCTCACGCGCCATCCCCGCGGCCGTCATGCTGGACGAGGTCAGCCGCGGCTGTGAGGCGCGCCGAGCCCCAGCGGGTCGCGATGCACCGCGCGCCGGAGCGCGGGATGATGGCGCCAGAGGTACACCGCCATCACGGCGCCGGCGAGGAGGTTCGCAAACAGGACCAGCGCGAGCGGGAAGAGCGCCTGGGTGGCCTCGAAGAACATGAACGAGAGGCCGGTGAAGAAGAACTCGAAGAAGATGAAGATCATGACCAGCGCGAACCGGAGCGACGGCTGGGTCGTCGCCGCGCGCGCGAAGCCGGCCAGGAGCATGCCGAAGAGGATGAAGACCGCGAAGTGAAGCGCCGTGTAGGCCAGCGCCGGACCGAAGAGGGCACGATCGGTCACCGGGGCCGTCGACCCCTGGAGGATGATCTGCCCGAGGACGCTCGGCGTCAGGAACGGGATGCCGAGCGTGAGGTCACGGACGAGGAAGAGGGCGGCGACCGCCAGCGCGCCGAGCAGCCCTGCCATGACGCCTTCTCGCGGACTCGAATGGTGGTGGCGGTTCATCGGATTCCCCCTGGGCTGAGGCGCCTGTGCCGAATCCGACATTACAGCGCGCCGGGCCCGGGCGCCATACCTGCCGCCCAATCCGGGCTACTCGGCGAGCGCCCGGAGGCGCTGCCACGGGAAAATCCCGGTCGAGTGGCCGTCGCTCCAGGTGACACGGATGGCGTAGTTCCCGACGAGGTGGACCGAGACGGGCCGGATGTCCGCTGGAATCGCGGTGGGGTCGAGCAGCGGGCGGCCCGACATCTCTTCCACGCACATGGCGCAGGGGCAGGCCAGCCGGAGGGCCCTGGCCGGCACCCGGCGCTCGGCCGCCCCGGCCGTCCACTCGAACCAGAGGCCGTCGTCACGCCGTGTAATGGCGTGCGGGGCGCGTGTCGCCTCCGGACCGGAGGGGGTGATATTATCCATGCTGGTTACGCTCGCTCGATGAACCGGATCACCTGGAAGCTGCCATGACCGCCCCCACCTCGAACCCGTTCGGCGCCCGCGGCACCCTCACGCTCGGCGGCCGGTCGGTCACGATCTATCGCCTCCCTGAGCTCGCCCGGCAAGGCCTGGGACCCATCGACCGCCTGCCCTTTTCCGTGCGGGTGCTCCTGGAAAACGCGCTGCGCTGGTGCGGACAGGGCGTGGTCACCGAGGACCATGTCCGGAGGCTTGCCGCCTGGCCGGCCCAGGCGGCGGAGCGGCCCGAAATTCCCTTCATGCCCGCCCGGGTCGTCCTGCAGGACTTCACCGGCGTCCCTTGCGTTGTGGACCTCGCCGCCATGCGCGACGCCATGGCGGAGATGGGCGGCGACCCGGACCGCATCAACCCCGTCGTTCCTTGCGACCTGGTGATCGACCACTCGGTCCAGGTGGACCACTACGGCACCGCCGACGCCTTCCGGCTCAATGTGGCCCTTGAGTTCGACCGGAACGCCGAGCGATACCAGCTGCTCAAGTTCGCCCAGCGCGCCTTCCACAACTTCCGGGTCGTTCCCCCAGGCATGGGGATCGTGCACCAGGTCAACCTCGAGCACCTCTCGCCGGCCGTCCAGCTCCGGGAGCAGCACGGCCTGCTGACCGCCTACCCCGACACCTTGGTCGGCACCGATTCGCACACCACGATGATCAACGGTCTCGGCGTCGTCGGCTGGGGGGTGGGCGGGATCGAGGCGGAGGCGGTCATGCTCGGCCAGCCCTACTTCATGCTCATCCCGGACGTGGTCGGCATGAAGCTGACCGGCTCCCTCCCCGCGGGGACCACCGCCACCGACCTCGTGCTCCGCGTCACCAGGATGCTCCGGGAAAAGGGCGTGGTGGACAAGTTCGTGGAATTCTATGGCCCCGGCCTTTCCGGACTTGGCCTGGCCGACCGGGCCACCATCGGAAACATGTCACCGGAGTATGGCGCCACGATCGGCTTCTTTCCTGTCGATGCCGAGACGCTCCGGTACCTGCAACGCACCGGGCGCACCAAGGAGCAGGTTGACCTGGTGGAGCGGTACACGAAGGAGCAGGGACTGTTCCGCAGTGACGCCACCCCCGACCCGGAGTTCACCAGCACCATCGAGCTCGACCTGGCCACGATCGAGCCGAGCCTGGCAGGACCGAAGCGCCCGCAGGACATGGTGCCGCTGCGATCGCTGCGGAAGAGTTTCGCGGTGAGCCTGCCGACCCTCATGCAACCGAGCGTGCCGGCACCGCGCCGGGAGTTCGCCTCGACGGAGGCCGGGCGCTGGGCCGCCGAAGGCGGAGGCCAGGCCCAGGCGCTGGCGGCGCCGAGGGTCCAGTGCCACATCAACGGTGAGACGCACGAGCTGAGCGATGGGGCGGTCGTCATCGCCGCCATCACCTCCTGCACCAACACCTCGAACCCGTCGGTCATGATCGGGGCCGGGCTCCTCGCCAAGAAGGCCATCTCCAGGGGGCTGCGCAGTCGTCCCTGGGTCAAGACGAGCCTCGCTCCAGGGTCACGGGTCGTGACCGACTACCTGCGCGACGCCGGCCTCACACCCTTCCTCGATCAACTCGGCTTCCAGACGGTGGGCTATGGCTGCACCACTTGCATCGGGAACAGCGGTCCCTTGCAGGAGCCGGTGGCGCGCGCCATCGAGGAGCACTCCCTGGTCGTGGCGGCGGTCCTCTCCGGCAACCGGAACTTCGAGGCCAGGATCCACCCGCTGGTGCGCGCCAACTATCTCGCCTCCCCGATGCTGGTGGTGGCCTTCGCACTGCTCGGCCGGGTGGATGCCGACCTGACGACCGAGCCGTTGGGAATCTCGGATGCGGGCGAACCGGTTTTCCTCCGGGATATCTGGCCGACGTCGACCGAAATTACCGACGTGATGGCGCAGGCCCTCAGTCCCGAACTGTTCCTGAAGGAGTACGCCAAGGTGTTCGACGGTGACCAGGAGTGGCAGGACCTCGAGGTGCCGGCCGGCAGCCGGTACGCCTGGGACGGCACCAGCACCTACGTGCAACTGCCGCCCTTTTTCCAGCGCCTCTCCCCGGAGCCCGGCGCGCTCGAGGATATCCGGGGCGCCCGGGCACTCGTGGTCCTCGGCGATTCGGTCACCACCGACCACATTTCTCCCGCCGGAGCCATTCCCAAGAACGGGCCAGCCGCGGCGTACTTGCGCGAGCACGGGGTCGATCAGCCCGACTGGAACACCTTCGGTGCCCGGCGTGGCAACCACGAAGTCATGATGCGTGGCACCTTCGGCAACGTGCGCATCAAGAACGCGCTGGTGCCGGACAAGGAAGGCAACTGGACCGTCCATTTCCCGACCGGCGACGTGACCTCGATCTACGACGCCGCCATGCGGTATATCGCCGATGCGACGCCGCTC
>Ga0326726_10001802_pt1 | contig 19943 bp, 15 predicted proteins | sample MHFenrmetagenome_2_FD_207603 | JGI IMG/M metagenome (GOLD analysis project Ga0326726, IMG submission 207603) | Lab enriched peat soil microbial communities from Michigan Hollow, Ithaca, NY, United States - MHF15MN | ecosystem: Environmental > Terrestrial > Soil > Wetlands > Peat | place: USA... | reverse complement strand
GCACGGTCCTCGTCCTCCTGACCGTCCTGCTGCTGCGCGCCTTCGACGCCCGCTCGAAGCCTCCGCTCGAGCCCTGGCACGGGACGCTCGACTCGGAGGTCCGGGCGAAGGACCTCCCCCCGAGCGCGACGCTCGCCGACTACGTCCGCCTCGAGAACGCCGTTTTCGCCGAGATGGAAGCAAAGATCGTCGCCGCGATGCCCGCGGCCCTTCGCACGCCCTACAACCGCTACGCCCCCGAAGGGGCCGTCAACCCTCTGCGCTTTGCGAAGAACTGGAACCACACGTACGAGCTCGTCCCGGACGGAGAGATCCGCGGCGGCGTCCTGCTCCTGCACGGCCTCACGGATTCTCCGTACAGCGTCAAGGCGGAAGCCGAGATCTACGCGCGCGAGGGTTTCTACGCCCTGGCCCTGCGCGTGCCCGGCCACGGCACGATCCCGGGCGCGCTGACCATCGCGCGCTGGCAGGACTGGCGCGCCGCCGCCCGTCTGGGCGCGCGGGCCGTGCGCGCGCGCGTTGCGGCGCCCCTTCCCTTTCACATCGTCGGCTACTCGAACGGCGGCGCGCTCGCCGTGCAGTACGCCCTCGACGCCCTCGGCGACACGACCCTCCCGAAGCCCGACCGGGTCGTCGTGATGTCTCCGGAGATCGGCGTCACGCGGTTTTCGGGGCTCGCCACCCGGCTCGCGCGGTGGGTCACGACGATTGGCCGGATCCCCTACTTCGCCCAGTCGCGCTGGCTGGACATCCAGCCCGAGTACAACCCCTTCAAGTACAACTCGTTCCCGGCCTTCGCCGGACAGCAGGTCACCGAGATCACCGGCGAGATCCAGGCGTCCATCGAGCGGGAGGCCGGGAGCGGGCGTATCAAACAGCTGCCGCCGATCCTCGCGTTCTCGTCGCTCGTCGACTCGACCGTCGACACGTGGTCCACCGTCGACTCGCTCTTCGGCCACCTTCAGGACAACGGCAGCGAGCTCGTGCTCTTCGACGTGAACCGTTCGGTCCTCGCCGCGGGGTTCCTGAAGAACAACTTCGACGCGCGGCTGGCCGCGCTCCTCGCCCGGACCGATCGCCACTACACGCTCTCGCTCGTGACCAACGCCCGCGCGGGAGCTCCGGAGGCCGTCGTCAAGACCCTCGCCCCGGGATCGACGGCGGTGGCCGAAACGCCGCTCGGCCTTTCCTGGCCGCCGCAGATTTTTTCGCTCTCCCACCTCGCCGTGCCGTTCAAGGCCGACGACCCGCTCTTCGGGATCGAGCCCGATCTGGCTACGAACTACGGCGGCGTGCGCCTCGGCCTCATCGCCCCGCGCGGGGAGAAGGGCGTCCTGACGGTCCCGATGGACCAGTGGATGCGCCTGAACTGCAACCCGTTCTTCCCGCTCCTCGAGGCGAAGGTCCGGGCCGCGATCGCGGGCAAGTAAGTCAGTCCTGGCCTTCGCCGAGACGCTCGAGCACGTAGCGGCGGATGTCCAGGCTCTGGTCCTCCATGGGCGCGTAGTAGCCGAAGCGGTGGACGCGCGAGGACATGCCCCGCTGGACCTGTTCGCAGATGGCCCAGTCCTGCCGGTTGATGAGGTCCCAGAACTCGACGGCATCCGACGGATCGAAGCCGGCCTTGCCGACCTCGGCGGCGTCGAACAGGAATTCGCAGACGACCCGCGTCCGGTCGGGCGCCTCGGGCGTCAGAAGAAATGCCGCGACGTGGTCGGGCGAGAGCGACAGGAAGAGGTTCGGATAGACGAGCTCTCCCTTGTGCCGCACCTTCTCGTCGTCCGAGAGCCCGGGAAACGGCGGGCGCGTCGTCGTCCCGTTCCGGGTAAACGTGAAGGCGCCGTCGCGGTGCGGAATGCCGTGGTCCCAGTCGAGGCCGGCGCCCCCTTTTTCCTTGAACGCCGGAACGACTTCGCACAGCTCCGGATGGACCCCGGCGCAGTGGTAGCACTCGTTGTAGTTCTCGGCGACGACCTTCCAGTTGGCGCGGACGTCGTAGACGATGCGGTGGCCGGTCGCGAGCGCCTCGAGGGGATACCGCGTGACGCGCTCGGGCACGAGGCCGAGCTGTCCGGCGAAATTGCGGCCGACCGGCCCCGCCGGCCAGAGGTTCAGAAAGAAGAAGCCGCCCCACAGCGCGATGCCCACCGGGTGGAGGGAAAAGTCCTCCTCCTTCAAAGCCGGATCCTGGTTGAGAAACGGCGCGCCGAGAAGCTTGCCGTCGAGGCCGTAGGTCCAGGCGTGGTACGGGCAGCGGATCGAGGCCGCGACGGTGTCCGCCGTGCAGAGCCGGGCCCCCCGGTGGCGGCAGACGTTGTAATGCGCCTTGAGCCTGCCCTCGCGGGTTCGGGCCACGAGCACGCTCTCGCCGAGCAGGTCGAGCACCCTGACCGCGCCCGGCTCGGGCAGGGTGTCCGCGCGGCCCGCGCAGAACCATTCCCGCGAGAAGATCCGTTCGCGCTCCTTCTCGAAGATCTCCCGGGAGAGGTAGTACGAGGATTCGAGCGACTTTTCCAGCTACTTCCCCTCGTGCCTGTAGTACTCGTACGCCGACATCGGCTTCGTGTAGTCCACCGTCCACTTCCGATTTTCCATAGGGAGCTTTCCGAGCGCGCGGGCCATCTCGCGGACGTGGATCGCGACCGAGCCGCAGCAGGAGCCGATGTAGTCGATGCCGAGGTCCCTGGCCTGCTGGGCCCAGCGCGCCATCTCGCGCCGTGAGTGCTGGAGCGGGTCGAGCTCGAACGGAAAGGCCTCGAGGCTCGTGAAGTCCGGCTTCGCCGCCGTGGTCCGGTACCCGACGGGCTGGCAGGCGACGAATCCCTTCACCGCCCTGCGCATCTGCTCGATCAGGGGCAGTGTCGTCTCCGGCCCGCGCAGGCAGTTGATCCCGACGATGTCGGCGCCGGCGTCCTGGAGCGCTCTGGCGCAATCGGCGGCCGTCTGGCCGTCGGAGGTGACGGGCTTGTTCTCGAAGCAGACGGTGACCATGACCGGCAGGCCCGTCTTCTTCGCGCTCTCGACGGCGAGCAGCGCCTCGCCCAGCCACGAGAACGTCTCGCCGATGACGAAGTCGATCCCCTCCTCGACCTGGACGGCGAGCTGCTCGTCGAACGTCTGGCGGACGCGGTCGTAGGAGGACGGGCTGCCGTGCTCGTACATCCAGGTCAGCGAGAGATTGCCGGCGACGAGGCACCTGTCTCCCGCCACTTCCCTCGCGATGCGAACGGCGGCCCGGTTGAGGTCCTCGAGGCGGTTTTCGAGGCCGACGGTCGCCAGCTTGTCGCGGCTGGCGTAGAAGGTCAGCGCCTGCAGGACCTCCGCTCCCGCTTCCCGAAACTCGATGTGGAGCTGCTTCAGGGCCTCGGGCCGCACCAGCGCGACCTCGGGCGTGAACGGCCCGGCGCGCACCCAGCCCCGTTTCTCGAGCTCGAGCAGGTACCCGCCGTCGCCGAGGACGGGCCCCTCAGCGAGACGTTCGAGGATTCCCTTTTTCGTCGTCAAGCGTCATCTCCTCTGGCAGTTTCGAATTTCGAAACGTCTATGTGTACGCCGCCGGCTCCTCGTCCCCGTATTCCCACTCCGCCTTGATCGGACCCGATCCGCCCGGCGCGAAGCGGGCGGGATCGAAGGCCGAGATGTCCACGGTCTTTCCGCGCCCGTCGAGCAGGAGCTCCGAGACCACGAGCCCGATCGCTGGAGAAATCTTGAAGCCCATCCCCGAGAAGCCGCAGACGGTGTAGAGCCCGCGCGCGACCGGGGTTTCGCCGATGAGCGGCCGGAAGTCCGGGCTCACGTCGTACACGCCGGTCACCCCGCGCCAGATCGCCGCGTCGGCCAGCGCCGGCACCCTCGCGACGGCGCGCTCGACGAGGCCGGCGAGCGACTCGGACGAGGCCGACTGCGCAAAGGCGTCCGGATCGGCCTCCTTGCCGCGCTTTCCCCAGAAATCCCCGATCAGGGTCAGCCCACCGACCTCCGGCCGGAAGTACGTCGTCGTGATGCCGTCGATGCAGGCGGGCCCGACCCGAGCGAGATTCGGCGGATTCTTCAGGATCGCGACCTCGTGGTACTCGCCCTCGACCGGCAGGTCGAAGCCGACACCGGCAAAGAGCGGCCGGCTCCAGGGACCGGTCGCCGCGACGACGACCGGGGCCGCGACGTCGCCGCGGTCGGTCGCGACTCCGGTGACGCGCCCGGCCACGGCGCGGAAAGCCGTCACGCGCGTCTGCGACCGGTAGACCACGCCCATCTCGCGCGCCCGCTCGAGAAGGTCGGTCGCCACTCCCGAGCCGTCGCCGTGCCCCGAGCCCGGCTCCCAGGCCGCGCGCGGGACGTCGTCCACGTTCCAGTCGGGCGCGATCTCGGCCAGCTCCCCGCGGTCTACGACGCGCGCGTCCACCCCGTGGGCCCGCTGCATCGCAACGTTCTTCTCGAGGTTCTCCAGGTCCGATTCCGGCACCGTGCGCACGAAACCCGTCTGCCGAAAGTCCCCGTCGCGGCCGACATAGTCCTTCCACGCTCGGAAGATCTCGAGGCTCTTCACCGCGAGGTCCACCTCGGCCGGAAAGCTGTAATGCATCCGGACGAGGGCCGACGAGCGGCCGCTGCCGCCGCCCGCCACGTCGCCCTTGTCGAGGACGAGGATCCTTCCGGCCCCGCGGCGAGCGAGGTGAAAGGCGATCGACGCCCCCATGACGCCGGCGCCGAGGATGACGACGTCGGCGGTGCGCGGAATCCCGGCGCTCACGCCACGCCCCGTCTCCAGTCGCGCAGCACCTGCTTCGAGGCGTTGTGGCCGGGCGCCCCCGTCACGCCTCCGCCAGGGTGCGCTCCGGCGCCGCAGAGGTAAAGGCCCTCGATGGGCGTGCGGTACCGCGCGAAGCCAGCCACTGGCCGCAGGAAAAAGAGCTGCTCGAGCGAGAGGTCGCCGTGGAAGATGTTGCCCTCGGTCAGGCCGTATGTCCGTTCGAGGTCGAGGGGAGTCAGGACCTGTCGCGCGATCACCGAGGCCGGAACGTTGGACGCGTATTCGGCGATCTTGCGCACGACGCGGTCGCCGAGAAGCTCGCGCTTCTCATCCCAGGTCCCCTCCTTCAGCCGGTACGGGACGTACTGGACGAAGCAGGTCATGACGTGCCGGCCTTCGGGCGCGAGCGACGGGTCGACGTTCGAGGCGACGACGCAGTCCACCCAGAGCTCCTCGGGAATCTCGCCCGCGCGGGCAATCCCGTAGCAGCGCTCCGCGAACTCGAGCGAGGGAACCAGTGTGAAGAGGGCGCGCTCGGATTTCGCGAACTCGCGGGGCATGCCCGTCACGCGCGGCTCCTCCGACAGCACGACGTTGACCTTGGCGCACGGCCCGTCCATCTTGATGCCGGCGACCGCCCTGCGGAAGTCCTCGGGAAGCTCGGCCTCGGCCACGAGGCCCAGGAACGTTCGCCTGGGGTCGGCGTTCGAAACGACGACCTTTGCGGCGATCTCCGTGCCGTCCTCGAGAACGACGCCGCGCGCGCGGCCGCCGGCCACGGTGATGCGGGCGACCGGGGCGGACGTCCGGATCTCGGCGCCGAAGCCCTTCGCCGCGGCGGCCATGGCCTCTGTGATCGCGCCCATCCCGCCCATCACGTGTCCGTAGAAGCCCTGCAGCTCGTGCTCCCCACCCGAGAGCAGGTGAAAGAGCAGGCCGAGCGCCGTGCCGGGCGCGTACGGACCGCCGTGCTTGCCGTACACATTGTTGGCGAGAAAGAGAGTCTTGACCTTTTCGGACTCGTAGTTGCGGTCGAGGAAGTCGCCGAGGCTGCCGGTCAGGAACGAGACCATCCGTCCGATCTCGCCGCCCGTGATGCCGCGGAAGCGCTTGCCGACGCGCAGCGCCTCGAGAACGCCGGCGAATCCTCGGGTGTGGACGTCCGGCGGCGGCTCGAGGAAGAAAGGCTGCAGGTAGCGCGCCAGCTTCTTCAGCTCGTCGTCCACGCGAACGAACGTGCGCGCGTCGGCCGGCGAGACCTTCGCGATCTCCCGCACCGTCCGCTCGCGGTCGGACCACCAGGGCGCGACCGTCCCGTCGAGGAAGGGGACGAGCAGCGCGGGGTCGCACGGAACCATCCTGAGCCCGTGGCCGGGAAGATCGAGGTCGCGGATGACCTCGGGCCGCAGCATGCTCGCGATGTAGGACGTCGTGGAGGCCCGGCATCCCGGCGCGATTTCCTCGGTCACGCAGGCGCCGCCGACGATCGCGCGCCGCTCGACGACGAGGGTCGAGAGACCGGCCCGCGCGAGGTATGCGGCGGCCGTCAGGCCGTTGTGGCCCCCGCCGACAACGACCGCGTCGTAGGATCCCCTCCTCATCTGATCGGCAGTCATCTGGAGCGCTAGCCTCTTTTTACGCTAGCACAGGTTGATTCCCGGCCAGCGGTTTTGTAAGCTGACCAGAAGTCATGAAAACTGCAGAGATCCGGACCAACCTCTCGCGACCCCCGGCGACGCGCCCGCGCGCGGAAGCCAAGCGCCAGCGCATTCTCGAAGTGTCGATGCGCCACTTCGCCGAGCGCGGCTACCACGCCACGCGGATCGAGGACATCGCGACCGAGCTCGCCATCGCCAAGGGATCGGTGTTTCAGCACTTCGTGAGCAAGGAGGGGCTCTTCCTGGCCGGCTACAAGAAGGCGGTCGTCTCCTTCCCGGCCTGGCTGGCCGCCCCGACGGAGATCGTCGCGAAGGGATTCTTCGCGACGCTGCGCTACTGGCTCGAGGGCACCGAACGGCTGCTGCGGGAGAACTGGATCCCCTACCGGATCGCCCTGCTCGGCAACTACGGCACGGACCTGAAGCTGCGCCAGGAGATCAACCGCTTCCTCCGCGACCAGGACCCTTACGGGACCGCGGCCTTCGTCCGGCTCGGCGTCGAGCGGGGCGAAGTACGGTCCGACGTCGACCAGGCAATGATCGTTTCCATGATGGAGTGGACGGTCGACCGGTTCCAGGACGCACTGCTGACCGAAGAGCTCGACCCGGGCCTCTTCTCGCGCCAGGGCAACCGCGCCGAGAAGACCGCGGCCCGCATCGAGCAGTTCCTGGACATGCTCGGCGGAGCCATCGCCGCCAAAGCGCCGAAACGCCCGGGGACGGCCAGGAAAGAGGGCAAGGCGTGACGACGCCCGACCCCGGGGAGTTTGCGTTCGAGACGGACCTCGCCTCCGCCGCCACGCTGCCGTCGACCTGGTACCGCGACCCGCGCATCCTCGACCTCGAGCAGGATCGCCTCTTCGCCCGCACCTGGCAGCTCGTGGGCCACACCGAGCAGGTGCGCCTGCCGGGCGATTACTTCACGTGCACGGTCGCCGAGGAGCCCCTCGTCGTCGCGCGGGCGGAGGACGGCGCCATCCATGCCTTCTCGAACGTCTGCCGCCACCGCGCCGGCCCGGTCGCTCGCGGCGCGGGCCACCGCAAGGCCCTGATGTGCGGCTACCACGGCTGGACGTACACGCTCGACGGACGACTCCAGTCGACGCCGGAGTGGGAGGGCGTGCGCTGCTTCGAGAAGTCCGCCCAGGACCTCCCGTCCGTCCGCGTCGAGACCTGGGGGCCGTTTCTGTTCGTCTGCCTCGACCCGACCGTGCCCCCGCTCGCCCGGGTCCTCGGCTCGATCCCGGCCGAGACGAGCCACCTGCCGCTCGAGCACATGAGCCTCTTCAAGAAGATCGACTACGAGGTGGCCTGCAACTGGAAGGTCTACGTGGACAACTACCTCGAGGGGTACCACATCCCGATCGTCCATCCGGAGCTCTTCCAGGAGCTCGATTACCGCGCCTACAGGGTCGAGACCGCCGAGTATTCCTCGAAGCAGCACGCCCCGATCCGGTCGAAAAACGAGGACTCTCTCTACCGGCGCAATCTCCCCGAGGGCGCGCAGCCGGAGGCCCTCTACTACTGGGTCTTCCCGAACATGATGCTGAACCTCTACCCCGACAACCTCCAGACGAACATCATCCTGCCGCTCGGACCCGACCGCACGCTGACGCGCTTCGAGTGGTACGTCCTCGAACCCAACAGTCCGGGCGTGGCCGAGGAATTCGCCCGTTCGTTCGCGTTCAGCGACCAGGTCCAGCAGGAAGACATCATGATCTGCGAGGCCGTCCAGAAGGGACTGCGCTCGCGAACCTACGACCGCGGCCGTTACTCGGTCCTGCGCGAGAACGGCCTGCACCACTTTCACGAGCTGCTGGCGAAAGCATTGCGGTAGAGCGGCGCGTCGAGCCGCACTCCGGCGCCTGGGGACCCCTCGGGCCTTCGGCCCTCGGGATGACAGGGGCAAAGCCTGCCTCGTCGACCCCTTCGAAGTCCGGGCGACTCGTTGCGATAGTCTCCCCGCCATCGCCGACCTCTCCGCCGTCGAACGCTGCGAAACGGGATCGCATCCGGCCGGGCTCCATCGGGGCATGGGCTTCCGGGACGTCCTCTTCTTCATCATCACGGCGGGCACGAACCTCCAATGGGTGGCGACGGCGGCCGCCGGCGGCGCCTCGGCGATCACGGTCTGGGTCATCGGCTTCTTCGCAATGGCCCTGCCTCTCGGGATCTGTACGATCGCCCTGTCCTCGCGCCATCCCAACGAGGGCGGCGTCTACGTCTGGACGAAGCTCGCGTTCGGCGACTTCGCCGGGTTCATCACGGGCTGGTCGTACTGGATGTCGAACCTCCCCTACTTCCCGGCCGTCCTCTACTTCGCGGCCGGAAACGCCCTCTACGCGGGCGGCGCGCGCTGGACCGGGTACTCCGCGAGCGCTCCATATTTCATCGCCGCGTCGCTGGCAGGCCTCGCCATCGGCACGGTCGTCAACGTCGTCGGCATCGAGATCGGCAAGTGGCTCTCGAACATCGGCGCCATTGCCCGGTCGCTCGCGACGGTGCTGCTGATCGTGCTCGGCGCCGCCGCCTTCCTGAAGTTCGGCTCGGCGACGCACTTCACCGTAAAGACCCTCCTGCCCGGAACGCACTTCAAGGACATCATCTTCTGGTCCACGATCGCCTTCGCGCTGACCGGCCTCGAGTCGGCGTCGTTTCTCGGCGACGAGATCCGCGACGCCGAGCGCACGGTCCCTCGGGCAATCCTCGTGTCGCTGCCGATCATCCTCGCGATCTACCTGGCCGGCACGATCAGCGTGCTGGTGGCCCTGCCCGCCGAGGAGATCACCGGCATGCAGGGGATCATGCAGGCGATCCAGCGAGCGGAGGCCCGCATCGGCCTCGTCGGGATATCGCCCCTGGCGGCCGTTCTCATCACCGTGACGGCGCTTGGCAGCGTCGGCGCGTGGCTCGCCTCGGTCGCCCGCATTCCCTTCGTCGTCGGGCTCGACAGCTATCTGCCGGCGGGCTTCGCGCGGATTCACGCGACCTGGGGGACGCCGTGGGTCGCGCTCGTGTCGCAGGCGCTCATCACGGCGGTCTTCGTCTTTCTCGGCCAGGCCGGCACGTCGGTGCGGGGCGCCTACGACGCGCTCGTGAGCATGACGATCATCTGGTACTTCATCCCGTTCCTGTACCTCTTCGCCGCCGCGGTCAAGCTGCGGGGCGAAGCGAAGGTGCCGGGCTTCTGGATCCCGGGAGGCAGCGTCGGCGTCGCTCTGCTCGGCATCGCCGGCCTCCTCACGACGATCGCCTCCATCGGGCTCTCGCTCTTTCCCGCCGAGGACGATCCGAACAGGCTTCTCGCCGTGGTGAAAGTGGTGGGCCTGACGGTGGTGATGCTGGCCGTGGGGGTGATCGTTTACTGGCGGGGCAAGCGAAGGGGTCGGTAGACTCCGGACCTCCTACGGCCCGTACAGCGACAGCCCGAACGTCGCGTCCAGGAATGCCGCCATCTGCGCGCGGGTGTTGACGGCGTCGGGACAGTAGTTGCCGCCGCCGCAGCCAGCGGTGATTCCCTCGGCCGCGAGCTGCTCGATCCAGGACGCGAAGTTGCTCGAGACCGGGACATCGCCGAACACGCCCGAGGCGGGCGGAGGAGCGTAGGTGCTTCCGTGCTCGGCCTTGAGGAGGAAGACCGCCATCTGCGCGCGCGTCACGGCGCGATCGGGACAATAGAGGTACGCGTCGCAGCCGGCCGTGACGCCGCTGTCGGCGAGATCTTCGATCCAGTCGAGCGCGAAGGCGCCGGCGGGCACGTCCGCAAAGCGAGTTCCGGAACCGGCCGGCGGCGCGTAGACCGGGCCGAGCTTGCCCTTGAGAAGAAACACCGCCATCTGCGCGCGCGTGATCGACGACGCCGGACAATAGTTGCCGCCGCTGCACCCTGCCGTCACGCCGGCGTGAACGAGGGTCTCGATCTTCGCGTAGAAGGGGTCGAACGCGGGGACGTCGGCGAAGGTGCCGCCCACGTGGAGAGTCCAGGTCTTCGCCGCGGTCCCGTTCACCGTCTCGGTGAAGGCGGCATCCCAGTGCGCCGCCGGGCGAGCGGCGGGATTCGACAGGGAGAGCGTGAAGCAGTTGCCGGTCGCCGTGAAGCAGCTCGCCGGGGCGCCGGAGGCCGGCGAGCCATAGGCCGCCGACGCGTCCGCGATCGCGTACGCCGCGCCGGCGGGGCCGAGGAAGGCCGACGCCACGCCGGCGAGCGCGGCCGACGAGGACGGCGGATTCTCCCAGGACGGCTCGACGACGACCGTTTCTCCCGGTTCGAAGACGCCGTTCCTGTCCGAAACGCCGCCCGCCCGCGTGTCGACCGCGAGGGCCGGCGCGAGCGGCGGCTGCCAGCCGAGCTCGACGACCTCGAAGTCGGAGGCCTTCAGAGACGCGAATGCGGGATTCAGGACGTCGTTGTCCCACCGGTCGTCCCAGGTCCCGCCGACGTACATGTCCGTGCCGTTGTCGGCGAGGATGAGGCCGTAGGCCTTCATCGCGCGGAAGATCTTCTGGATCTCCGGGGCATAGGCCGAGATGTCCCTGGAGGCCTTGAGCCTCAGGCGGGCGCCCATGGGCGGCGCGGACGGGTCCTGGAACCCCGCCAGGTGCGACGCCGGATACGCGTACCCGTTCGTGTGCCGCGTCGTGAAGCGAAACGCATGGCGGATCTCGCCGGGCCCGAAGGCCTCGTCGTAGCGAACGAGGCCCGGCAGGATCCCGAGGCCGGCGGCGTCGGCCGACGTCCAGCCGTCGGGCCGGCGGTCGTTCGTCTTCAGGTCGAAGAACGCGCCCGAGTAGGCCGTCCACTGCGCGCCGTCCCAGAAGACGTTGTAGAGCTCGTAGAGGTACCGGTTGTCGCGGTCCACGATCAGCATGTGCCGGTCCTCGCTGCCCGTGTCGTCGATGTTGCCCGGGTCTCCGCCCTCGATCCAGTGGGGCTGCGTGATGGCCTCGTCGGGGATCGGGTAGAACGGATACGACGTCTCGGTCGAGTGGTCGACGCCGTCGCTCTCGCCGGGCTCGGCGAACTGGACCGTCTTCTTCGGCTGACTCGAATCCACGACGATGTACGGCATCCCGTAGATGCCGATGCCGTCGCCGAGGGTGCCCCCGAAGTCGGGGTGCAGCGGCTGCCCGGTCCCGATGTAGGCGATGAACCCCGCCGAGCCCGCGTCGACCGGGGCCGACGAAATGTCGGTATTCCACCAGTTCGTGGCCGGCGCGAGCGGAAGCGGTCCCGGCAGGCTCGCCTCGAGCCGCGGCGCCATGGTCTGGGCCGCCGCGCTCGCCGCGAGCGCCAGCGCTCCGGCGAGGACCGCGACAAAAGACCGCGCGCCGCGTGTCAACGATTTCATGTGTGGCTCGTCAGACATCGATTATGAGGCGGACTCCGCCCTCGAACCACCTGACCGATCGGGCAGCGCGGCGCCGACGCCGCGGCCTGTTCTTCTTCGGACCTCGCGGCCAGTCGCGCCGCCTGACCGCGGGACGTAGTCTCGGCTCCATCGTGGCGTGGAAATTTCCCCCCTGTGATGCGCGTCACGCGACCCGTGCCGGGCAGACTTTTACAATCGCCGAACCAGAACAAAACGGATCCCTTCCACACGGCTGTCAGAAAGGACAAGAGCCGATGAGAGAACGACCTTCTTTCGGACTGCCTCATTGCTCCGTCGCGAGAGGCGCCGCGCGCCGGGCGGCGACGTTTCTCGCGACCCTCGGACTGCTGTCCGGGGGAAGCGCCCTCGCCTCCACGCCGTTCCAGGCCGCGTACGTGACCGGGACCTCGGGACCGGCGGCGGGCGGCACGGCGATCAGCGTCGTGGGCAACCAGTTCTCGCCGGGCGCCACTCTGACGATCGGCGGCTCGGGCGTGAGCGCGACCGTGACGAGCTCGACGCTCATCAAGGCGACGAGTCCGGCGCTCAACGCCGGCGCCCTGTACGACGTCATCGTCGACAACGGCGGCCCGGCGAGCGTGATCCCGAAGGGCTGGTTCTCCGACTTCGCGGACGTGGCGCAGGCCAGTCCCTTCCACGCTCCGGTCGAGACGATCATTCGCGACGGCATCACGTCGGGCTGCGGCGGCGGCAACTACTGTCCGTCGTCCTCGGTCACGCGGGCGCAGATGGCGGTCTTCCTGCTCCGGGCCGAGCACGGCTCCGCCTACGTCCCGCCGCCGGCGACCGGGACCGTCTTCGGCGACGTCCACCAGGGCGACTTCGCCGCCGACTGGATCGAGCAGCTCTACACGGAGGGGATTACCGGCGGGTGCCAGGCGGGCTCGCCGCCGAACTACTGCCCGTCCTCGTCGGTCACGCGCGGGCAGATGGCCGCCTTCCTCCTGAAGATCTACCACGGCAACGGCTACGCGCCGCCGACGGCCACGGGCGTCTTCTCGGACGTCCCGATCACGCTGCCGCTGGCGCCCTGGATCGAGGAGCTCGCGCGCCTCTACGTCACCACGGGGTGCGGCGGCTCGCAGTACTGCCCGAGCAACGCCGTGACCCGCGGCCAGATGGCCGTCTTTCTCGCCAAGACGTTTCATCGGAACGAGGCGACGCGTTTCCTCGAGCAGGCGACCTGGGGACCCAAGGATGTCGACATCTCGGGCGTCCTCGGCCAGGGCTACCTGCCGTGGATGGCCGCGCAATACGGCCTGGCCGCGTCGCAGTTCCCGCCGCAGCAGCTCGTCCCCGACAATCAGCCCTCGGCGTGCGGCGACGGGACCGCGGCCACTCCCCCGAACTGCCGGCGCGACAACTACTCGACGTTCCCCCTGTACACGACGTTCTACTGGAACGCGATCTATGGGCCGGATCAGCTGCGCCAGCGCGTCTTCTTCGCCCTGCACAAGCTCGACGTCGTCTCGACCAACGTGATCTCGCGGCCGAGCCAGGTGATCCCGTACCTCAACCTTCTCGCGAGCAACGCCTTCGGCAACTACCGCGACATCCTGCTGAACCTGACCCTGACCCCCGCGATGGGGACGTTCCTCAACATGGACACGTCCACCAAGAACAACCCGAACGAGAACTACGCGCGAGAGGTCATGCAGCTCTTCTCGATCGGGACGGACCTGCTCAACCAGGACGGGACGACGCAGAACGACGGCATCACCGGGCTTCCGCTGCCGAGCTATGACCAGTCGGTCATCGACAACCTGAAGCTCGTCTTCACCGGCTGGTACATCCCGCAGGTCAGCGTCACCTTCGCCGGCGACACCGACAACACGGGCGACTACCTGAACCCGATGCCCGTGCACAAGAACGGCTCGAACGTCGAGGACCGGCACGACACGACCGCGAAGAGCCTCTTCGTCGGCTTCCTGCCGAACCTGAACGGCGACGGCGCGCCCACGACCATCCCGTCGGGCCAGGCGGCGGCCACCGACCTGGGAATGGCGATGGACGCCCTCTTCAACCATCCGAACGTGGGCCCGTACCTCGCGCGGGAGCTCATCCACAGCCTCGTCACGTCGAACCCCTCGCCCGCCTACGTCGAGCGCGTGGCCGGGTTCTTCAACGACAACGGCTCGGGCGTGCGCGGAAGCCTCTGGGCAGTGACCAAGGCCATCCTGCTCGACCCCGAGGCGCGCAACGCGCCGACCGACAACAACTACGGCAAACTGAAGGAGCCGGCGGCGTACATCCTCGGCGTCCTCCGGGCCTTCAACGCCCTTTCGGCCAACCGCGCCTCGGGCTCCGACGGCGCGATCTCGACCTGCGGCAACTGCTCGCGCGACCAGGGGCAGGAGATCTTCAAGCCGTCGACCGTGTTCAGCTACTTCCCGCAGGACTACTACGCGCCGCCGGCCACCGCGGGCCTCCTCGGTCCCGAGTTCGGCATCATGGACGCCTCGACGTCCTTGAAGCGCGCCAACTTCATGAACACCATCGTCTTCTCGAGCATCGGGGTCAGCTGCAGCACGACCTCGTGCTACACCCCGTACGGCACCTCGATCGACCTGACGGAGCTCCAGCAGCTCGCGCCCACCCCCGCGAACCTCGTCGACCGCCTCAACCGTCTCCTGTTGCACGGCACGATGTCGGACCAGATGAGGCAATCCATCGTGGATGCCGTCAACGCGGTCTCGCCTTCGACCGACACGCTGAAACGCGCCCGCCAGGCGCTTTATCTGGTCGCGACCTCGTCGCAGTACCAGGTGCAGAGGTAACGCCATGTCGCACTCGAGAAGGGACTTCCTCGTCCGCACGACCTGCGCTGCCCTCGGCGCGAGCGCGATCCAGGGCACGATCCGGCAGTTCGGCCTCGCCAACCTGCTGGCGACGCCCAACGCGGTGACGGGCAGCTACCGCGCCCTCGTCTGCGTCCTCCTGAACGGGGGAAGCGATTCGAACAACATGATCGTTCCGACCGACGCCGCGACGTACGGGCTCTACGCGGCGGCGCGCCCCGGGCTCGCCCTGCCCAACGCGGGGCAGACGGGCGGCGTCCTCGCCTTCAACAACGCCCCGGCGTCCACCCCCGGGCAGACCTTCGGCGTTCACCCGAGCATGCCGGAGATCAAGTCCCTCTACGACACGAACAAGCTCGCCGTCGTGACCAACGTCGGCCCCCTCGTGACGCCGATGACCCAGTCCGAGTACATGAGCAACAGCAAGCCCAAGCCCTACGCCCTCTTCTCGCACTCGGACCAGATCCAGGCCTGGCAGTCGGGCCGGGCGGACATCAAGGTTTCGACCGGCTGGGGCGGCCGCGCCGCCGACTCCGTCGCCAGCTGCAACGCTTCGGGCGGCGGGTTCCCGACGATCACGTCCATCGCCGGATCCTCGACCTTCTGCATCGGCCTGAAGCGCCCCCTCTCGATCGGAACGGGGTCGCTCACGAGCGTTCTCGTCCTGAACGGCTTCAGCGGCTCGGCCACGGACGTGGCGCGCAGGAGCTCCATGGACTACCTGCGGACGATCGACCAGACGGCCACGATGATCGCGGCGGCGAGCGCCACGACGCAGCAGGCCATCGACATCAGCGCCGAGTTCTCGACCGACCCGACGATCAACACGGTGTTTCCGAACACGGGCCTCGGCAACCAGCTCAAGCAGGTCGCCAAGGTCATCAAGCTCGTTCAGAACGCGCCCGGGATCACGCTCTCGCGCCAGATCTTCTTCGTCTCCCAGGGCGGCTACGACACGCACCAGGACCAGCCCGCCGACCAGGGCAACAACTTCATCGACCTCTCGCAGGCCCTGAACGCCTTCTACGCGGCGACGGTCGAGCTCGGCCTCCAGGACAAGATCACGACGTTCACGCATTCCGACTTCGGCCGCACGCTGCAGCCCTCGGGCTCCGGAACCGCGATCGGGACCGACCACGGCTGGGGCAGCCACCAGCTCGTCATCGGCGACGCCGTCGCGGGCGGCAATTTCTACGGCACGCCCAACGGCTCGACGGGCCAGATCTTCCCCGTGCCGACGCCGGGCGGCCCGGACGACACGACGAACAGCTCCTCGAACGGCCGCGGCCGGTGGATCCCCACGACCGGATCGGACCAGTACGGCGGGACCCTCGCGAAGTGGTTCGGCGTCGCGGACCTCGACATGGGCTCGGTGTTCCCGAACAAGGACAACTTCCCGACGATGGACCTGGGCTTCCTGGGCGCCCCTCCGGGGAGCTGCTGAGAGAAACCTGTGCCAGGGGCGGCCACGGGGCCGCCCCTGGTGTTTTAACGGGCACGGATGATGCTGAAACTCCCCCGCTCGCTCGTCGCCGGCTCCCTTGCGTTGGGCGCCTTCTGGCTGGCCCGCGCGGGCGCGGCGCCGACGGTGACCTTCGAGCTGGATCCGCCCAATCCCGTCGCGGGCCAGCTCGTCCGGCTGCGCGACACCTCCACCGCGGCGGCGACGTCCTGGCTCTGGGATTTCGGCGACGGAACCTCCGCCACGACGGCCTCCCCGGCTCACGCCTGGTCCCAGCCCGGCCCCTACACGGTCCGGCTCGTTTCGCAGGGCTCGACCGCCGAGGCCGCCATGACCGTCTCGGACCAGGCGACGCTACGCCTTCTCGCGGCCCATCCCTTCGAGTTTTCGATCGAGGTGAAGGACCCCGGGAACGGAACGCCGTCGCCCGCCCAGGCCATCGCGATCAGCGACCGCTTCGGGTGGTTCAGCTTCCCGACCCTGACGCACGATCCCGGCAACCCGGAGGTCACGGTCAAGATCCTCGAGGCGCCGACCTTCGGCCACTACTGGGTCTTCTGGAGCGCCATGACGAGCCTCCAGTACACGATGACCGTGCGCGACGTGACGACCAACCAGGTCCAGGTCTACGAGAAAACGGATTCGTCCCCGTGCGGCAGCTGGGATCTGGAGAGCTTCCCGTACGTCCCGACGTCAACGCCGGGACCGGCGACGGAGACCCCCGTGCCGGGCCAGCCCACCCGCACCCGGACGCCGACGCCGCAGGCCAGCCAGACGCCCACGCCCACCCTGACGCCGACGATCACGCCGACCCCCGGGCCGACGATTCTGACCCTGCGCGCGACGTCCTGGCAGTGGGACTGGTGCCCTTCCGCGGACCAGGGCTTCCTGCCCTGCCGGGCGGGGGCGTGCCCGTACGACATCGACACCTCGCAGCATGGCGTCATCACCCTTCACCAGGGCTGCTCGTACCAGCTCACGCTCTACAATTCGGACTCCGGCGAATACGCGCCGTACCACCAGCTCAACGCGCATCCGGAGATCGGCCTGCCCAACCCGACCACCATCCCGATGGGTGACGTCCTGCCGCCCGTCACGATCACGATTCCGGCCTCTGCGATACCCGACGTAAATTTCTCCTGCCTCAACACCTCGTGCGGAAACGCTCAACAGCACGAGGGCATGCTCGGCCTCATCCACGTCGTCCCGTAACCCACTGCCCTGGCCCGCCCCTCGGGTATCCTCTCGCCAACCGGCGGGGAGGACTGACATGCCCGAGACGACCTCGAACATCGAGTTCGCCCAGAAGCTCCACGAGAGCTCGCACCACGGCGGCGGCCCCCACGGCAAGGCGTGGATCGAAGTCGCCGAGGCGTTCGTGCTCGCGGCGGTCGCGGTGTTGACCGCCTGGAGCGGCTACCAGGCGGCCCGATGGGACGGGCGCAGTTCGGCCTCGTATGCCCTCGCGTCCGCCACGACGATCGAGGCCCAGGAACAACAGACCCTGGCCGGCCAGGAGCACATCTACGACGTCACGACCTTCAACTCCTGGATCGAAGCCAGCCTCCGCGGAGAACACGCCATCGCGGCGGAGTTCGAGCGCCGGTTCCGGCCGGAATACGCCGCCGCCTACGGGGACTGGCTCAAGACGGACCCGCTGCACAATCCGAAGGCCCCGGCCGGCCCGAGCTTCATGCCGGAGTACCGGAATGCGCGGCTGCAGAAGGCGCGCCTGCTCGCCAGCGAGGCGCACAGGCGCTATCTGAGTGGCGTCGCCGAGCGCGCGACCGGCGACGAGTACGTGCGGATCACGGTCGTCCTCGCGACCGTCCTGCTCCTGACTGCGCTCTCTCAGCGCTTCAAGATTCACGCGGCCCGGGTCGGCCTGGTGGTTGTCGCCGCTGCCCTGCTGATGATCGCGATGTCCTGGATTGCCACGTTTCCGCGGGCCTGAGGCCGCGGCCGGAGGAGCGCATGCCGTACGACGAGAAGTCCTTCCGTTCGGCCGACGAGGCCGAGACCGAGCCGACCGCGATCCACATCCGCATGGGCCACCCGCGGGTGCGCCCGCACGTCATCCCCGTCGCAGGCAAGACCGGCGAGCTGACGAAGCACGACTTCGTGACGAGCTTTCTCGTTGCGTGGCAGCCCTCTCCCACGCCGCCGGCGCACTGGATCGAGCTGCTTCGCCAGGCCCCGTTCGGGACCCAGTCCGTCCGCGCAAGCGCCCTGCACTGGGACGGCCGGTCCTTCTCGATCGAACTCCTGAACGAGGCCGACATCGAGGCCTACGGCGTGGAGATGCCCGACTGGGTGGAATTCGCCAACACCGAGTTTCTCCGGCGCGTCCACACGCCGGCCGAGCAGGCCCTCGAGGACGCGAGCAAGCGCGCGGAGGCGCTGGAGGAGCGGCTGAAGAGGTAGTTTGCGTAATTTCCCGGGCGCCTGAAGCGACCCTTCGCGGAGCCTGCCCTCGAGCGAAACCGAACGGCTCAGGATCCTTTTACCGTCCGGGCGCCGCTCGATCGGCCTTTCCCGCCGCCAGGAGCTTCGCGAGCACCTCGTCGTAATACGGCTTCTCGCGCAGGCCCGCGTACTTGCCGGGGAAGTACGCCACGGTCAGGTCCGCGCGGCCGCGGGCGGCGTCGAAGTTGTTCAGCACAGCCGTGAGGCGCTGGTCGTGCGGAAGACGGGTGTTGTCGATCATCGGAAAATCGAAGTGGCCGAGCCAGAACTCCGTCGAGATCGTCTCGGCTCCCGTGGGCTCCGCCGTGCGGACCGTGACCCGCAGGTCGACCTGCTCGTTCGCCCGGTCGAAGTCGAGGACCTCGAGCTTGAAGTTGCGCGCGATGCCGTCCACCACGAGGTCCCGTGCGATGAACGGAACCCGGGACTGGCCGTCGGGCGCCACGAGGGCGAGCGACGTCCCGTCCACCGAAACGTCGAACGTCGCGCCTCCCTCCTCGATAACGAGCATCTGCTTCTTGACGACCTCCTCTGCCACTCGGTTCAGGCGGGCGATGTAGTCCGCCCGCTGCGGGCTGTCCTTGACCTGTCGCGCGAGGTGGAGGAAGAGCGGCTTGAGGTTCAGGGACTCGTGGAAGTTGTAGACGAGCAGCTCGAGGTTCAGGACCTTCTGCTCGAGGTTGCCCGCTCCGCCGCCGAGGAACGAGGTGATGATCGACGTGAACATGTCCTTGCGCAGCGCACTCTCGGACTCCTCCCGCTTGCTGATGAGCTCCGAGTAGAGGCGGGCATTCGTCTCGTTGGTCTGCATGCGCTCGCGCAGGATCGCCTCCCGCGCCTCCCGGTCGCGCAGCCAGCTCGACGTCCAGAACCCCAGCACGGCGACGGCGATCGCCGTCAGCAGGCCGCCAACCGGCTGCAGGACGATGGCCGCCTTGTCCCAGCCGTCGCGGCGGGGGCGCTCCCGCCCGGGGTCGCCGTCGCCCATCACTTCCTCGAGAGCACGAGCTTGTCGCCGTCCTTGCGGACCGCGAGGTCGTAGCGGCTCGGCTTTTCGTAGACCGTCACGGGGAGCGAGGCGCTCGACCCGTTGTAATCGATGGACAGCTTGCACTCGCCGGTTCCTGCCACCTTGAGGCTGTACGAACCGAACTCGTCGGTTTGCGCCGTTCCCGATACGCCTGCGCAGTCGAGCTTCAGCGCGACGCCCTTGGGCAGCGGCTTGCCGCCCTCGCTGACCGTGCCGTGGATCTCGGCGGCGCCGGCGGCGGACGCGCCCGCCAGCAGCAACGCTCCCAGGACCAGTGATTTCCTCATGGTCGCCCCTCCGGGCGACACTCTAACGAATGCCGCGCCCCGGTGTAACGTTCTGACTGACGCCGGCATCGAAAGGACGACCGTGAAGGACCCCGTCAGCCC
>Ga0326726_10001801_pt1 | contig 19950 bp, 17 predicted proteins | sample MHFenrmetagenome_2_FD_207603 | JGI IMG/M metagenome (GOLD analysis project Ga0326726, IMG submission 207603) | Lab enriched peat soil microbial communities from Michigan Hollow, Ithaca, NY, United States - MHF15MN | ecosystem: Environmental > Terrestrial > Soil > Wetlands > Peat | place: USA... | reverse complement strand
GGCGTGCCGTACAGTTGCCAGGAGCTGGTCGACATGCAGCAGATCACGGGCGGATCGCCTTACGGGGCAGGCACACTGGCCGGAGTCGACGGCAAGCGCCAGCCCACGGAGAACGAACTTGCCATCGCACGGTTCCAGGGCCGTTATGTCGCGGAAATCGCCCGCAAGCTCTCTGCATGAGCCGGCGCGTGAAGCGAAAGAAGACCCGCGCTTGTCTTCATGACCCGGAGCAGCAGGTTGTTGCCGTGGATGAGCTTCTGGAGCCATTTCGCCAGACCATCGGGCCGGACTTCGATGCTTATCGGAACCACTGCAGGAGGGTCTGTCTTTTCTGCATCGCATTTGCTGGCGGGGAGGATGAGGCTGTTCGCAGAAAAGCGGCAATTGCCGCGGCATTTCACGATCTCGGCATCTGGACGGCGGGTACCCTGGACTATATCAAACCATCCAGGCTGCTTGCTGAAAGCCATCTCAAGACGATCGGGAAGCCGGAGTGGGTCGATGAGGTTCAGGCCATGATCGAACAGCACCACAAGCTGTCCTCTTACTGCCCCGACCCTTCGTGGCTGGTAGAGCCTTTCAGGAAAGCCGACTGGATAGACATTTCGAGAGGAATGCTGCGATTCGGGCTCGATGACGTTTATGTCGTGGATGTTCTCGACGCGTTTCCGAACGAAGGCTTCCACAAGATGCTCCTGCGGCTGACCGTCGAACGATTGAAGAGCCACCCCTTCGATCCGCTGCCGATGTTCAGGTCCTGAGCGGTCAGCCCTCCACGATCACGCCGTGCAGTTCGTGTGGGGTGGTGTCGCGGATTTCTACGAAGCAGAAGTCGCCTGGCGCGACAATGTGTTTCCCGAGCGTGATGATGACGTCGTTGTCCACCTCCGGTGCGTCGAATTCGGTGCGACCGAAAGCTATGCCCTCTTCCAGCGTATCGATAACCGCTTTCACTGTCTGTCCATCGAATCTACGGTTGTTCGCGGCGGCGATGCCCTCCTGGAGTTCCATCAGTTCACCGACTCTCCTCTCTTTCTCTTCGTCGCTGACGGAATCTTCCAGTGCATAAGAGGGAGCGTGCTCTTCGTGCCTGTACGGGAAGCAGCCGAGGCGGTCGAAGCGCGCCTTCTGTACGAAGTCGAGCAGCTCTTCGAACTCTTCTCTCGTTTCACCCGGATATCCGACGAGCATGGTTGTGCGGAGCATGATTTCGGGATTCCTGTCGCGAATGCTGTCGATGAGTCGAATGGTCTCCTGCCGGCCTACGCCTCGCTGCATCGACCTCAGGATCCGCTCGTTGATATGCTGCAGCGGCATGTCGAGGTAGTTGCAGACATTTTCACGCTCGCGCATGGTGTCGATCACTTCGAGAGGGAAGTTCAGCGGATAGGCATACAGGAGCCGTATCCATTCGAAATCCATGTCCGAAAGACGGAGCACGAGGTCGTTGAGCATGGATTTGCCGTAGAGGTCATATCCGTAGAGGCTGATGTCCTGGGCGATCACGTTCAGCTCTTTGACGCCTGCTTCCTGCAGCAGCGAGGCTTCCTTGAGCAACTGCTCCATCGGCTGGCTTACATAGGGGCCCCTGATTTTCGGGATAGAGCAGAATGAGCAGTGCCTGTTGCAGCCTTCCGATATTTTCAACCAGGCAAAATGCGGCGGAGTCAGCAGGCAGCGGTTGTCGTAGAGCTCCCGGCGGTAACGGGCTCCGATGGCCGCGAGCACTTCCGGCATCTCCCTGGTCCCGAAAAATCCGTCGATCTCCGGCATCTCTTCCTGCAGCTCTTTTCGGTAAAGCTCGACGAGGCATCCCATCACATAGACTTCACGGACGTTCCCCTCCTCTTTCTTGCCGATGGCGGCCAGGGTTTCGTTGATCGATTCCTCCTTGGCGTCCAGGATGAATCCGCAGGTGTTGATGATGATGATGTCGGCCTCGTCGGCCTCGTCGGTGAAGGTGAAGCCGCTGCCGACGGCCTGGGCCATCAGTCGCTCGCTGTCGACCGTATTCTTGGAGCAGCCGAGGCTCAGCAGGAAGACTGCCGCCGTTCGGTCGCCGTTGTTATGCCTTGTCATTGCGCGTGAACTCCGTAAGGAATGCTTCTTTCCAGTCGGCAAAAGTACCGGCCTGGATGTGCTGGCGTGCCGTCGAGGTGAGCCAGAGATAGAACGAAATATTGTGCATGGTGCAGAGCTTCATGCCGAGGATCTCTCCGACGTTCAGGAGGTGCCGGATGTAGGCGCGTGAGTAGTTCCTGCAGACATGGTTGTCGAACCCTTCGTCGATCGGGCTGAAGTCGTCGGCGAATCTGGCCGCCCTGAGGTTCATCGTGCCCGATCGGGTATAAACCCTTCCGTTCCGCCCTTCGCGTGTCGGGATTACGCAGTCGAACATGTCTATGCCGCGTTCGATGGCGTTCAGGATGTTTGCAGGAGTGCCGACGCCCATCAGGTAGCGGGGTTTCGATTCAGGAAGAAGGGTGTTCGACAGTTCGAGCATGCGGTACATCTCTTCTGCCGGTTCGCCTACGGCCAGGCCGCCGACAGCATAGCCGTCGAAGTCGAGGTCGACGAGTGCCTTGCTCGAGTGCGCACGCAGATCGTCATAGGTACCGCCCTGGGTTATGCCGAATTGGTACTGCTCGTACCCGTGATGAGGCGTCGTTGACGTAAAATGGTTTCTTGCCCGTTCCGCCCAGCGGATGGTGAGCATACCGGATTTCTGGACATATCCTTTCTCGGCAGGCCATGGCGGGCACTCGTCGAGAGGCATCATGATGTCACTGCCGATGATCCTCTGGGTATCGACGACGTTTTCCGGTGTGAAGTGCAGTTTTGATCCGTCGAGATGCGACTTGAAGGTTACTCCATCTTCGCTGATTTTGCGGAGTTCGGACAGGGAGTATACCTGGTAGCCACCGCTGTCGGTCAACAGAGGTCGGTCCCAGTTCATGAACCTGTGGATACCGCCTGCTTTGAACAGGATATCGTTGCCGGGTTTCAGGAACAGATGATAGGTATTGGCAAGGATAATTTTGACGTCCAGCGCCATCAACTCTGCCGGTTCGACCGATTTGACGCTGGCGCGGGTGCCTACCGGCATGAAGATCGGAGTCGGGATGTCACCGTGGTTTGTCGATAGAACTCCGCAACGCGCGGCAGATCGGGTGTCTTTCGACGATACTGAAAATTTCATGATACGGCAGGTGACAATGGTCGTTTTGCTGTGAGACGGAGATGAATGAAGGTAGGCAACAGCGCTCATAAAAAAAAACGAGCAAAGCAACACTGGGGCCTCAGGTTCATAATGGATTTAAGGAGCAGACGATAACGCTGGCTGAAAAAAAACAATAATCATTAATACTGCGGCGATGTATTCTGTTATATATGAAATTATGATTAGTTTGAAAGGCGATGGATTGCCAGTGTAATTCTCATATATAGTTCGCTCTTATGTGCTGTCTTTATTCATATATAAAATTATGATTGGCTTTCAAGCCAATGGATTTCCATCATAATATTTCTTTATAGCCCGCTCTCATGTACTCTCAACTTGAAAAGAATATCTGGTCACAATTATCACCAGATTCCGAAAATCAATCAGCCGAAGCCTCCAGTTGCGCATGCCATAAAACATTTGCCGAAGCTTTTCCCAAGTCCATGTATCTGGTGGATGAAGAGGGACGCATCGTGAGATCGAGCCCATGGTTTCGTGACCGTATCGCTGGCCGGCCGGACGCGGAACTGGTGTCGGTCAGATTTATCGATCTTGTTCACCCTGCTGACCGCGACCTGGCCACGCAGCGAATGCGCAACATCCTGCTTCACGGTGCAGAAGAAACAGTGGAGATCAGGGTTTTACTCAAAGGGGGGCCTGCTTTTCGCTGGTTTCTTCTCACGGGAAGCCGTTACGAAAAAGACGGGCACTCTTTTATAGTCGGTACTGGCATCGATATCACTACCCTGAAAAAAGCCGGTCAGGCCCTGATGATGAGCGAGCAGAGGTTCCGTTCCATTTTCGAACAGGGCGAGGCCCCGGTTTTCATTACCGATACCGGGGGGGCTATCATGTACATGTCTCCGGCTTTCGAAAAGATGTCCGGAAGCACGAGCGCCGAATGCAAGGGTCAGCCTTTCCTCCGTTTTCTGGAAGGAGATGCTGTTGATCAGGCTCTTTTAATGTTCACCGATGTTGCATCCGACCCTACGGTCATCAGGACGCACGAGTTCCGGTTGCGCAAACATGACGGTTCGGTAATCTATGTCGAGCTGAAACTGCAGCGCTATTATGACAACAGGATCGAGGGGATGATAGGACTTCTCTACGATCTTACACAGCGCAAGCGTCTCGAGGCTCTCACCTCTTTTCGCCTCAATCTTCTGGAGCATGCGGAACATTCGTCGACTGAAGTGCTTCTTCAAAGTGCGCTCGACGAGGCTGAAAAGCTGACCGACAGCTCCTTCGGGTTCATCCATATCATGTCTCCCGAAAACAACACGTTACCGCAGCGTATCTGGTCCGGCCAGGTCCGCCATCAAATGACAGCGAGAAGCGAAAAAGGGGAGCATCATCCCTTCGATGTGATGAACTTCATGAAAGAGGCTATACAGACAAAGCGTCCCGTTATCTTGAATGACAGCAAAACCCTGACTCCCCCGGTTATTCCCTCCAACCATCCCATGCTGAGCAACAGCCTTGTCGTGCCTGTCGTGGAAGCCGGTCGGGTGGTGGCGATTTTTCTTCTGGGCAACAAACGTTCGCCTTACAACGATCAGGATATCCAGTGGGTTGGCACCATGGCCGATCTTGCCTGGGATATTGTTGCCCGCAAACAGGCCGAGCAGTCTGAAAACCGTGTTCAGGCGCTACTGCTGCAGATCCAGAAGATGGAGCTCGTCGGACAGCTTGCCGGCGGTATAGCCCATGACTTCAACAACATGCTTGGCGTCATTCTCGGCAATACTGAAATAGCTCTTACCAACGATAACCTTGACGAATCGCTGCAAAGCAATCTTCAGGAAATTTACAAGGCAGCGGAGCGCTCTGCTGAAATGACCAGCCAGCTTCTCGCTTTTGCCAGGAAGCAGACGGCGGTGCCGAAAGTCCTGGATCTCGACAAGTCGGTGTCTGAATCTCTCGGCCTTCTCCAAAGGATGACCGGCGGGGAGATCAAGCTCGATTGGAATCCATGCGGCTCGAATTGTCTGGTACGTATCGATCCTTTGCAACTTGATCAGATCCTCATGAATCTGTGCATCAATGCCCGCGATGCCATGAGTGGTGTGGGATGGATTGTCATCAGGGGAAAGACCATGAGTATCCAGGCCAAGGCCGATGACGCTGAGAACTTCAGGATGGCAGGCGATTATGTCAGGATTTCGGTTGTCGATACAGGTCATGGGATTCAGGCGGAGCACAGGCCTCATATTTTCGAGCCCTTCTTCACTACCAAAGATCCGGGCAAAGGCACTGGCCTTGGGCTTTCGACAGTTTACGGTATCGTGAAACAGAACAGGGGGTTTGTCGAATTTGAAAGTAAAGTGGGAGAAGGAAGCTCTTTTCATGTCTATCTCCCCCACTATAAGACCGAGGCTGGGGATGTCAAAAGCGGGAAAAGCTCGATGTCTCAAGACGGAGGATATGCGACGATACTTGTCGTTGAGGACGAGCCGGAAATTCTGAACCTATGCAGGCTGATGCTCGAAAAGTCGGGGTTCAAGGTTTTATCGGCTTCATCTCCCAAAGAGGCTATAATGATTGCCGAAAAGTGGAGTGGCAAAATCGACCTGCTTCTTACCGATGTAGTCATGCCGGGAATGAACGGTAGCGATCTGTCAGTGAAACTCCTGACTATAAGTCCAGGTTTCCGGATCCTGTTCATGTCAGGATACACTGCCGACATCATCGCAAGTCATGGAGTGCTTGACCCGGCCGTCAATTTCATCCGCAAGCCATTTACCATCAAGGCATTGGCCGGTAAAGTGCGCGAAGTTCTCGCCATGGAGTGATTCCATCCGGGATTATTGTCATGACGGGTCCGATTCCTCGAATGCCTCAACGGTATGCTCGAGCGAGCTGACCTTCACGGCTACGCTCAGCTTTTCCGCTGAAGTGCCTTTGTATGTGCCCCGCACCGGAGTGACGTCTCCGTAGTCCCTTCCAGTGCCGATCTTGATATAGCGCTCGTCCACCACGAGTGTTTTGTGCGTCGGATCGAATCCGGTCCATCCTTTCGCTGAACCGCAGTAAACTTCACACCACGCATGGCTGGCTTCGTCCTGTCCATCGGGAGTGCTTCCGCCACCATAAAGGTAGCCGCTGACATAGCGGGCAGGAATGCCGAGTTCCCGGCAGAATGCAAGCATGATGTGGGCGAAATCCTGGCAGACCCCCCGGCCGAGGGCCATGACTACGGCGCTGGTGCTGTGAACGTCTGTCACACCAGGTTCGTAGCGGAACGTGTTGTTGATGTTCCTGCAGATCTCCAAAGCCTGCTGGTAAGGGTCTTCGATGTTCCTGAACTGCCCTGCAAGCGATTGGATCGATGGATCGAAATGGACATAGCGGCTCTCCGCCGAGAAATCCATCAGGTAGATAGGGTCCTCTTCGAGCGGCCCGAATACAGGTGATGCGACGGTTTCAACGACGGAAGTTGCCACGATCTGAACGCGCTTGTGGCTCTGAAGGAGGTTGAAATGATTCACCCTGTTACCGTAGAAGTCAGTGTATTCGAAAATAGGGGCCGGCGGATTGACCTGCAGGCTGAAGCTTGCGCATCGCTGGGAGTTGATGCTGCTGGCAGGATGCAGTCGGACTTCGGTTGCCGTCTCGTAGATCGGTTCTTCGTACTCGAAAATCGTCGAGTGTTCAACCTTGAGTATCATAAATCTTGGTTTTTCCCGGTTAAGGTAACGACATTGGGTTTACTGCTGCTGTTGCTGTGACTGGCTCCAGTTGGCCCTGCCGCCGGCGACGCCGGTAAACGGGAGCGCTTCGGAAACGTCGAGCGGCTCGATTTTCGGCGTGTGATAGGCAAAATAGAGCAGATGGAGCTGTTCTCCTATTCTGATCAACCCTTGTTCGATTTCCTCGAGGAATTCATGGACTCCCTTCTGGTAAATGTCTTCGACGGTGGTGTAGCTCAGCTCGGCATCCGTTTTGCCGATCAGCCTGTCGACGTTGTTGGCGTACCGGTGGAGTGAGCTTCCGGAGATTCTCCACAAGGCTTCCTGGGCGGCACAGATCGAAAAGGTGATGCTGCGAGGGAACGTTCGGTCCAGAATCAGGAAACGGAGGATGTTATCGGGATCGATTTTCGAAAGGTAGACCTTCCGGAACGCTTCCAGGGCGCTGCAGCTTTTCAGCACGGCCATCCACTGGATGATGTCTACAGAATCCTTCACGAGGTCGAGGTGCTGGCCACGTTTCGGCATCAGCATATGATACTTCACGTCGATGAGGCGAGCTGCGTTGTCGGCGCGTTCGAGGTACTTGCCGATCTGAACGAAATCCCACCCCTCGTTTCGAGAAAAGGTGTTGTCGGTGATGCCCTGGAAAAGGTGCGACGCGTTTTTGATCTCTTTGTAGAAGCTGTACGGATCAGTATGCACCTGCTGCGGCGAGACGCTCTGCAGGAAGTGGTAGAGGTTGTTGAGCTGCTCCCACATTTCGCTCGAAATGCTTTCGATGATGCTTCTGGCGTTTTCACGGGCCATGCTGATCGAGGAGAGGATCGAACTGCTGTTCTGGCGGTTGAACACCAGGTAATCGGTGACTGTATGGACGTTGTACTCCTGATAGTGCGCTTTGAACTGCTCAGGGTTTGACATGACCATGATCAACGGTCTCCAGTAGTTCGGATGGTCTACGGAGGTGATGCTGTTCAGATCGAGCATCAGGTTGAAATTCACGTCGAGGAACCTGGCGGTACTCTCGGCCCTTTCAAAATATCTGCTCATCCAGAAGAGTGATTCGGCGACACGGCTCAGCATTGGTATTCGTTTCGTTTATGGTTCAGATATCGATAACCCAGGTGTCCTTGCTTCCACCACCCTGCGAAGAGTTGACCACCAGGGATCCCCGCTTGAGTGCCACCCTGGTCAGGCCACCCGGTACGATGACCGGAGACTTGCCGTACAGGACGTAGGGCCGGAGGTCGATATGGCAGGCTCCGATCTCTGTATCGTTGAAAAAGCTCGGATGGCGCGAAAGGGAGATGGTCGGTTGTGCGATGTAGTTTCGCGGGTTCGCCACGATCTTTTCGGCAAACTTCTCGCGCTCCGCTGCCGTTGATTCTGGGCCGACCAGCATGCCGTAACCTCCCGACTCGTTAGCCGCCTTGACGACCAGCTTTTCGAGGTTTGCGAGGATATGTTTCAGGTGTTTCGGGTTGTTTGCCAGCCAGGTTTCGACATTGTCGAGGATAGGTTCTTCACCGAGATAGTATCTGATGATGTCAGGCACGAAACTGTAGATCACCTTGTCATCAGCAACACCGGTACCGATGGCGTTGGCCAGTGTGACGTTGCCCTTTCTGTAGGCGTTGATCAGTCCTGCTACGCCCAGCTTTGAGTCGGGCCTGAAGACGAGCGGATCGATGAAGTCGTCGTCGACACGGCGGTAGATCACATCGACACGCTGCAGGCCCCGGGTCGTCCTCGTGTAGACCTTGTTGTTGTTGACCACCAGATCGCGCCCTTCGGTCAACTGTACGCCCATCTGCTGAGCGAGGAAGCTGTGCTCGAAATATGCCGAGTTATAGATGCCCGGTGTCAGCACGACCACTTTCGGATCGGGTTTCGGCGACGGGCTGATCTCCTGCAGGGTCCTGAGCAGCTGTTGCGGATAGCTGTCTACCGGCCGGACCTTGTACTGGTCGAAAAGTACAGGGAAGGCCTTTTTCATGGCCTGGCGATTCTGCAGCATGTAGGATACGCCGCTCGGGGTGCGGAGGTTGTCTTCGAGTACAAGGTAACGTCCGGCAGCATCGCGTATGAGATCGCTTCCTGTGACGTGTATATAGACTCCGAGCGGAGGTTTTACACCGACGAACTCGCGAGTGAAATGCTTGCTCCCGAGTACCAGATCGGCAGGAACGACCTTGTCCTTAAGGATTTTCTGGTCCTGGTAGATGTCGGACAGGAACTCGTTCAGCGCGGTGATGCGCTGGATCAGTCCTCGTTCGATGGTCTCCCACTCAGGAGCAGGGATGATTCTCGGGATCAGATCGAAGGGGAAGATACGCTCGATGCCCTCGTCAACTCCGTAAACGGTGAAGGTGATTCCCTGGTTTCGAAAGAATATGTTCACAAGCTCGCGCCGCGCCCTTATGTCTTCGGCCGACAGCTGGGTGAACCTGCGCATCATTTTTTCGTAATGAACTCTCGGCGTGCCGTCCCGAGAGATAACCTCGTCAAAAAACCGGTCGGGGAGGGCGTCATAGTTGTCGAACAGTCGGGTCATGGCGAGAAAGGGTAATGCTGATGTAATTCCGTCATACTCATAATGATAACTTAAAAAAATTCGGTTAAATAAAAAAGTAGCCTAAATATATTATACAATATTGTAGGATGCTAAAGCGCAGAAAGGATGCGTGGGGGAGAGGTTACGTTATTGACAGAGCGTAGAAGCTGTTTTTCCCTTCGGTCACGAGTCGCAGCGTGCCTGATCTGACGAGCGAGACCAGAACACGCCGGGCTTCTTCAATGGAGATGCCGGCTCCTTCGGCAAACTGCCCCGCCGTAATGAGTTCGTGAACGGCCAGGTAATCAAGCAAACGTCGCTCCCGGTCCGTGAATGAAATCCTGACAGGGGTCTTCGACGAAATCATGAGCGCGATCCTGTCTTCGGTGGCGGCCTTGTTGTGGCTGCCTTCGCGGATGAAGACGCGTCGTTCGAGGGTTCTTTTGCCACTCTCCCTGCACATGACATGTTCGATGTGGAAATGAGGCCTCTCAGAGCTTTCCGGGATGTCGACCAGTAGTATCATGCGGCGTTTATACTCCTCGACGCTCACCCCGACCTGAGGCCGAGGTTCGATGTGATGCCTCAGGGCTTCATCGATGACCTCAAGGGTCTCTTTCTCGCTCTGGATTCCGACGATCCGACTGTCATCGTCAACTCCGATAAGGATCACACCTCCCGAAGTGTTTGCGAATGCCACGATCGACCGGGCGATTTTCGGTGCAGAATGGATGAGGCGCTTGAATTCGATGCACAACCCTTCTCCCTGTTCGATGAGATCGAGCAGGTCAGGTATCGAAGATCCGTGACGAATGTGAGGCATGGAGGGATCCTCTATCGTGTTTAATTGTCTCCGATGCGGTTGTTCCGTTTTGACGCGTATCAGAAAGATAACCTTAAGCATGAATGCGCCTAAGAACCAGCCATTTTTAATTTTTGCATATGCATCTCGCGCAACCATAGCGGAATGTCATGTCAGCTCATCGAGCGAGTTTATATCTGAAGAATTTCAGGCGGAACAACCGGATTTTTTCAATCCTGAATGGTTCTATAAACGAAGGCACGTTCCGTTGAAACGAACGAAGCAGCGAGGCACGAATTGAGTCAGGAATTGTTATGATAATCATGAGTACTTCCCCTGAAACCGACGGATAAATTTGTAATCGGATTACTTGTTTAACTTGAAAAGAGGAGGGGAGTCATGAAAAAACAGATGTTGTTGGCAGTAGGGATCGCAGGGGTTTTTCTTTTTTATCCCCAACCCGAAGTGCATGCTGCTATTCCGTTTGCCATGGGCGTTAGAGGGGGCACGGATATCTCTTTAGACGTCAGGCCTGATTTTATCTATCTGGATGATTACGGGTTTGCGGTATCCTATGGAGGACCTTATGATGTCCTCTATTATGGGGATTACTATTTCGTCTATAGTGATGGTTACTGGTACCGTTCACGTGATTACAGGGGACCCTGGGGACGCATAAGGAATGCCGACGTTCCTCCTGCGATAGGCAGGCATGATTGGGGAGACATCCACAGGCGTCGTGATATTGAGTACCGTAATCATGATCGAGGATACTGGGACAACCGGTTCAGGATGGATCGCGAACAATGGCGAGATCGTGATGGCCGCCGCGGTCCTGAAGAACGGCGAGGATCTGAAGGTCGCCCTGCTCCCGGTGGCGGACCCGAACGTGACCGTTGGGAAAGGAAATAAGATTGAATCACAGGGAGCCGATTTCAGCTCCCTTTTTTATTGTTTCGTTCATTTCGATCAGAATAAAATCCGGGTCTGCAGCATTATCAGCTCTTCAGACCGCTCCATGTTTGACTGGATCATGCTGATTGGAGCCCTTGCCTGGTTACAGGCATTTCACTTTCACGCTATAATAAACCTGACTTCACAGTATGAATATCCGGCATACTCCCGGGTTTCGCATTTTGTAAAGTTTGCGTCCAGTCTGGAAAGAACGCAATTATGAGTTTATGCCGGTTTCAAAAAAGGGAAGGGAGTGCTTTTGCAAGGCTACCCTGAGGCCGCGTAAAGAATAATTTCAAGTGAGCGAAAGAGTGCGGCAACAGTGACGTCAAAATATCAGTATCTAAAACTTAATAAAAGGAGTTCCCGCTATGATGCACGAATGGACACGATCATGGTATTGGTCAGATTCATCTCCGGTGGTGGCAGTTCTCGTGACGGTGCTTTTCTGGGTTGCATATTTCATCCCGTCGGTCATAGCTTCCTGGCGCAAGCATCGAAGTTCAGGTGGAATAATCGCCCTCAATATCCTTCTCGGGTGGACAGGTCTGGGCTGGATCGGAGCTTTTGTGTGGTCGCTGGCCTATCCTGGTCATCACGATCGAATAAACACGACATTTCCTCATGAAAACCCGGCATAACCCGGGTTTTTGCATTTTACGCCGAAAGTCGTCGCATGTTGCGTTCGGCTTCATCCCGTTTGTCCAGAAGCTTTTCCCATCCTTCACTGTCGCCATTCTGCCCGCTTCTCCTATCTTTTTCAGTGGTGGTCTCCAAAACAGAATTGCTTGTTGAATCCTCATCCATCGGATTTGGTATACTCATGCTTCGAGATACAGATACACCTCCAAGTGCCCTTCAGCGGTTATCCTGACGATGCGTCTCCGTGGTCAGATCCCGATGATGCCCACTGCCTGCACAAAAGTTCGATGTTGCCGGTTTTCCACTATTTATAACGTCAATAGCTTACAGAGATGAGAAAAATCGTTATGGCAGCTTTGATTCTGATGGGTCTTGGGTCAGCACCTGCTCTGGCCAGCCCCTACATCAGCGGTTCTGTCGGTCTTGGATTGCCGGCCGATCTGGTCTTTGCGGACCATACCGACAAAATTGATACAGGTCCCGCTTTGAACGGAGCTTTAGGATACATTTTCGGATCAACGAGGCTCGAGGCAGCCGTAAGTTATCAGCGGCACGATTACAAGGATTTTGCCGATGAAAAGATGTCAGTGCTGACAGTAATGGCGAATGGATATTACGATATTAAAGCGGATTCCGGCATTGCCCCCTACTTGATGCTCGGAGCCGGCATTGCCGATTTTGATTTCGACCATAGCATTTACGGTTCTGAAAGCATGACCAATTTCATATGGCAGGTTGGCGCAGGTATCGGTATCAAAATCAGTAAAAACTGCACGTTCGATCTTGGGTACCGGTATTTGAGGCCCGACAGAGTTCTGGATCATGTCTTCCCAACGCATGCCAGCGGTTCAGACTGGGAGTCTCATAACCTCATGGCCGGTATCAGATATGAGTTTTAAGACTTTTATTCCATTAAACCCTATTAACTTCTTTTGCTGTTACCGAACTTGTTGATTTCCTGATTTGGTCCATTTCGCATTAACACGATCGAGGTTGGACGGACCTGACTAAATGGAGAACTACCATGACAAGGAAAAGTTTTCCCCTTTCCAATGTGTACGGATTGCTCGAACCGGGACCGGTTGTTCTGATCACGACAGCCCATAAAGGACGAGCCAATGTCATGACACAGTCGTGGCACACGATGATGGAGTTCGAGCCACCGCTCGTTGGTTGTGTCATCAGCGACCGCAATTACTCTTACGATATGCTGAACGCAAGCAAGGAGTGTGTGATCAACATTCCAACCGTAGAATTGACTGAACAGGTCGTGGGATGTGGCAACGTGTCCGGTGCGGACGTAGACAAGTTCGAGAAGTTCGACTTGACTGCGGCAGCCGCCAAGGACGTCAGAGCACCGCTTATCGACGAGTGTTTTGCAAATCTGGAGTGCAAAGTGGTCGATACTCGGATGGTAAATAAATATGGTTTTTTTGTCCTTGAGGTAGTCAGCGCCTGGACCGATCCGGCAATCAGGAACCCACGAACGGTTCATCACCTAGGGCGCGGAAATTTCATGGTTGCCGGTGAACTGATCAAGACAAAGTCAAAAATGAAATGACCGTTTATTTATCGGGTCCACTTCACTGTATTGTTATATCAGAAGAGTGTTGTGCCGGGGAAAAAATCCGCCCGCCAGGATCAATAGCAGGTTCAATTTCAGCAAAGCCATTTATTGACTACGGAACGATTTAAGTTGAATCACGATTATTGGTTACTCAGACTTGTCCGCATGTTCATCCGGGTTTCTTCATTTCTGCCATAGTGGTAGACGGGATTCATGAAGGAGAGGGTAAGGGCTCTCAAATGCGTTAATTTCAATTTCCGGGCATGAACCATGTACGCTGTCGAAAATACCGATTCATTCATCCGGGTTGTTTTTTCCGGAAAGGTCGATTACGATGACCTTCTCGATGCGTTCAATGAAGAAGTTTCGCTACCTGATTACCGGGAGAAAAATGCTCTCTGGATTTTCGATGGATGCGAGTGTAATTTTTCTCATTCCAGTTTCGACGAATTGATCCATTATATCAGCGCCCATTATCCTCGAAACGCCACAAGAAAGAAAACCGCGATACTCACCTCAAACTACCTTCATAATGCCTTAGGCCAGATTTTTTGTGCCGATGCAGGGATCCTGCCTTATTCCTTCAAGATCTTCCTGGATTATTCAGGAGCAGTTGCCTGGATAACAGAATAATATCGATAATTACTCGCCATCGTTTTCGCAATTCCGCCCATTTCTCCGGAACAATGCTGTGCCATTCTCGGAGCATCAACCTTTACTGTGATGTGTTTCCGAAACATAGGTCAATACTGATCAACCAAGTTTGTTCAGGGCGCCTACGGAGCCTGCTGTTTTATTGCATTATATGAACATGCACCGGCGCTCCTGAACGGATGTCAGCTCAACAGACTTTATTTGATCGTTTTCCGACGGAACCGGTTGGCGTCATCTTTGCATTGCTGCTGCTCCTTTTTACCGGACATCGTCAGCAGGGTCAGGAAACTCTTGTTTCCACTGCATAATCCGGTTCAGATTAAGCTCATATTTCGGGGCAAGTCCGGTCGGAGTTGACCTCTCGATTAATGTTTCAGCCACTATTTCAGTCTTTAATTCCGTCCTGGATTTTTCGTCCGTTTTTTTCATTATGACAGCAGTTTGCGGGTTTTCTTTTGCCTGACCTTGATATCCTGTTTCTAAGGGTTATTTCGTATAGGTGATATATATAATTTTTGTCATGCTATAAATATCAATCATAAAATCACTTAATCTTATTTTTGTGCATTTTGTTTATGATAATATGTATATTTATCTAGTGATTTTGAGTGGTGCCCTTGATTGACCCACTATATCTCGAATATGACGAACGCGCATCACCTGCCAGAAATAAATATTACCTCAAGCGCAAATTCCGAATCTTTCAATTGTAACTGCAGGCTATGAAAATGGCTCTGCAGCAGCAAGAGCATATTTTGAGTAACGCGACAAGATGCATTATACCGAGATACAACACGCCATTCCGAGCATTATTAATGAAGGTTTCTGGGAATGGAACCTGGTTTTGGACAGGCTTTTATTTTGCGATTATTGCTGTGAACTTACCGGTTATACATCCAATGACACGGTATTCGACACCGTTTTTCTGAAGTCTGTCATATACCCGGACGACCAGAAGGAATTTTTCGATACTGTCCGTGGCTGCTCCCGGGACACAAATGAAGCCTCGACGATCGTTTGCCGCCTCGCGCCAAGAGAGGGCAGTGCCCGATGGATTGAGTTCAAGTTCAAGGCGCTCGAATTCGATGATAACGGCAAGGCTGCGCAAATAGCAGGTCGCCTTATCGATATCACCGATCGGAAGCAGATGGAAAATCAGTTGTACAAGCTTAACCGTTCCTTTCGGACGATCAGCAAATGCAACCAGACGGTTTTCCAGACAACAAACGAAAATGAACTGTTGAACGATATCTGCCGCATTGTGGTCGAGATTGGCGGTTATGAATTGGCATGGGTGGGATACGCGCAAAATGACTCCGAAAAAAGCGTATTACCTGTTGCAAAGTCCGGAATCGAAGATGGGTTTCTGGAGCTTCTCAAAATCACATGGAATGATGATATGTGGGGGCGCGGGCTGACGGGAACGTCGATTCGTACAGGACAGCCAAGCGTTGTACACGATATGCAGACAGACCCGCGATTTGAGCCATGGCGATCTGTGGCCATGGCTCGCGGCTATGCTTCAGGCATCGGGATTCCTTTGAAATACGGGACAACAGTGTTTGGCGCATTGAATATCTATTCTGACCGCCCAGATGCTTTTGATACGGATGAAACCAACCTGCTGTGTTCACTGGCGGACAGCCTTGCCTATGGAATCAGGAAACTGAAGAGCCGCGATGCACGAAAGACGGCTGAGAGTGCCCTGCGACAGAGCGAAGCCAGGCACCGAACCCTGTTTGAGAACAAGTATATCGTCATGTTGATCATCAACCCGAAAGATGGGGGGATCATTGATGCAAATCCTGCTGCCGTGGCCTTTTATGGCTGGGCACATGAAGAGCTGTGCAGGATGAATATCAAACAGATCTGCATTCTGTCCAAGGATTGTGTGCAATCGAAAATGCAGCAGAATCACAATCACAGCTGTGTTGATTTTGAATTCCGTCATCGTTTGGCGGATGGATCAATCCGTGATGTAGAAGTCGTCAGTGTCCCTATTGACATTGAAGGAAACGCACTGCTTTACTCGATCGTCCACGATATCACTGAACGAAAGCGATCCCAGGAGATGCTTATCGAAGGCAACAAGCGGATGCATTTCATCATGAGCGCGGCCCATGCCGGGCTTTGGGAGAACGGGATCGGCCCGGATGCTGCCACAATCTGGTCCGACGAAATATGGGCGCTCTATGGACTTGAACCGAACAGCTGTGTACCAACACTCGAAAACTGGCTGAACACCATACTTCCGGCAGACAGGGTAAGGATTGAGGCAGATGTTGAGAAAGCAACTGCAAACAGCGCCGATTTCAATGCGATGTACAGGGTGCGTGACCCTGACGGATCAATCCGATGGATCATGTCCAAAGGTACGCCCTTCAAGGATTCTGATGGTCAGGTTTTGCGGTATGTTGGTATTGTTATCGACATAACCGAGCGAAAGAAGGATGAGGAAGCGAAACATCAGCTGGAAGCCCAACTACGCATTGCCCAGCGTCTTGAAACCATCGGCACGCTTGCCGGCGGTATCGCGCATGATATCAACAACATGCTGACACCGATACTTGGTTATTCTGAAATGGGCATGCTCAGTCTCCATCCAGAGGATTCCGAGTATGAATATTTCAGCGAGATCATGCATGCGGCAGACCGGGCACAAAATCTTATTGCCCAGATTCTTACTTTCAGCAAGTCCAAAGAAATCTCCTCCTCAGTCGTAAGTATACAGTCCGTTGTTGCCGAAGCCCTGAAACTTCTGTGGCCATCGATACCGGCAACTATCTCGATCGAGCAGAGTATCGACCGTACCTGCAGAAATATTCTTGCCGACCCGTCCCAGATTCATCAGATTGTCGTCAATCTGTGCACCAACGCGTTCCAGGCGATGGAAGAAACCATCGGGGTCATGCGAATAGAGCTTAAAGAGATCGTTCCTGACAGAAACCTGCGCAAATCCTTGCCAAAACTGCGTGCCAAAAGCTACGCAAGACTCAGCGTCTCAGATACTGGCTGTGGAATGACCGAAGATACTATGGCTCGCATTTTCGAGCCTTTTTTCACTACCAAAAACGGCAATAAGGGAACAGGGCTCGGCTTGTCTGTGGTTCATGGCATAGTCAGCACCTGCAATGGAGTGATTACAGTCAAAAGCAGCCTTGGCAAAGGTAGTACATTCGACATTTATCTTCCGGTTATTGATGAACAGGTCGATAACGTAAAGAGTGACAAACCTCTTTTAAACGGTAACAGCAGCATCCTGTTTGTTGACGACGAACCTGCGAGCACAAGGATGATGAATGTCATGTTGACAAATCTCGGGTTCAGTATACAAACGTGCAATTCACCGAAAGAGGCAATCGCAATTTTCAGAGAAAATCCAGGCACTTTCGACATGGTAATTACAGATTTATCAATGCCTGAAATGAGTGGAACTGACCTGATATCCGAGCTCCACAGGATCAACCACCGAATGCCGATCATTCTGATGACCGGTTATGGAAAAGATCTTGAAGATGCAAATATGCTGCGTAATTATGGGATATCGAAAATCCTGACAAAACCTGTCAAGATGGCACAACTGGTTTCAACAATCAACGAAGTCATGTCAGTCGCCAGACCGTAATCATTCGATTCCGATCACAGAGGTTCTGGCTTTCATGTCATGCTCTTTTTTATTCTTGTCCAACCTTTTCGAATATATCTGATGCTCCCTATCATTGATTTTACAGGGTCCGGATTATAATCTTTTAGTGAAATATTTTTCCTTGTTTCTGTCGACCATCTCCTCATGGCCCTGTGTTCGCCGGGATTTTTCAGGTTCGTAACTTGTCTTGTTCTTAAATATTTGCGTATATGTATACACTATAGTGATAGCTTAATATCACACTCAAGTGAAATATCATTTCTAAATCTCCATCTCATGGATATATGAACAAACATCGACCGCTTGATAGGCCTCCGCATGAAATTAGTGCGATCAAGAAGCTCGACGGGGCTATATCATCACATCCGTTTCAACCGGAATATATCCTGGTGGGCACCGGACTTATGGCGGCCCTGGAAGGTGCTGGTCGTCTTTCCACTTTGAAGATCAGGGGTGAATCGGAGAATAATGTCTGGCTTCTCAACGAGGAGATTGTCGTGCTGGAAAATACAGACCAAAAGGATGAATATGGGTTTCATCTACAGCCAGAGCCTCGAACTGACTGAGGCATGATATAGTATTGAATCCCACCATAATGGCCTCATAGCAAGGTTAATCGCAGTGCTTTTTTCGTTTTCAGTTGCTGTATTTAGTGCATAAAATAGCACGTATCTATGCCGTACAGGAGTCTGTGCGGATAATGAAGTGGTACACAGGCGCCTATGTTAGCTGAATGGTCAAATCAAAGATGTGATACGTCTGGTTATTGCAGTAATAATCAGACGGCTATCGTCACAAAGCAATGATCCAGGATCAACCAAAGATAAATTATGCGGTAAATGAAAAGAGCCTCGGGATGTTGTTTCACAAGGCTCTTGGTATTTATTGGGTCTGTTCAGAAAACTGTGTAAACGGTCATTTTCATAACTGAACCCTGCCTTCGAATTTAATGGAAAGCTGATTGATTACCGAACCCCAGTTGTGGATGGGCATGGTCCACTTCTTTGAGATGTTCTGGATCGCCAGGTACATCAGTTTCAGGATCGATTCATCATTCGGGAAAGAGCCCTTAGTTTTCAGTACTTTTCGCAGCGACCGATTCAAAGACTCGATGGCATTGGTCGTATAAATGACCTTTCGGATTTCGGCCGAATAAGCGAAAAATGGAATGATGTTGTCCCAATGTCGATGCCAGAGCTGGCTGACTGTAGGGTATTTGCCATTCCATTTGCCGGCAAAGGCCTGCAGGCTGAGCTCAGCTTCCGCCAAGGTTTTCGATCCGTAAATGGTTTTCAAGTCAGCACAAAGCGCCTTGCGATCTTTCCAGGAAACGAATTTAGTTGAGTTGCGCACCATGTGCACGATGCAGAGCTGGACTTCAGTTTCCGGATAGACGGCTCCGATAGCGTCGGGGAACCCGACCAGTCCGTCTACAGCGGCAATAAGGAGATCATTTACGCCTCTGTTCTTCAGTTCGGTCATGACGCCGAGCCAGAATTTTGCTCCTTCATTCTGGGATATCCAGAGCCCCAGTAACTCTTTCTGGCCTTCCATGGTGACGGCCAAGGCCAAGTAAACCGCTTTGTTGCTGACCTTGCCGTCCTGACGGCTTTTGACGACAATACAGTCGAAATAGACGATGGGATAAACCGGATCAAGTGGACGGCTCTGCCATGCTCGGACATCATCAAGCACGGCATCAGTCACGCTACTGATCAACGCTTCTGAAACTTCAACATCATAGAGTTCAAGCAGCATGGCTTGCATATCCCGAACACTCATACCTCGGGCATACATGGCCAGGACCTTTTCGTCGAAGCCTTTGAAACGCGTCTGGCGTTTCGGTATCAGCTTTGGATCAAAGGTGCTGTTACGGTCCCGGGGTGGGCTGATATCGAACTGGTCGTTGTCAACGATGACGGTTTTGCTGCTGTGTCCGTTGCGGCTGTTGCCGCTGTTTGGAACTATAGGCGTATGCTTCGCATAACCCAGGTGGTCGTCCATTTCGGCTTCAAGCGCCTTTTCGATCAAGCGCTTCTTGAGCATATCGAGTAGGCCGCCTTTGTCAAATAATGCTTGCGGTCCGCCACTTTCACGGATAAGCTGGTCGATCAGCTCACCTTGGATGTCCGGAATCTTCTCTTTCTTTTTGGCCATAGTTTTCTCCTTTTCAGATGATAGGAAACTATGACCGTTTACACACTTTAGCTTACAGACTC
>Ga0326726_10001800_pt1 | contig 19951 bp, 24 predicted proteins | sample MHFenrmetagenome_2_FD_207603 | JGI IMG/M metagenome (GOLD analysis project Ga0326726, IMG submission 207603) | Lab enriched peat soil microbial communities from Michigan Hollow, Ithaca, NY, United States - MHF15MN | ecosystem: Environmental > Terrestrial > Soil > Wetlands > Peat | place: USA... | reverse complement strand
ACCGGGCAGGGTGCAGAGATTATCTCAGTGCCCCGTGAGGCTGACTATTCGGTCGATGTAAAAAAGATGATCCGTGCCGGCGGGAAGGCGAAGATCGCGGTAATCTGCTCTCCCAACAACCCCACCGGCAACGCGACACCGCTCGATCTCGTTGCCGAACTGCTGGAAGGAATCGAAGGAGTTCTTTTCCTCGACAACGCGTATGTTGAGTTCTCTGATTATGATTATCTTCCGCTGATGAAAAAATATGAGAACCTGGTCATTGGCAGGACCTTTTCCAAGGTCCACTCACTTGCCGGGCTGCGCATCGGGTACGCATTCGTACCCCGATGGCTTGTCCCCTGGTACCAGCGTGCGAGTACACCGTTTACGGTCAATTCGGTCTCAGCTGCTGCTGCTGCTGCGGCACTCCATGACAAGGACCATGCGCAGCGATATATTGCCCAGGTCAGACGCTGGAGGAAACGATTTATCTCGGAGGTAAAGTACCCGGTCAATCCCTCTGACGCTAACTTTGTGATGATCGATGTCGCCCCCCGTACAGGTGACGAGATGACAGCGGAGCTTGCCCGTCACGGGGTTGTCGTCCGCTCGTGCAGGAGTTTTGCCGGTCTTCCTGATAATTATATCCGGGTAAGTATCGGCCATGACTGGGAAAATGAGCGGTTCCTTCAGGTGATCAACACCCTATGATGTGCGGCATTACCGGGACCCCGGGCACGGGAAAATCCCTGATCGGAAATGAGCTCACCCACCGGGGGTATACCGTTATCCACCTGACCGATACGGTCGGGCCATATGTAACCGGTATGGACGAGGAACGGGATACCCGGCTCATCGATGTCGAGCGATGGGCAGAAGAATTTGTACCGGTCGATGGCTTTGTAGAGGGGCATTTCGCCCACCTGCTTCCCTGCGACCGGATTATTGTGCTTCGTTGTCGCCCCGATGTGCTGATGAACCGTCTTGCTCTCCGTAAATACCGCACAGCAAAGATTCGCGAGAATGCCGAGGCTGAAGCGCTGGATTCCTGCCTGATCGAGACAGTTGAACGTTATGCTCCTTTCCAGATCCTTGAACTGGATACGAGTGATCATGATGCGGCTTATTGTGCCGACCAGATTGAGCGGTTCATCAAAGGAGAGATCCCTGCTGACTTTGGCCATATGGACTGGTCAGCATTTCTCGGAGAGGGATTATGACCCTTGACCAGTACCGCTCCCATGCACAGGTCTTCTTCAATCCGCTGGTCTCTGTCGCAATAAAATTAAGGATGAATGCGAATTTCTTCACCCTTGCCGCCCTCATCGCATCGGCAGCCGCCGGGTTCCTTTTTTATTTCCGGCTGGAACTCTGGGGGATCGTGGCGGTCGCTCTCAATGCATTCTGCGATGCGATGGACGGTGCAGTCGCCCGGGCGATGAAGACCCAGAGCCTCCGGGGTGATTTCCTCGACCATGCGGTGGACCGGTATGCTGATATTTTCATCATTACCGGTATCTTTGCCGGGGGCCTGGTGCCGTGGCAGATCGGCGTCTTTGCGTTGACCGGTGTCCTGATGTCATCGTATCTCGGCACGCAGGCACAGGCCGTCGGGGTCGGGAGATACTACGGAGGGATCCTGGGGAGAGCCGACCGGCTCGTGTTGATCCTGGTCTTCGGTGTCATCGGCCTGTTCGTCCCTTTAACCGTCTATGGGCTCACCTGGCTCGGCTGGCTGCTGCTGATGTTCGGTGTCTTCGGCCATATCACGGCATTCCAGCGGTTCGCGTACGTGTGGGCGAAGGTGGAGTGAGAATTTTCCATACCCGTACCCGGTCCTTAAAACGACACTGTGCCGGTAACTGGAGGTGTAACCTGCAGTATCTCACCCGGCAATATCCCGGATATATTCCAGCGCTGCAACCGCATCTTCTCTCTTCTGGTCGCATGTACCGCTGACGACCCAGTCCAGGAACCGCTTACGGGTCTTTTCATCAATAGCACTGCCAGCTCCTGATACTATCGCCCCGTAGGTACGCTTTGGATAGAACAGGGAACGGGCTGAGGAGAGCAGGGCTTCATACGCGGCAGGATCGATAATCCCGGTATCCCGTGCCCGTTTCAGGGTGAACCTGATATTGATAAGCGGCTCCGAGAGTGCCAGACCCGAATATGGATCGAATACCAGGGCCACTTCGTCGTCAGACTCAAGTTCACCATCCCTGTACATCCGGTATATCTCGCCGACGCCCACCATCCCGAGAGTGTCCATCTCTGCTGCCCTCAGTGCACCCATGCTCGATGCACCGATCACCGTTACCCCGTGTTTTATGGCGGTGAGAATCTCGCGGTGGGCAACTGCAGACTCCTGGTGAAAGACACCGTCAATCAGCCCGATGATGGTTGCGCCGTCGCCCACAGCTGCAAGGAGGTCGCCCCGTTTTGCCGGCGGGCGGTACATTGCCGAAAGGATCTTTTCTGCCTCTGATCGTTCAAGACTGGGGCCGAGAAAAACGATGATCTTTTGCATTATCCGCCCTCTTTCCCCGCCGCTCCGGGTCCATCGCAAAGATTTCCAGTCCCGGCACGATCACGCGCACAACCGGAATCCCGATCTCTTCGCGGGTCAGGTCAACGACAATGACCCGGTCGAGCCCCTGTTTTTTCAGTGCTTCGATGACAAACTGGATATCAGTGAGGAAATCATCGCTGTCACAGGACGCGATCCGGTTATAGTCTACCACACCGTTATCCTTAAACCAGTACGCATTAATCCGCTTTGCGCGGTCATATCCCATCTTTTTCCGGAGGTCGGCGATTGTGGTATCCTCTCTCGCTCCGTGGATCTGCGTCAGCCGGCTCTGTGCAACTTCCGTGAGGGCACGCATCACCGCGATCCGGGCACTTGTATGGGTCCCGATACCGATGGTAAGGAGCATGGGGTCCCTGAGCAGGACATCATCTGCGACTGCAGCCATAGTCGGTATCCCGATATCGCTGGTGATATCCCTCACCCGCACTTCAACCTGGGCATCGGCAAATTTCTTCTGCATCCCGAGGCAGGCTGTATCATCGATATTGATAACAGATGCCCCGGTATCCCGTGAAGCCTCGACAAGCGACCACGCGTCCCTTTCGATCACCTCAGAAAGGGCATGGAACACTGCCTCCTCCAGGGTGTTACCGGATGCGAGCCCGTTGGTATTGGTGCGGAAGAGCTGACGAAAGTTCCGCGGGAGCGGGTGAAAGACTGCGTGTGCCGGGACAAAGACCGCTTCATCGTTGGTGATATCATATCCTTCGACCCAGGGGATTGCCCTATCCAGATCCACGTCCTTGGGCAGGATCAGGTCTTTTGGATCGAGCACCCGTCCGTGTGCAAACATTTCCATATATGTTGCCAGGTGGATCCTCCGGTCGTGCAGTTCCGAAGAATAGCGTTCAATTCCTTCCATTATTGCCGATATACGCGATTCCTCTACCGTTGCGCCTTTCCCGTTATATACCGTGATAGCCCCGGCTTCGGCTGTCGGGCGGATGCAGGAGAAGACCGGTATACCGATCCTGTCGAGGTTCGTGATGTCCGCAACTCTTGTTATTCCTGCAGCTGGCACTTTGGGTTCAATCCGGGCGAGCGTCTCTTCAAGGGGAACAGCACGCTGCGTCTCGATATTGTAGGTCTTTTTACAGGATTTCAACTGCATGGGGGTCACCGTTTTTATGGTGAGGGTTGACAGAAATGCCGGATTCTTGTATGAATCCGGTGTCAGATATTACTAAAAATATTCCGTGCCGGGGTTTATACACTTTGATTGGTGGGGTTCATTCGTGCTCAATAACCAGGTAACAGGTATCTGGCAGAGTGAACCCCAATATTTCTTCAGATTGCCTGTCAATCATCTGGATGTATGATCGGCTGGCTTCGAATCCCCGCCATAGTAGATCCGAAAGTAAAAATTATCCGGAATTTGAGATTAATGCTTAAGCTTACCAAAATCGCGATCGAAAAAGGATCTGAAATTACTCATTTAATTTCAATTCTTTCCCCCGTTTCCATATAATGAACGTTCTCGGCAATCTTGCAAGCATGGTCAGCACAGCGTTCGAGATACCGGGCGACCATGATGTAATGCGTGCACCGTGAGATATTCTTCGGGTCTTCCATCATGTAGGTTATTCCTTCCCGGAAGATTGAATGTCGTAACGCATCGACAGCATCGTCCCTGGCTGAAAATCCCTCTGTCAGGGTGAGATTGTCAGACTCGTACGCAGCTCTCGCATCATCCACCATGTCAATCACAAGGTCTGCCATATGCGGGATGCTCATAAGGTTGGCAATATGGGGCTTGTCAGAAATTTCTTTCACGATTTTTGCAATTACCTTCCCGTACCGCCCGATCCGCAACGACGCATTAATCACTTTCAGGGTACAGGCAATGAACCGCATATCCTTCGCCATCGGCTGGTAGAGGGCGATAAGGTGGTAACAATGCTCTTCCAGTCTCACCTCCATGTCGTGGATATCACCTTTTCTCAAAATCACCGATTCTGCAAGCGTTGGATCCTGCCGGATGAGTGCATCAACTGCAGAGCGGAGCATGTCGCGTCCCAAATGTGCCATTCCAAGAGTATCCTGTCTCAGATTCTGGAGTTCTGTGTGAAATTTTTCTGCCATAATTCCAACCTACCCAAACCGACCGGTGATATAATTCTCGGTGAGTTCCTCGTTGGGGTGTTCGAAGATCTGGACGGTTTTTCCGCATTCGATGAGTTTTCCCAGGTACATAAACCCCGTAAAATCACTCACCCGTGCGGCCTGCTGCATGTTATGGGTGACGATGATCACGGTATAGTCCTGTTTGAGCAGGTCGATAAGGTTCTCGATCTTGGCCGTTGCGATCGGATCGAGCGCCGAGCACGGTTCGTCCATCAGGATTACCTCCGGCTCAACAGCAAGGGTCCGGGCAATGCACAGGCGCTGCTGCTGTCCTCCGGAGAGCCCGAGCGCTGAATCATTGAGCCGCTCTTTTACCTCATCCCAAAGTGCTGCGTGACGCAGGCTCTGTTCAACGATCGTGTCCAGGTCATTTTTGTCTTTTACTCCATGGACACGGGGACCATAGGCTACATTCTCATAGACGGACTTGGGGAAAGGATTGGGCTTCTGAAATACCATCCCGACTTTTTTCCGTAGCGTGACTACGTCCGTTCCTGCTGCATGGATATTCTTATCATCAAGCCTAATCTCACCGGTGATCCTTACGTGATCGATCAGGTCGTTTAACCGGTTGAAGCACCGGAGCAGAGTTGACTTTCCACAGCCGGAAGGACCGATCAGGGAAGTCACCCTGTTCTTTGGGATTTTCAGGGAAACGGACTCAAGTGCACGTTTCTCATGATACCAGAGATTAAGATTGTTCGTGGAAATGATGGTGTTTTCAGACATGTTATCCCCGTACCTTACGGTGGAAATGATTTCGTACGATGATTGCGATCGAGTAAAATCCTACAACAAGGAGTAAAAGGACCAGAGCAGTCCCATATTTATTCGTCGATCCGCCGGGAACATTGGTTGCCAGGATAAAGAGGTGGTAGGGCAGTGCCATCACCGGCTGGAAGACAGAATCCGGCAGGGACCGGGACGAGAAGATGACCGCAGTGAACATGATCGGGGCGGTTTCCCCGGCGGCTCTCCCGATAGAGAGAATCGCACCTGTAATAATACCTGGTACTGCAGGTGGCAGAACAACCCTGCTGATTGTCTGCCATCGTGTAGCGCCGAGTGCAAAACTACCTTCCCGCAATGAGTGCGGGATATTTTTTAATGATTCTTCCGTTGTACGGATTACAGTTGGCAGCACCATAAGGGCGAGCGTGATCTGCCCGGCAAGCATCGAAACACCGACCTTAAGATAGAGCACAATGAATGCAAACCCGAACAGCCCAAAAACAATTGACGGAGTTCCATTGAGCAGGTCAACACCGGTCCTGATGAGCCGGGTAATGCGTCCTTCCCTCGTGTATTCCACAAGGTACACTGCCGCCCCCACCCCAAGAGGCAGCGCGATCGCGATCGCACCTAGGACAAGGCAGAGCGTGCCGATAATTGCCGGGAAGATTCCTCCGGCCCTGCCGAGATCCCTTGGCGGCTCGGTCAGGAATTCCCACGAGAGTGCCGGCAGACCATTGATAATGATATCCTGAAGGATAATGACGAGGATGGCCAGTACAATGACTGTTGCCGCAATAATCAAACCAAATGATACCATCTCGATGTGTTTCCTTGAGAACCGCTCCCTGCCGAAGTACCACGCAGTGCAGGCCAGAACGATGAGCGCTGCTAGCCACCAGGAGGCAGCTGCGAACAGGAAAACGAGTACCATCAAAACACCGGTGATTCTGGCAAACCGCAGGATGGAATCCCCGGTATGAGAAGATACGAGAGGTTTTCTTGCAGTCACTCGTGTCCTTCCTTCTTTCAGACGGCGCAAGATCGCCACGGCTGACAGGTTAATGATGAGGGTAATAATGAGCAGGACTACTGCGAGACCGAACAGGGCACTGTAGTGATCGCTGCCAACTGCAACCTCGCCCATTTCAATGCCCAGGGTTGCGGTCAGTGTCCTTAAGGGTGAGAGAATGTTCCAGAAAGGGTCCGGGATGATCGCCGCGTTCCCGGCCACCATCAGGACAGCCATAGTCTCACCAATTGCCCTTCCAATGCCAAGGATAACAGCAGCGGCAATGCCGGACAGGGCTGCGGGAACAAGGACACGGCTGATAGTCTGCCATCGTGTTGCCCCGATGGCAAGGGAACCTTCCTTATATTCACATGGTACTGAGCTGATAGCATCCTCTGAAACACTAATGATCGTAGGAAGTGCCATGATTCCGAGGAGGACTGAAGCTGCCAGACACGTCTCGCCCGTGGGAATGTCAAAGGCTGACCGGATAAAACTGGTAAGTACGATGAGCCCGAAAAATCCATAGACAACCGAAGGGATACCGGCGAGAAGTTCAACTGCCGGTTTCAGTACTTGCTTTACCCGGGGGGAAGCGAGCTGTGAAATGTAGATTGCACAGCCGATAGAAAGCGGGACAGCGAAGACCATCGCGCCGATGGTAACGAGGAGAGTGCCGACAATAAGCGGGAAGATACCATAGAGCGGTACAATTGCTGTCGGGGCCCATGATACACCGGCAAGGAACGCGGATATGCCAACCTTCTCAAAAATTACGTACCCATCCCGTAACAAGAACAGAAGGATAAATAATACGACAATAACGGCAAAGAAGGCTGTGAAGAAGAATACGGTTTTTATTGCCTGCTCTTTCACAAATGATAAGCTGGCTTTGCTTTCGGAGGCGTTCGGGATCCCATGCATTTCTTTCATGAATCTCACCTTGTCCGCCTCCCTTCCATGAAAAAATCTGTGATGTTTCTTTTCTCTGTGATCTTCAGCTGAGTGTCACGTAGCCTTCGTCAGCGACAATCTTCTGGCCCTCCGGGCTGAGGATATACCTGATGAAGTCCCCGGCAAGTCCGCCCGGCTGACCATTGGTGATGACATATAAATCCCGGGAAATCGGGTACGTCCCGGTTTTTACATTATCGATCGTGGGTGCGACAATCTTCTGGGCATTATACCAGACAGGAAGGGCTTTGACATCTTTGCCTATGAATCCGATCGAAACGTAGCCGATCGAACCCGGAGTCTGTGCTACGGTCTGGACAACGGCTCCATTGGAGTTCTTTTCCAGCATCTTGTTCACAGGTGTTGCCTTGAGCAGGACCGTCTCATCGAAATACGCGCGGGTACCGGATGCACTGTCACGGCCGATACTTACGATCTGGTTATTGGTGCCCGGAACATTTGCACCGGTAACCTGGGTCCATTTGGTAATTGTACCAAGATAGATACCTTTCACCTGGTCAAGCGTGATATACTGGATCTCGTTTGCCGGATTTACAATAACAGCAATCCCGTCCTGTGCAACAGTCGTTACGACAAAACCGGGATACCTAGCCATCTCATCTTTTGTGACTTCACGGGAGGACATTCCGATATCGACTGTCTTGGCACCTATCGCCTGGATACCAACTCCTGACCCGCCGCCGGATACCTGGATATCTGCATCCGGATGAGCTGCCATATACTGGTCAGCTGCCTTCTGGACAATAGGTAATACGGTGGTCGAACCACTGATCATGATGGTCTGTTTCTTGCCGGACGAGACGGGAGCCGCAGTCGTTAATTGTGGTACCTGTGTGGTTGAACCAGCAACAATGGATGTAGTTGGAACCGATGTTGCGGGTGTTGTCTTTGTTCCATTACCTGTACAGCCTGCAGCAAACGCGAGCATGAAAACTGCGACGACGCTCAGGGTGACGAGTACATACGAACTCTTTTCTGCATTCATGGTGTTCACCATTACAGTTTACCGGAAGAAATATATCCTTTTTCGACAGAGAATATAGACACATATATTTACATTAGAGAACACTAGAGATATACAGATACAACCAGGGTGGATAATATGGAACTCCGGAAAGTTCAGTTTACCGGTGGATCTTCGTATGTACTTACGTTGCCAAAGGAATGGATCGACGAACAAAATATCAAGAAAAACGATTCGCTCGGTGTTGAGGTCCAGCCGGATGGAACGCTCCTTATCACCCGATCTACCGATCAGGAGCCGACCCAGAAAACAAAAGAGTTCGACCTGGCAGGTATCACCGAACCGGCCTACCTTTTCCGTCTGCTCATAGGAGCGTATATCTCCGGCTATTCTTTTATTGTCATCCACTCACAACAACGATTGCCACCATTCGTCCGTGAGGTTGTCAGGGACTTCACCCAGATGACTATCGGGCAGGAAGTAATCGAGGAGACAGATACCGAGATCATGTTGAAGGATCTTTTAAATCCTGCCGAAATGCCGTTCGAGAACACGATCAAGAGGATGTTCATGATCGTCAAGGCAATGCATGAGGATGCGATTACCGCTTTCCGTTCGCAGAATCAGACTCTTGCCAAAGATGTCACGGCACGGGACAATGACGTCGACCGCCTTCACTGGCTGATAGCACGGCAGACGAATATGATCCTTTCGAATGCGACTCTCTCCAGAAAGATGAATGTTTCACCGGTAATGGCGCTCCACTATTTTACCATAAGCCGGATTATTGAACGAATCGGGGACCATGCAGAACGGATTGTCTTTATCGCACAGCCGATTCTGACTAAAAAGATAGATCCGGCGATCCTCGGAAAAATTGCAAAAGCCAGTGAACTTTCAATAGGAATATTTGACCGGAGTATCGTTTCGTTTTTTAATAATGATATGAAAAAGGCGAACCACAATATTGAATCGCTGCGTGTTCTCAAAACCCTGTGCGAGGAAATCAATTCGATTGTACTCAAGCTGGAAACTGCCGATGCCATTGCTCTCGGGTATATTAATGAAAGTGTGAAAAGAGCGGGGGAATACGCGGCTGATATTTCTGAGAATGTGATCAACTACCTTGTGGAAGAAGATCGATCACCAAAGAAAAAGAAATTGAAAACATAGACCGTGAGGTATACTGTCCTTCCCGTATGGCGTTCACTTTTTTTTATCTGAATTTACTTTCGAATCCCCGCCGGCCTTCCGGTTCGCGGCAAACAGATTTTTATCCGGTGCTTTGTGTTCGTGATGGCTGAGTAACTGTTTCACCTCTTCACGGGCTTTCTGTTTGTCCCTGAAGCCGGTGAACAGGATCCTGATATCGTCAATATCATCCTTGAGATATGCCGCTTCGTGATATTCGATGAGCACGATCTGGCCATCGGGTCCGAAGTGGTGCTCTTCGCTCTTCCCGGTCATATACCGTTCCCGTTGCTCTTTTGTCGGAGCGGCATATTTGTCTTTATAGCGGAAAATGCCCATTTCTCTCTCCCGGTTAGTAGTGCTCTTGCTGTGTGTGAAGATAAACTACTCCGTACAGGTGTCAATGGCCGAGCAGGATTTTGAGCATTGCATCAAAGCCGGACATTACTTTTTCACCATTAATGAACAGGTCAGGTATGATCCCGTTTTTGCGGGAATAACATCCTCGACAGCATGAGCATGGAATACGCAATGACCAGACAAAAGGGAACAAGCAGGAAATACTCCAGTGTTTTTTCCGTACAAGGTAAGCAGGGTGCGAATATTGAGAGTGAAAGATACCAGATCATTGCGATTGAAATAACGATGCACAGGACTTATGCCATTGTTGCACCAAATAACGGGGAAGAATTATCAGGCATACCGTTTTTTTAATTTTGGGGATGTTAATTTTTTTTATATTATCCATACGCGAAAATTTTATATTTTTTTCAACCGGAAAATGCGTATATGCCCCGGCGAATTTGTCCAACATGTGGAAAGGATATCACATGTCTGTATTGTAACGGAAAAAGAACCATAAGTCATAGTTACGGTGTTTCAAAATTAATCGATCCCTGTAGTCATTGTGGGGGATCCGGACAAATTCCGCACAGGTGTTTCGATTACTATGGGATATAGTTCCTAACCGATTTTCCCAATCCTGCAGTCGGGTGAATATCTCTTTTCGAGGTGAGTTACATTCTGCGTCCCTGGATTTTTTTGAACAGTGTCGGTTCAAGAGGGGAAATTCGTTCCGGATTGTGAGCAAGGTGACATTTGATCTTTTCCTAAGGCACTTTATCCACCAATATAGCATTTTCCGGGATCTCTTACGAGAAAACTGTACAGGAAAAAGATCCCGGAAATCATGAAAATAGTGGATATGGTGCCTTAGAGTGCAGAAAGGATGAATGATGAATAGGATCGATCAGTTTTCTTTCATGTTTCCGACAAGGCGCAATCTTGATAAGAGGAACATATTATGTACCACCCAAATGTCCAGAAAATGGCTTGAATTCGTTTCATGAGCCATATAATCTCTTCTTCTCTCATTTTTGAGATTTCATAATAAAAGCACATAGACTATACCATCTTATGGTAGTATGTCGAAGGGGCCCCGGCGACAACGATGAACCAGATAGCATGAATGAAAAAAGAGAACGAAGAGAGGAATGAAACATGAACGAACAACCTGAAAACAATGTTGAGAACATGGAGCCGGGCCCGGCAGGATCCAGTGATCAGGGAACCGGACCGAATTCCACGGATTCGGGAGATGCCCGGACAGCAAAACGCACGAGAACCGCCCCGCTCCTTGTCGAACGGGTGACGGCCCTGAGAGGACAGGGTATTGCAGCCCATAAGGAACCAAAGAGCACACTGCGTCGCCAGACCCAGGCGGACATCTACAATAAGGGTGCCGAGGTTCCGTATCTGAAACTCGAGGCGGCTGCCCGCGACCTTGTATGCTCTCTCATGGAACGGCAGGACCGGATGAACGAAGAGATCTTCTACAAGCTCAATGATCTCGCGTTCCGGGTCGGGGACCTCGAAGAGGATCGCCCGGCTGCAGGAAGCGCTACCGGAGTCTCACCATGACCCGGGGCCGCAGGCCGGTTAATGCTATCAATGAAGCAGTTGATATTGCCAACCGGCGCGGGAGCGTGGAGCAGGTAACTGGCAAACGGGACTGTGCATTCGATTTCATCATTATCGAGCCGTACCGGAATGTGTTTGTGAAGGTGAAACGTTCGCAGACCTCCTTCACGTATCCGCTGGAGATCCTGCATTGCTACGAGCGCGAGATCGCGAGCCTTCACCGGGTGGCCTTGACAAGCATAACTTCCCGGGAATTCTGGGTCCGGTCTCCTCATGGGACATGGCAGTTTTTCCTGATCCGGCACGATTCCGTCCTGGAGATCCGGGCAGATGGCATGTATATCCCCCGTGAATCCCTTCCCGTGGGGACGATAGATCTGTCCGGTACTCCTGCTGACGGTTCAGATAACCCCGTATCTCCGTCAGAGGAGGCGAAATAATCCCCTTTTTTGGCACCTTCCGGAAGAGTATCCCGGGAAGGTCAATCCGGGCTTTTTTCGGGCTCCGTTTACCTTTTTTGATGATGTTTTTTATCATGTACCTGCAAAAAACAGTACACTTTTACACATTTTTTCAAAATATACAATTTGCGTGTGATTCAAGGCAAACGGTGCAATATCCTTCGAGTTATAAAACGCTAATATATCCTAATGGAAGGCAAAACTCAGAGGGGCTGGATAGGTAGCACGGTCGAAGGGAAAGGAAGGGCAGTAATGGGGGTGCAAAAGGGTGTTTCGGAAACTGAAATACAGCTGACCCTCGCATTCCTCGGTGCAGGACTGCAACCCTACGTGATCATCCCCGGTATGCTTGTCACATGGGACAGGGTCCTCGACCATATGGATGGTGGAGAAGAAGATAAAAAAGTATGAATTGGAAGGGGAGGGGGATCCCCCCCCATTTTCTTTCTCTGGGAAAATTCTGTACGGAATTATGTCTGGCGAGAGTTTGTATTTCCTCTGGCATTTTTGATTGTGTGTCGCAAATGATGCCGGGAACCGGCCTGTTCCTACATCTATCCAATTTTTTGATCTCGAGTCTATCAAAGGATCAGACTTAGGTTACATCACAACAGTCATTATCCGGACAGCATATCATACCTCATGGAAGATCAAGCAGAGCACTATTATAAGGAGGGTTTTGATTTTTTCCAGAACGGTCATTTTCCCGAAGCCCTCGCCTCGTGTGACAAGGCGATTGCCATCAACCCGGATTACGCTGATGCGTGGAACGGTCGCGGCGTGGCGCTCGGTGAGCTCGGCCGGCACGCCGAAGCGCTCGCATCGTATGACAAGGCGATTGCCATCCAGCCGGATTACGCCGATGCCTTGAACAACCGCGGATGGGCTCTCGTTGAACTCGGCCGGCATGCCGAAGCAGTTGAATCGTATGACAAAGGTCTTGCCATCAACCCGGATGATGCCAGTGCGTGGTTCATCCGCGGAGCCGAGCTGGGTATTCTTGGACGACCAACGGAAGCCCTCGCATCCTTCGATAAGGCAATCGCCATCAACCCGGAAGATGCCTATGCATGGAACTTCCGCGGCGTTGCGCTCCATGAACTCGGAAGGTATCCAGAAGCGGTTGCCTCATATGACAAGGCGATTGCCATCAACCCCGGGTATGCCGAGGTAAAACAGAACCGGAAGATTGCTCTTAAGAAACAGACATAAACTACCCGACTCTGACTAATCTAACCGAATAGTAGTCTGAGTAAAAATGTCCTGAATCACAACAACGATTAACCTTGAACAATATCATGTAAAAATAGCATGAGAAATTATTCCGGAATAATTCTTGCTCCCCTCGTTATAGCGGTTATTTTCACCGCTGGCTGTACATATCAGACTGCTCCCGAAGCATCCGTTCCGGCACCAACCCTCACCACCCCGGTTCTGACACTTATCACGCTACCAGTGATAACCACCCCGGTAATCGCGACACCACCCTCCACGGTCACAACAACCCCGGCTGTTCCAACAACCCCGGCTGTCGTTCCGGTAACGACCCCGCTCCCAAAAGCGGATCCAACCGATGTGTCTGAAATTGCCTTCTCATTTTATTATGACAACGACTTCAGCGTTGAATATCCATCCACCTGGACTATAGCAACTTCGATGTATACACCCTATCCTGTCGGCCCATTTTACGTATACGATGACCCGCGCTTCAATACGCCGTATCGTGTCATCACGATTACAAGCCCGGATAGTACCAAAAAATTTGTCGCACTCACGCAGGATTTTGAACAAGCCGGAACTTTCAGTCTCAAACCCACTATTGAATGGTGCAAGGAAATGTTCCAGAGAGATTACAAGGACCTATCCGCAGCGAACTACCTGGGGAACTACAAATATTTTTCAAGCGGGAACGCGATGGCATCAACCTATGATGTTACGTTACCCGAAGGAACACATTACTACCCATCGGCATACACCATAAAAACCATTGTTTCCCTGCGCCATGTATATTATTTCGGATTTTTTACCGATACGGAGAATTTTAACAAATATCGTAACCTGAAAGAAATTATGATCTCATCAGTGAAAATTCCTGAAACCGAAATACATTCTGTTTCTACCGTCAGCAATAGTACAACAATTCTATAACTTGTGCAAGGCGGGTGAGGGTATTTAATCTCCGGGGGAAATACTCCACACGATGGACTACCTCTACACGTTCCTGAAATTCGTGATGGGCGGGAGTATCGTTGTCGGGGTGACCCTGCTTGCCGAGCATTTGGATCCCAGGTATGGCGGTATACTTGCGGCTGCCCCGATGATCACGACACTCGCGTTCCTCTTCACGTATTCCGAGGCAGGGCGGGAGACGACCCGGCAGCTGGTCATTTCGACATTCTGGTTTGTGATTCCCACCATGGTGTTCCTCCTGGCATTCTATCTCCTGATGTCCCGGTTCAGCCTCCTTGTGACCCTTGGCGGGGCCTACGGGATCTGGATCGGGGCTACCCTCATCGTGAATCGGATTATGACCACTATGTGATAGGGAAATCCCGCAAAAACATTCGCGACACCCTGTTCGGTGTATGGTGCTGAAAATATCGGGGAAGTTTTAGCAATAGGGCAGTTCCCCCGTTAATCAGCCCGAATAACTGCTTCGGGTCCGTTTATAATCCCCCTGCGAACAGTTCTGACTCTGCAGATACCCATTCATTCGCGGTCTGCATTATGCAGACCAGTTCAGGCTGTACCGGAGACAACCACATCGATTGGCCGGTCCATGTTTTTCTTTCGGGCTGCTACCTTCTCCACCCGGGCGTAATTTCTCAGGATCTCTGTCAGCGTATCGTATGACGCCATGTTCTTGGTAAGGAACATAAACATGACGGTATTGTCTGCGATTACTAGGGGGGCGGTACCGGTCAATTTTAAAATATCCTGGAATTTCCTTTTCGGCTCGTCCGGATTGTTCAGACGGCGGCGCTGATAATGCTGGTAGATCATGAGGATGGATTCGCTATCGAGCAATTCATACAAATTCTTTAGTTCAGAGAATGAGAGGTGTTTTTCAGTGAAAGCTTTTTCCTTGATCCCTGTATCCGGATCAATAAAGATCAACGAGGAGGTGGGAAAATTCTCGTAGATCCCCAGAAAATACTCATTACGATTCTGTTGTGAGAAGATCTCCTTCTTCTCGATTCGTACCCGGACTTTCTCTTTTTTAATATCAGCCTTGAGTTCCTTGATGTAGCTTTTTAATTCATCATAATAATGATCGATATCTTCAGTTCTCCTGAGCCGCCGGAAACAGGCAATCAGGTTTGCATTCCGGCAGCCGGGGTTCCCTTTAAACTTTGGATCATATTTTGTCAGCATGGGAACAATGACGACACGGTCGATCCCGCCTTTGAATCCCTTTACGATGGAAGTGATGAGATCGTACTTGAACAGGTCCTTTGTATCACCAATAAATTTCGGGTTCATCTCTCAGTCCCACGAGGGGATATATAACGGGGTGATAAAAAAAGGTATGGTTCTGATATTCAGGGCTGGTCTGATATAAGGAACCGACAGCACAGATGGGTACATGATTTTTAGGGCGGCTCTCGCAGACACTCTTGGTGTCATGTATCCAGGAGATACTTGCCGACTGATATAATAATAAAGACTGGCGGGGCACTACTGCTTTTTATTATCAGACTATCACTGCTCCTTTTCCAGCGATGCTTTCATAGGGGTCCAGTAATAGTCATACCACCCCTGGCTGATCTCTTCGTACAGGTTCGAGGGAACGCCGGTCTGTATGAATGATAGTTTTGTTCCCGAAGATCCTGGGGAGAAGGTGATGGTCAGCGTTGAATATTGGTCATCGGGCCAGTCACTCGCCCGCCAGGTCTGGACAATTTTTTCGTCCTGTATCAGCTCCAGGTTCGTGCCGTCTGAATACCCGTCATTGGTAACAAACGTTCCTCCAACATCCCGGCTGATCCGTGCAGAACCTCCGGTAAAAAGGGCATGTTTTCTCTCATCCATCAGCATTTCATACACGTCATGGGCACTCGCATGGATGATGATTGTCTGGCGGATTGTTCTGGTTTTCATGCAGTTGCCTCACAGCATTTTCCCTGTGCCATGCCGATTCATCCATTTATGATCGAATAATTGTTACTATAGGGATAAAAAATATTAAAATTCAATGAGTAGCAGAAATACCGGGAGAATATCGAGGAATATACGGCAACAGGTAGTTATCGATTAAGGAAAATCGTGAATGAACGGTTGGAGCTTAATTCCATTACAAATCCAAAAATTAATGTCCTGTAAAGGATTCAAGTCACAGTATGAAGATCCCCCTGCTTGTCATTATCTCCCTCATTTTTTTCATTCTGGCAACTGGATGTACGACACTACCCGTTCCGTCCGGCAGTCCGGTCACCTCCCGTACGACAACCCAGCCTGTTATTTCCGAAGTTCCGACTACTGAACCTACACCAATTATTACCCCATTGCCAACCCTAACCCCGACGCCAACCCGGACCTCGGCATTCTCCGGGAGTTCAGGATTTACTACCCTGATATCGGTCACCGGGCAGTCGGGCACCATGTCAGATACATTTTCTGTGCCGACAGGTTATTGGGAGCTCTGGTATACGGCAGATCCACTCACCACAGGAGGACAGGACTCGGTCTCGGCTTCAGGGTCGAACTCTGCGGTGTTTCCGTATCTCTCGATTCAGGTCATTGATAAAACAAATTCGGGCAGGGTTGTGGAAACCGTGGAACCCCCCGGAGGACTTGACAAAGCCATGTGGGCAAAATCTGGTGTGGATCCCCGCCCATGGAAACAGAAATTCTACGAGGGAAATAAAGAGTATTATTTCGTGATTACGGCAAAATACCTTAAATCCTACACGATTGAAGCCAGGATTCCAAACAGCAGCTGACTGGTGCCGTGCTCATGACCAACAGGCATATTCGTTCCCATGGAAGAGGTTATTTTACCCCACAGTCAGGCCGAGCGGCAGGATTATATCTTCGGACTCGAGAACTTCCGTACTTATCCATAACCCGGATTCCGCCCGGTCCAAGGCCAGTACGGGTATATGAAAGAATACTGTGAGGACATAAATGCAAAAAATCATTGGAACTACAACCCGCGGGGCGGTCGCACTTATAACCCTCCTGGTCCTCTTCTCCGGGGCCATTACGGCTGGGCAGACGCAGGCCTACGTGGGAAGTGTCGTGACGTTATCGGGATATTCGTATACCAGCAACACCGTCTATCTCTTCCTGACCGGACCAAATCTCGCACCAAATGGTGTGGCGCTTGACAACATCAACCGCCATGCGGACCAGGGCGGGGCAACCCAGGTAGACGTAGACGGGGAGGGTCGTTGGGTCTACAAGTGGAATACCGGAGCGCCGGGTCTTGATGCCGGCAGTTATACCGTCTGGGTCGCTGATGGCCCGGCTGACGTCTCCCGCCTCTCGGCGGTCGATTACAATACCATCTCCGTTGTCCTTTCGGAACCGTTCATCACTGCAGGGACCAGCGGGGGGTCCGGCCAGTCCGGGCCGGTACAGGCAGGCTCGATGAACCTCAGTTCAATCCCGGACGGGACGTCTGTTGTTGTCAACAACGTGTATAAGGGGATGACTCCGCTGACAGTAAGCAGCCTTTACCCTGGTACCTACAACGTGACCTTCTCCCATTTTGGATACGCGAGATTGTCAACGCCGGTTACCGTGCAGGCCGGGAGCGTGTCTGAGGTCAGTGCTAACCTCGTCATGCTGACCGGCTCGCTTTTTGTCAATACAACGCCGGGCGGTGCCCAGCTCACGCTCGATGGTCTGGCTGCCGGCATTTCGCCAGCTACACTCACAAATCTCCCGCAGGGTAATCACACGCTCAACGTGACAAAAGGAGGATTTGTCACGCAGGTTCTGCAGGTTATGATAACTGCTGATCAGACAACGAACGAGGACGTCGTGCTGGTCCCGGGCGGAAGTAATGGGGTGACCGGATTCCTTCCTTCAACCGTAGTTGCCAGTGTTCTGGTGGTGGCGCTGCTGTTTGCCGTGAAAAGTTCACGGAAATAAAAGAACGCCACGTGTTCCTGTCCCCGTATTTTTTCAAGCGGATCGATAAAGAGAGAATTTATCATAAGACCGATGCAGGTTTGCTGGCGTTCCTGATCTGTTGGTGCATCCTTATCCGCAAAGCAGGAAAATATTGTGTTTGCGTTTTGCTGACAAATCTTCCATGTCTCCCTGCGATTCAGATGCGGCTGATCCTGAAAAGCATTGTTGCGGTGCGGGGCAAGATAGTACGGTTATCTGGTAATATCAGCTAACAGGCCGGGCAGGTCTCACGGGGATTGGTGGTCTGGATTGCCATTGCCGTTGGATGATTCTGATGTGATACCTGTGCTGAGCGGCAGAGATCTGCTGCCTGCACCAGTTTTTTACTGCGGGATCATGGTTGTAACCATCCGGTTACAACGGCCAAACAGCGGGTTATGGGTAATTTATATGATCCCTGAGAGAAGACTCCGGCAGGTAAATGCCGGAGGATAGGAGTATCGGAATGAATACGTGGACAAGAATCGTCCTGGTTTCTGCATTGACATTCATGCTGCTGGAACCCACGGTAATGGCATTGGCTCTTCCAAAAGAGAATACCATTACAGGATCCGGAGGGGGTGTGTTCCAGCAGGCTGATCCTTTAACTGGTAACACTGGCAGCAGATCTCAGGTCACGATTACTGCAGAATCCAGGGACACAAAAGTATCGCCAGGACCAGCCGGCGGACCATCAGTCGGCGGAGTCCCGCTCTTTCCTTCGGATCATATCTGGAATACCCGGGTCGATTCACTTCCGGTTGATTCCCGGTCAGCAGAGTATATCGGGACTATCGGAAGCACTGCGTATCTCCACGCTGATTTCGGATCTGGTATGTATGAAGGGAACCCGATTGGTATTCCCTACAATATTGTGAATGGGTCCCAGGAGAAAAAAACCGTCATGTTTGATTATGCAGATGAAAGTGATCCCGGGCCGTATCCCATTCCGGACAACCCGCTCATCGAAGGCGGTTCAGACCATCATATGATAATTATCGACAGCGATGCAAAAATTCTCTATGAACTATTCGCCGCTGAAAAACAGGCTGACGGATCATGGGCAGCTGGTTCCGGGGCTGTCTTTAACCTGTCCGGTTACACATTGAGACCCGCAGGCTGGACGTCAGCAGATGCAGCCGGTCTCGCCATTCTTCCAGGTCTTGTCCGCTATGATGAAGCCAGTGTTGGGGAGATTAACCATGCCCTGCGGTTCACGGTCCCTTCAACCCGGCGGGCATATATATGGCCTGCCCGTCACTTTGCCTCATCTGTCACGGATACGGCCTACCCGCCCATGGGGCAGCGGTTCAGGCTGAAATCGTCGTTCAACACGTCAGCGTATCCTTACCAGGCACAAATAGTGCTGAATGCCCTGAAAAAATATGGTATGATCCTGTCCGATAATGGTGCGCCGTGGTACATTACTGGAACTCCGGATGAGCGTTGGAACAATGATGCCCTTCATACCCTCCACCAGCTGAAGGGATCAGATTTCGAAGCCGTTGATAGCAGCTCGCTGATGATAGACCAGGATTCCGGACAGGCCCGGATAAATCCAGTCGTCCCCGGTTTCTCCCACCAGATTGGCATCTTCCGAAACTCAACCCACATATATTACCAGGACTACAACGGGAATGGTGTATGGAATGGAGCCGGGATCGACCGGGCATATAATTTCGGGATCACTGACGACATCCCGGTATCCGGAGACTGGAACGGGGACGAGAGAACGCAGATCGGGGTATACCGTCCGTCAACCCACATATATTACCAAGACTACAACGGGAATGGCGTATGGAATGGAGCCGGGATCGATCGGGCATATAGTTTCGGTATAACCGGAGACATCCCGGTATCCGGAGACTGGAATGGGG
>Ga0326726_10001798_pt1 | contig 19963 bp, 18 predicted proteins | sample MHFenrmetagenome_2_FD_207603 | JGI IMG/M metagenome (GOLD analysis project Ga0326726, IMG submission 207603) | Lab enriched peat soil microbial communities from Michigan Hollow, Ithaca, NY, United States - MHF15MN | ecosystem: Environmental > Terrestrial > Soil > Wetlands > Peat | place: USA... | reverse complement strand
GTTAGCTGAATTTAAATGTATTGACAACCAGCATCCAGCACCGAAGATTTTTGGGCCCATAGCTCAGATGGTTAGAGCACCTGACTCATAATCAGGGGGTCGCTGGTTCGATCCCAGCTGGGCCCACAAATACAAATTATAAACCCCTTTAATTCAGCATGATAGAGGGGTTTTGATTTTACAGGGGACGATGCAGGGGACGGATAATACTAAGTATGTTCGACTGTAAGCCATCCATATTATTGAGGTTCGTATCCGCCACCGACCTCTAAAAGCCCCTGATTATCAGGGGCTTTTACTTTGATTGGTGGTATATTTGGTGACAAAAGCATTTAAATTTTACTTCTTAAAAATAATTGTTTAAAAGTCTGAACCAACATTCTGGTTTGGGACCAGAGGGTCGCAGGTTGGAATCCTGCCACCCCGACACTGAGAATGAGAGAGTTACAAAGTTTTGTGGCTCTCTTTTTTGCCTCTGTACACGAAATGTACAAACATTACTTTGACATACCATACCCCGCGGATAATACCACCCATTGCCATTGTTAATATCTTTTTCATCCCTTTTCATTTTGATATAATAACTTGCAACAGTTTTGCTATTATGTATTATTAGTGTCCGGAATACAGTTAGTCCACTCCGTAACCTTTTTGCGGACTGCACACATTTTGCAAACAATCTTTTAATCCCTCATTTCCCCATATTGTAATATTTCTCAATGAGCTTAGTAACAAAGTTAATGATCTCAACATAGATATACGAAAGATCTTTCTTGGTCAATTCTTGTGAGAAATCCATAAGCTTCCGCCATGCATCAGGATGGGTACTTGGTTTATCAAAGATTTTGGCTACTGTGTCCTTATCATATTCAGGTGGTATTCCATATATTCTTGGTAATTCATCATAAATGAATTTGTTATATTCTTCAAACATTGCTTTCCTATTCTTAAATAAATTTAGTTTCTTCAAAGCAATATCCATATCATCATCTGAATCAGGATCTATTTCTAAATTATCATCCTCATTGTACTCATAAGGAGAATATTGAATTTTCTTTCTATAGTAAAACCCTCGTATTATAGGAAAACCAACTAAATCTCTGGTAATGTCTAAGGCAAATGATTGCAAATAATAAATAAGGTATTCTGAATAGTGAGGGTTTTTGTCCGTAATGCAAATTTTAGCTGACCTTTCATAAATAGTTTGTAAATTCCACAGATAATTGAATTGTCCAGTCTTTGGATTTATTAATTGATTTGCTCTTGAAAGTTCCTTAAATGCATTTTCAAAATCATTATTTCTTAAATAAACATCACTTAATTCAAGCAGTAAATTGAAATTATCGTCAGTTTTACCAGTCATTTTCTTAAGGTAATCTATACGATAATTAATATCAATTAACCCACATAAATCAGCCATTTTCTTAACCGTTTTAAAATCATTATGATCAGCATACCTCTCCATATGCTTATTAATAAAGTCCATTAGTTCTTGATCATTATAAATTCCTTTTTCCTTCATATAATCTATAAGTGCCGCCAATGATGTAGTCAAACTTTTATAATCCAATTCATTTACCTTCTTTGAAAATAATGCAAAGATTCTTTCTTCTATTTCAGAAGCTTTTTGTTTGTCTTTGTACAAGTATGCTAAAAAGAGCATGGGAAAAACGTAACTTATACCTTTTGATACGTCGGTTTTCGGGGGATCGATTTTCCCTTCTAAGTAGCTTATGCAATATTTAGAACCAATTCTATTTAAAATATTTGCAACATCACAGTACAGTTCTATATTATTTTTCTCCTCGTATTTTTCAATTTGACCCATGACGTAAGTGTATATTTCATCAGGTGTGTATGCCTTACCCCTTTTCATATTGCGAACAAGTACTTTGAAGAAAGAAATTAAATGATTAAATCTTAGATGGTTTTTATCAAAGAAATCCTGCAAATAACTTACTATTGCTTGACTACCTTCTTCCTTCTCAATCCTATCAACTTCCTTTCTCACTTTATCTATATCATAGGTCAAAACTTCATTTTTATCCCTGATTGCTTCTGGATTAGTCGCTTCTGAAGAATTTGATTGTCCTAGCAGAGGGGATTCGGATTTAACTTTTGTCTCCACCTCAGTTTTAGGCTGTGTGCTGGAAGTTTTATCCTTGTCAAAGAAATGCTTGAACAAATTTTTCATATTATTTAAGATTTATAATTATACCAGTAGTCTTATATATCTTGAAATATAAACTAAAATCTTCTAATCATTTGGAATAATTTGTCTGATTTGTTTTTTTCTGGCCCCGGCGTGTTTTACATTTGAACTGGTATCAGATAGTAAAGACGGGGGAAATGAGAGGGGAAATGGAAGGAAAGCCCTGACAAAGTAGCGATTGTTAGGGCTTATTTTTTATGGTGCTATCAGTTGATCTTATTTCTATACCGTAAAACGCAAGGGTATTATAATATGACTAAATGTTAAAAGTACCCTCTCCAATTTCAAAGTTATTAATATAAAACCTTACGAAATATTGACCTTTGATAAAGGAGTATAAAGATGAAGTAAAACTAAATTGATTCTTCTCATATAGTTTTGCAGGCATTGTTTTCAAAAACTCTGAGCCTTTGTCGGTAAAATATCCTGAAGGAGTTTGAAGCTTAATAGAAATTGAATCAGCAGTTAGTTTATTCTGAACATTTCCACTATTAGTTTTAATGTTGAATTGCACCTTAAAATCCAAGATAGGGTTTGTAGCAAGACTGTCTAATTGATTATTTAATTGAAAGCTCAAATCGGCAATTGAATAATTGTATTTATTTGTTTTAACTTTAGTCGTTATAACTCTACCTCCACTCATAAGTAGTTTGCCGTTTTGAGTGACTAATCGATTCTCATCAGTTTCATATTTTGAATCATTAAGCTTTATTGAGTTAAGAGCTATAAAAATATTTTCAAATCTTTCCTTACGCGTCTTAAAAGTATTTGTTTTAACAGCAATGTCCTTACGGACTAAACCATATTGAGCCATTACATTTTTCAATCGAGCATTTTGCGCTTTTAAATCTTCAATCTCCTTTAATAATTCTTCATTCCCCCTTTTTTCTGAAGTTGAGTCATAATTTACGGCTAAATCTTGATTAAAAGTAACTACATAATTTGCTAACTTTTTACTTAATTCAGGAGACATTAAGGATAAGATATCAAGTGCATTAGATTGCTTGGCTCTCGAGGAATCTGTTATTTCATTATAGAAAAGTTCAAGATATTTAACCTGCAGATTATTTTGTGAGTCAATTTTGCCTGCTCTAAAAGTAAAGATTCCAAGAATGACAACTGACGCTGGGAGTAATAAGTCTTTAATAAAAGTAAAAAACGCTTTCCGTTTGCTGTCTCCTTTTATTTCTGGAAGGATTTCTTCTATTTTATCCCATAACTTTTGATTAGTCATTATTTTGATTTTTACAGTCTGAAATGTTTAAATCTAAATTAAAAATACGCCTGAACTAGAATAAAGTTTTAGTTCTTAGTGGCATAGTAAAAATTTTGTTAACTCTTCTCTTTTACTTCTACTTTTTTTCTTAATATATAAAAATAGGTAAATCCAGGACTATAATCTCCAACCATATTAGATTGGACAAGCTCCCATCCTTGTTTTGCCATGAAATTAAGAGCATCTATATTTGAATTAAAATCATAGGGTTTTCCAGTGGAAGGATCTTTATTGATATTTTCCCACCCGGCAGGCTCCGATTTCCCAAAGTCAATTTTAATATTAGGCTTACCTTTTAATCCCGTTGTATTACTAATAATTTGACAATAAACAAATTCTGTTGATTCAGTATTTATGTCCTGTCCATAACTTAATATGGTTATGAACGTCATAATTAATACAACCACTAACTTTTTCATAATAATAGATTCTTTTGTGCTGTTTTATAAAGTTTATTTTAGTCTTGCCAACTAGTTAATTTACCATTTTCAAAATACAAATATTGATCACCATAAACCCATTGTTCGTTAACACCCCACGAACCAACACTTCTGTTTATGTCAGAAGGCTTTCCCCTACTATCTAAAACCATTTCTTTTGTCATCCCTAACCAAACTTCATTATTAAGAATTTTCGTTGCAGTAGCAGCCCCGTATTTGGTTGTTAAATAACTAATTAATGCTTTTCTCTCATTTTCTTGTTTTTGTTTTATTTCTTCCTGCTTTTTTGCTAATACCTTTTTCTCAATTGCTCGTTTTTTCGCTAATTCTCTTTTCTCTTTTAGTACTTCAGAATATGGTCTTAAGCAATTTATTGCAATATATCCGATAACGTTTCTTGGGGTTTTTATTTTATAATGTTTTCCTACGGAATCAATATCCGGACCAATTACTTTGACTATTGTCCCTGAAGACAAATTTGTAATAACTTCGGTAAGTTCGTTAAAAACAAAGGTATTCTCACATGTACAAACATACATGCTGTCGGATGGCTGTTTTTCTTTAGTTTGGCCATATAAAGCCAATGACCATAACATTATGGGAATTAAGAATATTAGCTTTTTCATATTAGACAGGTTGATGCTCATAAAGTTAATAATTATCCTGACGCTTTTCAATACCAATATTTTCTGGAATTTTTTTGCCCACATTTCCGATGACAATAAATTTTTCACAATATCGCGGAGGGTGGTTGAGATGATTGCAGGTTACCACGCGTCAAGCGTGGGGGTGGCATCTTGCATTGTTGCATTGTTAATACTGGCCAATGGTATATGTCACTCTCATTGAGATAATGTCTTAAATGGCTTTGTTTGCCCTCATATTACCTATTATCTTCCTGGTAATGTAACATTTAGCACCCCTCCCATTTCCTGTTTTTGCTTTGCCCATAACTTTCATTTATGTAAAATAGAAAAAATATTGTGATGAGTTTCACAAATAAAGTATGTGGCATGTTTTATAATAGCAGGCAGGGGAAGGGGGCTTAATCTATAAGATGAAAACTCAGTCCCTTTATAATTTTAAAATCAGGATAAATTGAGAGTTTATTTTTGTGATATCAAAATACTAAATTTTGCTGTGTCAGGATTAGTTGGCCCAAGTGTCATACCACAATCAATTTCAAAGTATTCCCTACCTATATAAACTATTGTTAATGTGGAAGCATTTTCAGGAACTGCTACAAGAAATGGTGCTTTTTTAAAAGTTGGTAAAGGATCACCTCCTATAGTTGTTAACTTATTATAATAAAACCGAAATGGCTCAGCTTTAATAGCTATAGGAAATTCTAGATTATCCACTATATAAAAATCTTGTTTAATAACACTTTTATTATTTATTACATTAATTCTTCGAGAAAGGACGGTGAGTGAATCAGCTGAAATTTTTACTCTTTTGTCGATGCGATCTTGTATTTCTTCATAGTTAGTGAGGGTATCTTTTTTAGAAATAATTAATCGATCAAGTGAATCTAACCTAGTTTTTAAACTATCAGCTCTCTTATTTATTTCATCAGACATTTTGTATCCGAAAAAACCACCAACACCAATAACGACTATTGCAACGGTGGTAATAAATTCGTTTTTATATTTGAGTTCGTAATATCTATCATCTTTAAGTTCTAGCTTAGACCTATTGAATTTTTTTAAATCCCATAAACTTTTCAAATTCCATCCGCTGAGTATGATAAGAATAATTACCAAAACAATTAGTGTATTCATATTATATCTTTTTTAATAGACATATACCAAAATTAAACTATAATTCTCCCCGAAGCAAGAAAAATTTGCTTTTGGCCCCGGAAATCAGCACTCCGGGGCTTACTGTTTTATTAATCCTATTCTTAGGAAATTAGTAACTTTGATTATTTGAGCGGAAGATACAAAAAGTGGTTTTATCCGGCTATTCTGGTATTTTGTGCTTACTATTATTGTCCATATAAAATATTAATACTATGAGGAAATATAAAATGATTAATGAAGCCGGAATCGATATAGGATATGAATTTTATCAGACGATCATTGATTTTGACCATCCTATTCAAATATTTAGAGAAGCATTCCAAAATTCCATTGATGAAAATGCTACTGAGGTTTATTGTAGAGTATTTATTGAAATAAAATACGGAATTGAAGACATATATATTGATGTTTGGGATAATGGAGATGGATTAAAAGAGGAACAAATTGATTGTTTTTTTGGATTAGCAAAGTCAACAAAGGTAAATCAAGACAAGATACCTTTAAAAGGTAAACTAGGGTATAAGGGACATGGGACAAAAATATTTTTCAAATCAGAACGTGTTGAAATTTGTTCAAAAATTAAGAATAAAAGACCTTGGGGAGCAATCCTTGATGATGGTATTAAGCAAATCAGAGATAATGGAATGTTAAGATATTCTGAAATTATTGATAAGGATGATTTATCAATAGAAATACCGCAAAATTTTGAAAGTGGATTTTATCTAAGGATTAAAAATCCATCTTATTTTAAAACACATCATACTAGATATATGCTCAATCATTTATACCTTAGAGACTATTCAAAATGGTATACAGTATTTGGAAATATTAGAAGTTTATTTAATCAAGAAAAACAAGACATATATTTATTTTTACAAGGATTAAATATAGATCATTTAAAAAATAGTTATAATGATTTCAATAAAATTGATCCAATTCCTGAATATAAATTAATTACTGATACAGAATTTGAAATAATTAAGATGGGACATTATTTCCCTAGCCAACGTCCCACTGATAAAGAAATGATTAAATATGAAAAACAAGTAAAACATAATAAAGCCTACTCCCAATATTATTCAAAAGAAATATTTAAAGACAGAGTTTATCTAGATAGCAATTTGTTCTTTGATTTTATATTATTTGTTGAAGGCTATGAGACAAAGAGAAGATATGATATACTCCTATCAAGAAAAGGCCCATCTTCAATACCTAAAAATTTAAATCATAATGATGGTGAGAGATATGGTTTATGGGCTTGTAAAGGAGGTGTACCCATTGAAAGAATTGATGATTGGATTTCAGGTGGTCGAGGAATGAGTACATATACTTATCTACATTCATTTATAGACTGTGATAGTTTCGAATTAACTGGAACTAGAGGTTCTATCAGAAATACTGATTTAGAAATATTAGAAAAAATTAAAGAGAAGATAAATGAAATAATATCAAATAAAAAAATAAAAAATAGTCTTGCTGAAAGGCAAGAATGGGAAGAGTTTGAAAAGACATTAAGAACCATTGATGAAGATGAAGAAGAATTAAAAAAACGATTTTCAGAAACAAAGAATAAGAAAATAATATCGTTACCAAATGAGAAGCGGATTTTTGTACCTACCAAAAACAAAACAGGTTATTCCGAATCCGAAACATTAATTCTTTTAATTTATCTAATATCATATTATCCTGATTTGTTTCCTTTTAAATTATTAGACTATAATACTAATAAAGGTATCGATTTTGTCATTCAAAAGGGAGAATTCCCATTGTATATTGAACTAAAAGGAACTATGCAGACAAAGATCAATCACTCTTTTAGAAATATATATAAATTCATTTGCTATGATATTGATCTTAAAAATGAAGATATTCTGAGCGATGTTGAAGGTTTAGAAGTAAAATTACATATTAATAAAGATGATAATTTTGAATCGTTTGATGATAATTTCAAAAACAAGAAATTCACTAGCTATCAATTGATGCCCATAAGTTCAAAAATAGTAAGTATGGAAATAATAGTTCTAAAAAAGCTATTAGAAGAAGTGATTGAGGTTAAGTTTGAATAGTGGTCGTGTTAACTTTGCCGAACACGATCAAAATAGATAAAAAGCTTTTCACGGTTTTTGTTTTGAAAAAGATACCTTAATAAGGGGAGTTATCTGGGAGGGTCGCTCCCTTTTTGTTTATGATAAAAAATCCCTCAATGTTTCCAATATGTTTCCAATTTAAAATGAAAAAACCTGTAAGTTATTAATTTACAGGCCTTTCATTTGATATTTAGTAGCGGAGGGAGGATTCGAACCTCTGGCCTTTGTGTGGCGGCTGAGGCTAGGTTTGGGTGAGACGAGAATTTCCATTTCAAGGTAAGGGTAAAAACTTTTGAACAGCTATTTCTAGATTTATTTTAGTACAGAGAATTTGTTAAAAACGGCCTTTCAATTGCTGATATCGAAAAGCTCTACTAAATCTTTCAAAATTAATATTATCTCTCTGTCTCCGTTGTAGCTCTTTCTGATGTTGCCATTCTTGGTTGACTATACTTACGTTATCCATAAAATTACGATATCGTAATAACCATGTACCATCAATAATAGCACTTAAAAAAGCTTTTCGTGGAATCTCTGCACATATTGAAGAACTACCAAGATTCATAGGAAATAAGCAGTAAAGATGATTTCTAATATCCTCATGATTGTCTTTCGATTCGTTTTTTCGGAAATCGAAAATAACTGCAACAGAACTTCCAATCCATTCTGTAGGGAAACATTCTTCTGGGTAATTAAATTTAAAAATACCTTTTTTTATTGTTTGAAAGAAGTCTTTGCTTTTAAGGAAGCGATTATAATCTCCCTTCAGACGCATGCCATCAACAACCCAAATCATGGTTTTATAGAATTTCTCGCGAGTGGTACGCTGTTCTGGGTCAATGTGTGAGTGCTGGAATTCAATCACGAGCCCTTGATCGGTACAAACATCAGCTATGTGCTTTTCACCTGTTAGTTCATCTGGTAAAAATATTTCTTGCCATTCGGCAGGAAAATTATTTTTCCATGAGCGATGCCATTCAGTCTCTGATTCCCACCAACTGTCGCATGTTTTATTGTTGCCATGCGCCCAATGATGAATCCTTTGTGTACCACATTTTGCTGTAACTGGTTGAGAGCATCCGGGACACAATCCAATTAATCCGGGTTTAGCCTCAACCAGTTTATTATCAACAATTGCGTAATGCATATTATTATTCCTTATTAATATTATCTGAACTAAGTTATGAATATTTCAAATAGCAAAATATCACGGAAAGTATGGTTTTTTTATTCTATCATTTCGTTTATTGAAGATACCTAATTAGGGGGGTAGGTCTGGGTGACCTAGGATCTGGGAAGGGGGGAGACTTTTCTCCTCAGGTAATTCTTAAAAAACAAATTAAAAACTATCTTTTATTAAAGTAATCAAAGGCCTATTACTAACGGCCCGGCGGTATAATATGTAAGCGTTACTCGACGAAGAATCCGTGCAGGGTCCTGGTACTTTAGCCGGTAAACTGTCACGGTGCGAGGAGAGTACGGCGCAGTTTTTGCCATCGAGGTACGAAGTTTTATGAGCATTTCGTGTATCGTGGTACAATTTTGATCGAAGCCACGAATTTATACCCTGTTATAGGGTAAGGTGGCGGGCACTGGCGTAGTGTCGCGGTTCAAACTGTCTCGGAACTAGAAATTTGTCAAGGTGCAGGATTTTAATAGTGGGCAGATGCGCGTGTCCGGGTACGACGGCCATTACAAATTTGTCTTGGGTGCAGGAGTAAAAGCAAAAACTGTGACGAGCTTATTAATTATACCCTCCGTGTTAGCTATTGGGCATATTTTAAAGTTGTCTTGGATGCAGAAAATGTCATGGTAAATTTCTTTTTATAAGTCCAAGTAAACGGCACTGACTTATCTCGCTGTTGAAGTGTGTCTAGATGGAGAAAATTCATTTGTTTTTATCGACAATTTATCATTAATAATTTCCAAGTTAATCCGATAACTATGAGTCGAAACCTGGTTGGCAAGTGCAATAAGCTATGTCGTAAAATATATGGGTTATTGGATGCTTAAACAGCTTATTGCATTTGCCAGTGAGTTAGCTGTAGGGCAAATTTTATTCTTGTCTTGATATGTCAACATTTTCATCTATAGCAACCAGTTTCGCCGAGTGGCAGGGACGAGCTGAAAAACTCTTTTGCTACCATTGGATTGTGTGAAGGTCTGCAAGGGGTAGCAAATGTGGTTTTCAGCGTTGGGAAGGTTCTGGTATATACATCAATAACCCTCGCTTGAGGTAGCCTCGGATAAAAAATGTTTTACCCTATCAATTTCCAAGCATTTTCTTCCCATTCAGAAGTCAACTCGTTGTTATTAATATAAATCCTAAAAACTTCCTCGATATTATCACTATTAAGTTTTAATTGCTTTAAAAAATGTTCTATGTTTTTATTCCTTAGTTTAAGCCAGTTTATACTTAAAACTTCAGATTTGTCATAAGGAATAGTTTCATAATAAATACATTCATCTTCAAGCATTTCTTTTAAATCTTTATCAACTAAAAGCAAAGGTCCTTTTGGCCCTTTAAGTTTATAGCTTTTTATTATTGATGTTCCAATTATAGGATTTATAAGCATAACATTATGGTTACAACCGCCTAAGATATTTTGATTGTTAACATGTATCTCCTTTAGAATTTCATCTGAATACAAACCTGAAATATCTGACATATATCCATGTGAGATTTGTACTCGTCCAGCTCCGCCTCTAATTGTAATTATCTGAAGTAATGCCGCTGACAAATCAATAAATCGGGAAATTTCATTTCGATAAATAATAATTTCTTTAATAAGAAAACCGTCTCCTCCAAACTGAATTATTGAGAGATAACTGAGAAGACTTCGCCCTAAAGAATATAAGTCATTTGTTAAATTAATAAATGATTTCTTCCCTCCATTTTCAAATTTAAAACTAAAACCTTCAATGTCTATATATAATGCTAATTCTCTCATAGTGTATTACTCAGTATTATTACTTTTTGCCAACTGAAATTACATTATATACTTTGTTTGTTTTTGGGTTGTACCTATCTTTTGGATAAATTATACTTATATATTTGGTTTCTGGTTCTCTTAAATTAATTTCAATTGTAACCAAATACCCATTTGGCATTTTTGCAAGAAATCCCATTCTCATTCTATCTTCAGTCATGGTTACTTTTGAAATAATTTGAAATATAACCTCTTCTTTATTTTCGATTTTAATAACAAACCTACTGGATGCTAAATCTAATATCATAACGCTTATCTCTTGCACAGAAGAGCCATCCTGATACATTTTCCCAGTTAGTTCATCTTCTTTGATTAACACATACCCATCACATGTGAAGACTAAAGATTGTGCACCTAATCCTAAACTTAGAATTGCAAAAGAGATAGATCCAATTAACTTTTTCATATTAAACCTTTGTTATGATATATTTTTAGAAAGGTACTTTTATTAATGTACACGATTTTTCAGAAACTCTGGAATTAGAATCATTTTTCTGATGGGACCACAAAAAATGTACAAAACCATTTATGTTCATCATCTCTTAATCCTATGGTTACATCTGTATGATAAAGGAAGATTTCATATGTTGCGTTGTTTGTTTCTGAGTTCCATCTATGAAGGATACCAAACTCTCTAAATGTATCTTCCGAAGTTAGAATCCTTTCTTTCACAAGATTGAGGTTATTATAAGTTTCTATCTGATTTTTTGTTATTACAACTTTATTTAATAAATCACTTGTTTCTAGATATAAACTGTTTGCTTTCCTGTAGAGTTCAACATAATTATCCCCAAGTAAATCAATTAATTTTTCTTCAAACAAAATAAAATTTGAATATGCAACTTGAAAAACTGACGGATAATAAGTTTGACAATCCTTAATTCCATTTTTTATTATACAAACTATTGGACGAAACTCGATTTGTCGCAACTTATCATATTCAAATAAATACCTTATCTCAAATTTAGTATTTCCAACTGTTGCAACGTAATCAAGAAATATTTCTTTTGAATTTTGTTTAACTTCTTTCCCTTGAAATTCGAGCGACTCATTAGTTTTAATAGTCGAAGAATTTGTATTCCAATCAAATCTTTTCAATTCCTTGTCTAATTTTTGAATCTTTATTTGACGGGCTGGGAAAATAAGGTCATTTACTTCAGTAAGAGAAACTATATTTCCAATGCCAATAGCAAAATTCAAGTTCTGACCTTCTAGCAGTGAAAATGAAATAATTCCAACTACTTCATTATTCATATTAATTAAAGGACTTCCGCTATTACCATGCGAAATGGGAGTTGTAGTTTGTAAAATTTGTCCTATTTTATCATCAGATCTTAAAGAGGAGACAATCCCATTAGAGACAGAATATTCTAATCCTTGTGGATTCCCTATTACATATACATCTTCACCTTCATTCGGTTTGGTTGGAGATAATTTAAGAAAAGGAAATTTTTTTTGAGCGGGATGGGATATTGAAAATTTTAAGATGTCCATTTCTTTACTCTGAGAAATAACTTTATTAACTAAGTATTTATTTCCGTCAATGGTTGTAATGGTAGCAGAAACTGCTCCTTCAAATACGTGGTAATTACTTAACGCAGTTCCATTTGAATCAATAAAGAACCCTGTTCCAAGAGCAATTTCCTTACCATTCTTATCATAAGTATTAATGATAATAATGCACGGTTTGCTTCTCTGAACTAAATCGGAAAGTTTTGGTTGGGAATAGCAAAAGGTTATTTGGAAAAATAAAATCAAGAATGTGTAAAATAATCTCATAATTTGATTTACATCAAAATCAATATTTTAAAAATCCGAGCATTTTTATTACCCTATTATAAAGTAGAATAGAATTAGAATTTAACGATTTCTCTTTTACCAAATTTAGTAATAATCAATTGAATAATCATTCCTTAAAATACGTTTTAAACTTTTAGATATTTTCTTTATGGCACACCTGAAATTCAGGTATCAAACAAATGTACCCCGGTAGACAAGCAGGATTTTTGATGTTATGATAAAACTGTCAAGGTAACGAAGTCAGGATTGATGGGCCGAAGTTGTCATGATATGAAAGAGCTGTCTATATTTCGAAATAGAGGTGGCAAAAAAGCATGTGTTTTGCAGCGAAGGGATGGTTGCAGGAAAGGGCTGCAAAACTCTCGCTTGCGCGTCGGAAGTCCTGGTACAGTGCGAGCTTGGCCGCAATTTGCCTTGCAGCTAACTATATATATGTTTAATAAAGGTAAATAAATTTTATCATGAGAGGGTTTAATGAAAACATTGATTATTATTATTATTCAAGGCAAAAATTTATAGAAGGATAAAGAATATATATTAAAATAATAAACGGTAATTGAAAATATTAAGTTAAGAGTGAGGCCTTGACAATGATTTAAGACTAATAAAATCATCGAAGATACCGCTTTGGGGGGTAGGTCTGGGTGACCTGGGAACGGGTGAGGGGGGAGACCTTGCTCCCCAGGGTGCTAACCCTTCGCAAACTAATCGGTAGCGAATTGATCAAGGTGGTTCTACAAAACCCCGTTATCAGCAAAAGAGTAATAATCAGAATCGTAAATAATTAAATGATCAAGAAGCTGAATATCTAAAAGGTTACCGGCTTCTTTGATCTTACTGGTAATTTTAACATCTGATTCAGAAGGATTAAGGTTTCCGGAGGGGTGGTTGTGTGCAACAATCACTCCTGAGGCAGTTAATAGAACTGCATTTTTTAAGATAATTCTGACATCTGTGACTGTGCCGGAGATTCCACCTTTTGACACCTGGTCAATTTTAATGACCTTATTTGCCCGGTTAAGGAATATGCAAAAAAACTCCTCATGTGTAAGATCGGCAAAATAAGGCGCCAAAAGGTCTTTAACATCGCCAGAGCATTTTATTTGCTTAAGCTCTCTTTTAATCATTGCTCTTTTACGGAATGATTTAAAGTTTTCAATATTCTGCGTTTGAAAGTTAGTTAAGTTATAAACCTGTTTCAACTCTTCCGGCTGGGTTTCAAGTATTTTATCTATTGACAAATTATTTAAGATGTATTCTGATTTAGTGAAGGCATTCCGGCCTCCCAGAATCATGCTTAAAAGTTGAACGTCAGTAAGGGAATTTGTATTAATAATGTTTTTCATTTGAGTAAGTATTAAGGGAATTTTAGTTATTGGTATCCTCCGAACTGCTCCCCCGGAGCGGGTAAGGTTTTAATGGCTTCCCGGCTTGCTTAACGGGTTTTATTCATATTGGCTGGCTTCTATGCCTGACAACCCCGAAAAGTATTTGCTGAAAGTCCTATTTACCTTTTTCCAATATGTCAAAGAACTTTTTCTCGGCTCACGCCTCGCGCTTCCGATTTTGTTAGCGACTAGCATTCATGGTTTCGAATCCGGAAAGCAAGATTCTGACAAAAAAAAAGTCGTGGGGCCCCTATTCATAGGGGGTAACGACTTTTTTTAGCAAAATGGTGGGGCCCCTGACGGTACCGTCAGGGGGTAACGATTTTGTGGTGACAGGGTCTTGCGGCTGAAAGCTCCGGATCGAAACCATATACCTTTGCTTACAAAAGCGGACGAGCGAAAGGCCTTCGAATCACAAATAGCTATAAGGAAAAATAAGGAGGTAGTGTTTTTTTCTTTTAAATCCTGATGGAAGACTACTTGTACGGACTATAACATAGTACAAGTAGTCTCATAGTGAGACTCAATAAATTGGTTAATGCTCTGAAATAGTGACGAATAAGGAATAAATGTCAAAATTGAAAAAATGGATGTAAATTTTTGTTTGTTTAAGCTCTATTTTGCGTTTGAATAGGTGATTTAAAAAGTAGGTTATCGTATACTATTGAGTACATTCTGAATTTCATGTATAAACTTTAATCTCAGCCTTTTGCCATTGCGGATGCAATAGATATATTTGAATGGATTGCAAATATTGTAACTTGTGATTTGAACATTATCGCTAATCCAATCATTGCAGAAATATCCATTGTATTTTTCATTAAGGCAAGCATAAAATACGATTGTAGGGCGAGTTGAATTGGAGCCATAAGTCAATCTGAAAAAACGATATTTTGTCATAAATCTTGTGGAATAGACAGGTTCAACAATGTATTCTGGAATAAGGTCGGAGAAATAGTACATGATATTATTTATAGTTATCCTTATACCCTTATAAATTTCACCCCAGTTAGCAGAAACCCTTCCAAGATCTTTTAAATCATGAATTATAAATTCTCGACGGGTAACTTTGTCATAAATAAAAGAACCGATTTTAAAGTTTCTAATATTCTTCATAGTACTATTTATTAATTAGGTTCTTACCATAAATAATCTGATGATGATACATTCCAAGATCAACTATCGGATTGATATAATCTATGGGCATAATATTATTTTGAGTTATACCAATTTTCTCAAATCTGTTTTTGTATCTGAAAAATGTAGCCCTAGAATAAGGACCGGTTTTCATTTGCTCTTCAAAAGATGAATTTTTAAGTAACCCAAAGAACTTAAGCATTTCATTGAGAGGAAGTTTATTAAAATGTTCCGAGTTATATTTCTCTATCCTTTCACGGACAATGCTTTCTGGTGGTTTTTTGGTAACCTGGAAGCTTTTTATTTGGGATTTAAAGAATTTGGAACATTCAAGTAACAAAGCTTTTGAAAACAGAGCCCTTGGTTCAAAACAGGAATTAATTGTTGTGGTTGAATTAAATTCTTCGACATACTTGTTTGTCTTTAAACGGAACTGACGTTTTCTGTTAAGTAGACGGCTCATTTTAATATGTACAACATCATCAGCCTTATCTATAGGTAGATATGGGTGCTTATTAATATATGCTTCTCTTAAAATATTCAAGGGAAAACTATTGGTTGTTGAAGCGATTAAATCATTCTTTGCCTTAATTGCTTCGACCTTTTTATAAATCTTATAATTAGCCTTATGTTGCGGGCACTTATTACGGAATATCTTGTGATTAAATAGATAGGATAACATTGAATCCCGGAATGTTACCTCATACCTAAGCATCTTATCTGAGAATGATTGTAGCTCGTTTATATTAAAGTATTCACGACCTTTTATATTATTTATCTTTTCATGTTCTTTTCTATCGTGTTTCTTGTATTCGGTACCTTTATGATAAATTTTAAATGAAAAACGTTTTGTTGAATACATTAAAGATGTATCCCAAGCTCTGTAACTATTACTATCAGCTCTTAAATGCTTCTTCCTTATCTTTTTCTGGTACTCCAGGTAATCAAGTGCAAATTTCTTATTATCAAAAACCTGATTGAATGACAAGTCGATCCTATTTATCTCGACAAGCGAAAAATCTACAATATCTTTCCCGATAAACTCCAGGTTAAAAAAGTTAATTATAAAATTCAACAATCGATCATAGATTTTCTTTAAGTTAAAGTCCAGAGAACTATTATTAAAATAATTGAAATTTTTATTCCAAATGTGTTCGCAGAACATAAGGACATTTGTTCCATGTATGTACTTAGGAACAGAAAAGTTGAATTCAACGAAATCCCTATCGTAATTTACGAAGGCGTTAAGTAAATAATGACCTGAATTATTTAATTTCTCCTGTGAGCTGTAATGGATTAGATGTGTACCAGTCTTAGGATTCCAGTAGTAATCGATAAAATCTTTGTTATCAATTGTTTCGGAAATTTTTATTGATTCGGTTTCTTCTGGTGTTAAGTAGGCCGTATTTTTTGTCGTTCCCTTCTTGAAATTAGTCTTTATCTCGTTAACAAGTGCATCGTGTTTTCTTAAATCGTGTACACGCATAACAATAGTATCTACCATTATTATGCCTCCCCCCTTTTATATTTTAAGTTCCTGACTTTATGAAGAGATGAGTTAATTTCATCTTCACGATAAAGAACTCTATTACCGATCCGATAGGATTGTAAAATCCCAGATTTTGACCAATTATTTAATGTTGGAAGAGATATTTTTAGAAGTGAGGCAACCTCAAATCGATTTAGATAATTTAGTTTTTTATCAATGGGAGCTTCCACTGAAATAACTCTTAATTTTTTATCGAGAATATCAGAGATCTGTTTTATAAGATCAGTTACCTCGATTCCTTGAAATAAAATTTGTGACATAATTTAAATTTTTAATTATGCCTCAAATTTGACAGTGATTATTTGTAGGGGAGGATAGGTAGGGCCCTACAATCTTTTAAAAATTTAATCTAATTATATCTGTTTCTACCTTTTTGGCAATGTCTAATAATCCAACTTCCCTAAATAATTCAAGAACAAATGATATATCTTTTTCATTAAAGATTTTTTTGTACTCCTCTGTCTTTAATTGTTCTCTATAATTTAAAAAATACTTTACTGCTTGTCGGTTTTTATCTATTAAGAAGTATAAAAGATTGTATTTCTTTTCTTTAGATGGGAATTTCAAATTATCAAGAAATCCCAAATAATGAAACAAAAGCAATTGTCTATTTGCAGTAATTCTTTTACCTTCTTTATTGTCAAGTCTAATTATTAATTCATTAAGTTCATTTCTAAGTTTCTCATTATCTTTCATCAGTTGTTCTTTCTGGAGAAGCATTTCTTTTTCAATATCGTTCTTCTCTTTGATAATTTTCAAATTTTGCTCCATTTCGAGCATAATTTGTTTATAGCTTTCATTAACCATATTGTTTCAATATAAAATCAATTAAAAAAAGGATGATCTAATAATTTATTTGCATTTTCTTCTTGCGAGATACGAATATACCTTAAAAAGCTCTTCTCTGTCTGATGACCTGTAATTTTCATAATAGTTATTGAAGGAATTCCAGCAAGATATAAATTGGTTGCAAAGCTTCTCCTGGCAGTATGAGTGCAGATCAGACTGGATTTTATAACCGTGTTTTTAATAAGTTTACCACCCTTTGTTATAGAAACTTCAACCAAATCATTGATTTTTGCCAAGGTCCCTAAATGCTTAAGATTGAGATTCATTTTAGGATTTGACAATGCTTTGGGGATATTATTATCATACTTGTTTATTATTTCCCTGACATTTTTATGAAGGGGAATAATAACCAAATCATTTGTTTTGTTTGTTCTGATCTTAATTTTATTCCCTTCAATTATGTTCTCCGGTTTCAATTCTGAAAAGTCTGAGAATCTTAAACCAGTGAAGCACCCAATAATAAAAAGATCTCTTACGCTATCAAGTTGTTTATCATTTTTAATATCAAGTTTGTATAACCTTTCCAATTCTTCAACACTTAAGTAAATTTTATCCGGTTCTTCAACAGGTCTTTTAAATTTCCGCTTTTTATACTCTATTGTTTTATTTATTCCCCTGTCAGTTGCTTCATTCAGAAATGTTTTTAAAATCTTAATATGCTTGCCGATTGTGTTTTGAGAATAGTCAGCTTCAGTCAAATACGAAACAAATGAATTATAAAACTCCAGATCAATATCCTCGAATGAAAAGTTTTTCTTTATTGAAGTGCGATAATCTTTCAATTTTGACAAGGTTGTATTATATGCTTTAATTGTCCCTTTTGCTTTTAATGTTTTGCTTTCTTCAATATATTTCTCAATAAAAGTGAACAAGTCAGCCTTTTGACTTTCTGCGAATCTTATTGTTTTATCAAGTTCCTTTTTGATGAGTTCGTTTGTCGGCTCCAATCCATCATTTAATATTTTACGATAGGCATTGTTTGCTTTTGATTCAAGAGACTTTAACCTTGCATTGAACTCTGGGTATTCAGAAAACATTTTTGTCTCCTTAGCCCTCTGATTTTCGAAATTCCAGTAAACAGGATTAATCTTTTCACCCGTTGAATACTTAATTCTTTTATTGTTGTAGCTTAAAAACAGATAAACTAGTGTTTCACTCTTTATTTTTGGCTTTTTTAAAAAGAAATTTACTTCTGCCATATTTCAGGTATTTTAATCTTTCGAAGATAACGAAATATGATTAGGGGACACTACAGGGGACAGAAATATTTAATTTGATTGTTTTTCATTATTTCTAAATATATCTCAAAATGACACTAACTGATTGAATAAGATAATATATAGGTAAAGACAAGAAAAAGAAACGGGGTCCAGCTGGGCCCACTCAAAGTCAAGAAGTTACAACCTCAAAAATTGTAACTTTTTTTTTGGTGCCAGTTTGGTGCCAGGATTTGGAATTTTTCAACGAAAAATGGACTTCCTTTAGAATGTCCATTCCTGTCATAATCAATACTTAAAATAACAAATAATAAGTTCAGTGAAGTCGGCAATTATTGTTTAAATTGCTTAAGAATACCTGATTTTATATTTGTAGTGATTGTAGTAGAAAAACTAGCCAATAGAAGATCTATTAACTTTATTAAATAGACTCGATTCTGTGGAAAAGAATGATGCTGAACCAAAGACTTTAGTAAGAGAATTTGGCTTAATAACTGTAACACTTCTTGTGGTCGGAATGCTCGTAGGAAGCGGAATATTTCAAAAGATAATTCCCATGGCCAAGACCAACCTTAACGAATACTGGATACTTATGGCTTGGCTTATTGGAGGTGTTATAAGTATTTTAGGGGCATTTACTGTTGGTGGACTTGCATCACTCACTGAAGAATCAGGTGGGACCTATGAATATTTTAAAATCGCTTTTGGAAAATTTTTCTCATTTATTTCGGGCTGGGCTGATTTCATGATTATCGGTACGGGAGCGAGTGCCGCAATCGCATTTTTATTTGCTGACTCAGTCAATCATGTAATCCCGATACCGAATCCATTACATTCGTTGGAAGCATTTTCAATTGGGAGTCAGATTTTCCCTTTCAGGGATTTTGGGATCAAGATAGTTGCCATAATAACGGTTGTCTTCCTTACATTAATCAATGCGATTGGTACGAAGGAAAGCGGTATGACCAATAACATAATTACTTCAGTAAAGATTTTGGGGATCTTATTAATAATTTTATTAGGATTTATTTTACCAGGTCAAAGTTATAGTACAACACCAGAAAGAGTTTTTGAAGCTACCACAGACAATGGATTTTCTTTTATTAGTAATTTTTTCTTCCTTTTAATCGCCGCTCTATGGGCGTATGAAGGTTGGACTTATGCTGCCAATGTCACTGGGGAGGTCATTAATCCAAAAAGGAATATGCCTCTTGCT
>Ga0326726_10001797_pt1 | contig 19974 bp, 12 predicted proteins | sample MHFenrmetagenome_2_FD_207603 | JGI IMG/M metagenome (GOLD analysis project Ga0326726, IMG submission 207603) | Lab enriched peat soil microbial communities from Michigan Hollow, Ithaca, NY, United States - MHF15MN | ecosystem: Environmental > Terrestrial > Soil > Wetlands > Peat | place: USA... | reverse complement strand
ACAGTGACTGAAACACATAAACAAACAGGCAAAATATTACTTAGTGACGCCGATATTGTGGTCTCGGGAGGAAGAGGAATGAAATCGCCTGACAACTGGGCTCCTCTTGTCGAGCTCGCATCACTGCTCAATGGTGCTACAGCATGTTCAAGACCGGTTTCCGATGAAGGATGGAGGCCTCACGAAGAGCATACCGGACAAACCGGAAAAATCATTGCACCAAACCTCTATCTTGCAGTCGGTATATCAGGAGCAACTCAGCATCTGGCAGGGATAAGCTCTTCAAAATACATTGTGGCGATAAATATCGATAAGGATGCTCCGATCTTCGAAGCAGCACAATATGGTATTGTGGGAGATGCAATGAAGGTTCTGCCGAAACTGGTTGAAGCAGTGAAGAATTTGAAGAAGTAGTTACTTTGTGTCCTTCGTGGAAAACCTTTGCGATCCTTTGTGGTAAAAAAGAAATTAACCACAAAGGTGCACAAAGGACATCACAAAGTAACACAAATGATATTAACAAGAGATTAGCATATTTTGAATTTATATGTGAAACAGGCAATATATGGCAAAACATTTAATATTCACAGTTGCCCTTTTATTGACTATCGCTGTCTTCGGTTATACCCTTAACAGGTTAAATAAATTCTTCAGTTTTACAAGGCCGGCATTTCCAATTAAAGATTTCGGAAAACGTTTCCGTCTTATGATGCGGGTTGCATTCGGACAGACTAAAATCTTCCGGAAGCCTGTTATCGGATTATTGCATGCTTTGGTTTTCTGGGGTTTTTGCGTAATACTTCTGGGAAGCATTGAAATGGTAATTGATGGATTGTTAGGAACAGAAAAATCTCTAAGATTTCTTGGAACGGTGCATAGTATAATTATGGCTTCAGGAGATATTTTCGCTCTGATCGTTGCAATTTCAATCATCGTTTTCAGCATCAGAAGATACTTTCTGCATATCAAGAGGTTTAGTGGCATTGAAATGAAAACCAAGTCTCATATCGATGCCAGTATTTCTCTTTCGCTTATATTTTTGCTTATGATTTCCCTGCTGGCCATGAATGCAGGTTATGTTGGATACAGAACCCTTTTGCATGAACAGGTTTTTGGGATTTATCCGGTGAGCAGGATAATCAGCAGTAATTTTCAGGGATTTTCCACAGAGAAATTTCTCTTAGTCTTTGAAGTCAGCTGGTGGATCCATATTCTCACTATTTTTATCTTTGCCAACTACCTTCCCTATTCAAAGCATTTTCATGTATTCTTGTCAGTTCCGAATGTATTTCTTTCAAGGCTTGAACCACTTGGCAAGCTGGGGAATATGGATAATATTACAAAGGAGGTTAAGCTGATGCTCGATCCGAATACGGCTTTTGCAGCGGCACCTGCCGATGCTCCTGTTGAGAGGTTTGGTGTTAAGGATGCAGAGGATGCAACATGGAAGAATTATTTTGACTCCCTCTCCTGTACTGAGTGCGGCAGATGTACATCTGTTTGTCCGGCAAATATTACCGGTAAGAAGTTGTCCCCCCGCAAGATGATGATGGATCTTCGTTCAAGGATGAAGGAAAAAGGTCCACTGATGATCAAAAACGGAAGAGATTTCACTGATAATCGCTCTCTTTTAAGGGATTTCATTTCTGAAGAAGAACTCTGGGCCTGCACAACATGCAATGCCTGTGCAAAAGAGTGTCCGATTAATATCAACCAGCCATCCCTGATAATCGATATGCGGCGATACCTTGTGCTCGAGGAAGCCTCTGCTCCTGGTGAATTAAAAAGTGTTTTCAGTAATATCGAAAATAATGGAGCCCCATGGCAGTATTCGGCAGAAGACCGGTTGAACTGGACAATGGACCTTGGATTTGAGGTGCCTGTGTTTTCAACATTACCTGCCAGCAGAGAAAAACCTGAATACCTTTTCTGGGTCGGATGTGCAGGGGCATTTGACGACAGGTATAAAAAAGTTATTAAAGCCTTTTCTATAATACTTAACAAGCTGAATGTCAGCTATGCAGTGCTTGGGAAGGAAGAGACCTGCACCGGCGATCCGGCACGCAGAGCTGGCAATGAAATGCTGTTCCAGATGCAGGCATTGCAGGTTATCGAAATTCTGAAGAGCTATGATATAAAAAAGATCATAACCACATGTCCGCATTGCTTTAATGTTTTTAAGAACGAATATCCGGATCTTGGAGGTAATTATGAGGTAATCAATTATTTACAGTTTATCGACAGATCCATTATAGAGGGACGGCTTAAGCTCAACAGGCAATCGATGAAGGAAGTCAGCGTTACTTTCCATGATCCTTGTTATCTTGGAAGAGCAAATGATATTTACTCCGAGCCCCGTTCAATAGTCAGATCTCTTACAGATAATTTTGTGGAGATGAAAAGGCATAAAAGCTTTGCATTATGCTGCGGGGCAGGAGGAGGCCAGATGTTCAAGGAGGCTGAGAAAGGGAATAAGGAAATTTTCATTGAAAGAACTGAAGAAGTGCTCGCTACTAAAGCCAGGCTTGTTGCAACTGCTTGCCCCTTTTGCATGACGATGATGACCGACGGACTTAAATATAAGAATAAAGAAGAAGAGATAAAGAATTTGGATATAGCGGAGTTGGTTGTGAAGGCGATGGAATAACAACCACCCAACCTCCCGGAGGGAAATCCACCCCCCAACCCCCCAATGGGGGGGCTTTGAAGAGTAGTTGGTTTAGGAGGGGGTTGATAAGTAAAAGGAGGATTTAGAAGTAGAAAATGAATTATGCAATCTTATACTAACCAATATGGAAACCCGAAAAGTCTTGAAAAGCGGAGAATTTCTTGTAAGCGAAGTTGAAGCAAAAGATGTTTTTATTCCGGAGGAATTCAATGAGGAACAGAGGATGATCGCCCGGACCTGCAAGGATTTTCTTGATGCTGAGGTATATCCCAATATGGTTGCGCTTGAAAAAAGTGACAGGGATCTTATGAAAGCCATTCTTAAAAAGTCAGGAGAGCTTGGCATGATGGGTATATCACTCCCTGAAGAATATGGCGGATTCGGACAGAATTTTGTCACCCAGATGCTAGTCGCAGAAACGACTGGGGCAGGTTATTCATTTTCAGTTGCTTATATGGCCCATTGCGGAATAGGAACTCTCCCTATAATGTATTATGGCAATGAGGACCAGAGACAGCGTTATGTCACTAAACTTGCAAGCGGTGAATTAATTGGCGCTTACTGCCTTACAGAGCCCGGGGCAGGAAGTGATGCCAATTCCGGAAAAACAAATGCAAGGCTTTCAGAGGATGGGAAAAACTATATAATAAATGGTCAGAAAATGTGGATCACAAATGCCGGTTTTGCAGATACGTTAGTCGTGTTTGCCAAGATCGACAATGACAGGGTCCTGAGTGCATTTATAATTGAAACCAGATATCCGGGGGTGGTTATCGGCCCTGATGAGCATAAGATGGGCATAAAGGGATCATCGACTGCACAGATATATTTCAATGATGTGAAAGTACCGGTTGAAAACCTTCTTGGCAAACGGGGTGAAGGTTTCAGGATAGCGCTGAGCATTCTTCATATGGGCAGACTGAAACTTGGCGCTAACGTAATCGGAGCGGCAAAAAAAACTATCAACGACTCGGTAAAGTACGCGAATGAACGAAAACAGTTCGGTGTTCTTATTTCAACTTTCGGAGCAATAAAGCATAAGCTGGCAGAACAGGTTATCCGTCTTTTTGCTTCAGAATCAGCTGTCTACAGGGTCAGCAAAGACATTGATGATCTGATGGAAAAGCTTAAACCGGAATGCGGCGACAAGGGAAGGGCAGCAATTGAAGCCATAAGCCATTATGCTGTTGAAGCTGCAATTCTGAAAGTGGTTGGTTCGGAAATGCTCGATTTTGTGGCTGATGAAGCGGTGCAGATACATGGGGGTATGGGCTACTCTGCCGAAATGGATGTGGAAAGAGGTTACCGCGATTCGAGAATAAACAGGATATTCGAGGGAACGAACGAGATAAACAGGCTTCTGGTTTCTGATACCGCAATGAAGCGTGCAATGAAGGGAGACTTTGACCTGTTCGGGGAAGCAGAGAAGCTTTTTAATGATCTGGAAAAGATCAATGACGGAAAAATTTCAGGCGAGACTTATTACCTGGAAAAAAAGAGATATATCAGGAACTTCAAAAAGGTTATCCTCATCTGTATGCATGGGGCAATGAAGCAATTCGGTAAAAGTTTAGTAAATGAACAGGAGGTGATGAACAATATCGCAGAAATGATGATGGAAACATATCTTTCGGAATCGCTCGCATTAAGGGTTGAAAAGCTTGAAGGGATGAAAGGTGCAGTTCCGGTTTACAAGGATATACTTGATGTAAATATCTATGATACAGCAGACAAAGTAAGAAAATCATCAACCGATGCCGTCTGCTCATTCGCTTCTTCTGAATCATTACCGAAGCTTGTCAATGCAATTGAAATCCTTTCAAAAGTCGACGGGATAAATATAAAAGATGCAAGAAGAAGAATAGCGGATAAGCTGATTGAAGATAATTCGTATAAGTTTTAAGAAAATCATTTGATCTTCTCACCTGGATTTCAGGATTTCACAACCTTGATTATCGCGATTTTTTTGCCTTTTAAATAAATCCTTAAAAAGTACAATCCCTTAGGAACTGCCAGATTTAAAGGCAGCACTGTATTCCCGGGAGTTTTATTTTGAGCATAAATTATCTTTCCGTTCAGATCTGCCACCGACAGATCAAACATGTAACCTTCTGGAGAAGCGATGTAGGTGTTTATCTCTTCAACGAATGGATTAGGGTAGGTTTTAACATCAATACTGGTAGTGAACCTGACTGAAAGAGTATGATTAGATGTTATGTTGCTGAATGTAAATTCATTTATGGCCCCCAGGGAATAATTATCAACAACAACATCAAGAATTCTAAAATCGCGGCCGGGAGTAATTTCGTAGGTCTGATCCGAACCCTCAAAGAGTGTTACAGATCCGGAAGGTGTAATTGACCCGCCTGTACCTGGCGTTGCAATAATGCTGTAAGTATTTATAAGTACGAAAGTTACCGATATATTATGATCAGCCGTAATATTGTTTAACGAATATGAAGCAACTGCACCTGATGAAATGTTATCAACTTTTACATCAGAAATCTTGTAACCGTAATCTGGTACAAAATTACAGGTCAGTTTTTCTCCGTAGTTAACGATCGTTTTCCCGTTGGGATTTACTGAACCTCCGGCATTTGCAGCAATTGAAATTGTATATGTTATTACTGAGAATGATGCAGAAATATCATGATTCCCTTTAATATTAATGAAGGTAAATGAGGATACTGGCCCGACTGATTTATTATCAATAAATACATCATCGATCTGATAACCGGTATCTGGTGTAATTGAAAATGTCTTATCAGTTCCGTAGTTGACGGTAACTATTCCTGGTGGACTTATAGAACCACCCGATTTGGTATCGCTCTTAATTGTGTATGTAATAGGTGTAAATTCTGCTGATATTTTATGATCAGAAGTTATGTCACTGAATGTATAAGAAGATATTGCTCCTGCTGAAACATTATCAATTTTTACATCTGAAATAAGAAATCCGGTATCTGGAGCTATTGAGAATGTGGAACTCGATCCGTAATTTACTGTCGATAGTCCGGCGGGAGTTACTGAACCTCCTGAGCAGGCTTCACTGGTTAATTTAAATGTTATAAGTGAAAATGTGGCAGAAATACTATGATTGCTTGTTACATTACTAAATGTGTATGATGAGACTGAACCTATTGAAGTATTGTCAACTTTTACATCCGAAATGTAATAGCCGGTATTAGGTGTAATAGTAAAAGTCTTGTTTGAACCATAGTCAACTGTATTAATTCCGCCTGAGGAGACAGAGCCTCCGGTCCCGGCAAAGCTGGTAAGTGTATAAGTTAATATAGCAAATGTTGCTGAAATTGAATGATTTGAGGTGATATTATTGAATGTATATGACGGAATACTGCCGACCGTAACATTATCAACTTTTACATCGGAAATCTTATAACCTGTGACCGGAATTATTGTATATGTTTGGCTTGTTCCATGAGTAACGGTAGCTACACCCGACGGATTTATTGAACCTCCGCTTCCTGTGCCGGCAGTAATAGAATAAGTTGCAGTTGTAAATGATGCTGATATAGTATGGTCTGCTGTTATATTACTGAAGGTATAAGTCGACACTGCACCGGCCGACACATTATCAACCTTGACATCCGCAAGCTTAAATCCAAAGTCAGGACTAATTGTGAAAGTCCGGTTCGAACCAAAATTTACTATAATATTGCCTGACGGATTTATTGAACCTCCGGTTCCTGCACTGCTTGTTATTGTGTAAGTGATTTGTGTGAAGGTTGCTGATATGGTATGTCCTACGGTGACATTTACAAAATTGTAAGAAGAAACAGCACCAACTGATATATTATCCACTTTTACATCAGAGACATGGAAGCCAGTATTTGCTGAAATAGTAAATATCTGGTCCGATCCGTAATTTAGAGATACATTTCCCTGGGGTGAGATAGTGCCTCCTGTACCAGCACTGGCAGTTATTGAATTAGTTATCAGTGAAAAGGAAACAGCGATCGTATGACTTGCGGTAATAGTGCTAAAAGTGTAAACAGAGGTAGTCCCGACAGCAACATTATCTACGAGGACATTAGATATCTGATAACCTGTATTTGGAGATATTGAATATGTATGGGATGATCCGTAATTCACAGTGAGTGTTCCTGAAGGACTTATTGAACCGCCTGCTCCTGCACTGCCTGTCAGGGTAAAGGTAAGAAGTGCAAAAGTGGCTGAAATTGTATGATTTGAGGTAACATTGTTAAAGGAGTAAGAAGTGACAGACCCAACAGAAGCACCGTCAGCAAGAACATCTGATATTCTGTAACCGGTATCAGGCTTTATAATAAAGGATTGACTGGTTCCCTCGTTCAATATTACTGTTCCTCCCGGAGTAACTGAACCTCCAGCTCCTGCGCTAGTTTCAATTGCGTATGTGGGTGCGGTCTCAAAAACAACCGAAATGGTGTGATCAGATAAAATGTTACTAAATGTGTAAGAGGTAGTTGCTCCAACGGAAACTCCATCTGCCCTAATATCTGAAACACGATATCCGATATCAGGAGTAATTGTGTAGATCTGATTTGCTCCCTCATTTACTAAACGGGTTCCTGAAGGACTTATGGAACCTCCTGTGCCTGCGCTTGAAATTATTGTATGAGTAGCTGAGGGTGTAAATGCAGCTGAAATTGTATGGCCTGAAGTAATATTAGTGAATGTATATGTTGAAACAGCTCCGGCTGAGACATTGTCAACGGTCACATCGGAAATCTTAAAACCTATTTCAGGTGTGATTGTGTAGGTTTTATTCGTTCCCACACCAACAGAAGCATTTCCAAAAGGTTCAATAGCACCTCCGGTACCAGCACTTGATACAATTGTATAAACCATACCGCTCAAAGCAGCAATTTCACTGTCAGTCAGAACATGATCATAAAATTTGACATCATTTATCTGCCCTTTAAAGTATGTACCGGTTTCTGTAGCCTGTCCAAGTATAAACTCGGGTGTTGAATAATCCGTGATTGCTGTTCCTGCTGAGATCGTTTTGTCAAGAGTCCCGTTTATATATAATTTCAGACTGCTTGCGTTGCCGGTAATCGCAATGTGTGTCCAGGTGTTGGCCGAAATTAATGCTGTTGAAGTGGTTACTTCCGAATTTCCATCATATATCCTTGCTGTTATATGTCCGTCGCTGTTTAAGTATAAGTTCCTGTCGTTTTTTGTTGATAAAGGATATTCTGACATTGTTGAGATATCCATCTCCCTGATCAGGTCAGGTCTGATACGCATTGCTATTGTAAAGGATGAATTGTTATTTCCCTTCAGGGTCATATAATCATCATCTCCATCAAATATATAAGCTCCCGATTCGAGCTGGGAAGGCCCTGAATAGGTTATCTCATCACCCTTGAGAATATTTGATTTATCACTTCCTCCGTCAACTATTTTTATGAATTTATGGTTGCCTGAAGGGACTCTGTCGGTGTACCATGTCCACCGTCCGTTATTCGAATATATATTCCTTATGCTTGTAAAGAGATCCGGTGTATTGAAACTGCCATAAGCATAGGTAATCCCGTCTGGAACTGTCACATCGATAAAACCTCCGTTATCACAGCCAAGCATCCAGACGTCTTTTCGGTACTTCACAGCCAGCTCTCTTACAGCTTTATTTATTCCCCTGTGGTGCTGATGACCGTATTCTCCCCAGTTATTATGGGTGATCACTCTACTCATTGAAGGATCAGCAAAGTATTGTTCAAGCTTGGCTTTGATCTTATTGATTTCGTACCGTGATAAAGTAGTTGCATCACTGGAGAGTCTTGTTTCGACATGATCATTTAAGAGATAGTTAAAGGAGGGATTGGCACCCAAGTAATATTCTGTATATTCAGTATCTGTTACATCGTCCCAGGGAGTGTACCAGTTAGATTGATATGCAATATTGTAACCATTGTTGTTCAAGAAAGTCTGTTGCTGGCTGATAATTGTCCTGTATGAAGGAGTTGCAGGCATTGCACCACCGATAAACTTCTCTGTCTTACTCCAGAAAGGAAGCATCCATATCGCATCATCATCCATATGAGCATAAATCAGGATTGTCCCGCTCTTTGGGATAGTACTGAAATCTATTTCTGTTCCCTGGGCAAAAACAGAAATATACCCTGACATGAAAAAAATAAGAATAAATAGTATTCTGGTTAAGCGACCCCTATGTAATACTTTATTAAACATTAGATTTATTTTCATCAAATCTAAGTAATATGAGTCATTTGCACAAGATGACGGATGCTGTAAGTAACAGGAAATCAAAGAAAAAGACAATGTTAGTCTATGAATTATTGACGAATGTCAGGGATTTGTTTTCATTCATATCACGGAAAAGGTGGTTCATCAAAAACAGAAAATATTTATAAAAATATTCAGGTCAATAAACCTTCGTATATTTATGGATAATATTTACCTGGTACCGAAAGTTTTTCTCAGGTAATTTCACTTGTAGTGATTATAAATAGCACATTAATAAATATCACTGCCTGAAGTGATATAGATCAATTTTTAATATGATAAACAACATGCTGTACGGTGCAAAAATGGATGATGTAATATGTTATTAATCAGTAATGTCAGATATCTTTGTGAAATAATTAACAGTAACTGAAAAATGAAAATGAAAGTTAGATTATCATGGAGCGTTGTGGCGGCTTTGATAATTCCGGCAGGTATGCTGCTGTTTTCATCTTGCGAAAAGTATGCCTATCAGCTGGAAACTGTAAATCCTCAGGAACCAGTGCTGTTTCAGACCCAGATCCAACCAATCTTTACAGGTAACTGTATTACATGTCATAAAGGAGCACGGAATCCCGATCTCAGAGACGGTTTTTCCTATGCTTCACTTACTACCGGGAATTATGTGACAACTCCTGCCGAAAACAGCAGACTATACAGGCAAATTACCTCAGGGAGCCATTCTCCTTTTACTCTTGACGCTGAGAAGCAGCTTATTCTGATATGGATAGGGCAGGGAGCCCTGAACAATTAATCTTTAAAAAAACTACTAAACCAGATAAAATGAAAAAGACTTTATTATTTCTGCTTTTATCAGCCTTCATAATTTCATTATCAGCCCAGGATGAAGTAAAACCCCTGGAGAAATCAAAGCCGGTACGCTTTACTTTCGGAACAGGTATTCTTATCGATAATCAGACAGTTGCGACACCCTATAAAGGCGGATTGGAATTGCAGATACATCACAGATTCAGTCTTATTGAAAATTACCATAATCTTTTTGGAATTTACGGAGCGGCTAACACCCGGCTGGGTTTGAATTACGGGATAACCGACAGGTTAATGCTTGGGGTCGGGACCACCAAAGATTACAAGCTCCAGGATATCCAGTGGAAATATCTTTTACTTCAGCAGACTGAAGATAATAGCATGCCTGTTTCTCTTTCATATTACGGCAACATAGTTATAGATCTGCGGAAAGAGGAGGCATTCGGGCCGGTTGAACGTTACAGGGATATTCACAGGTTGTCATATTTTAACCAGCTTATTGTTGCCAGGAAATTCAATGATGTGTTTTCGTTTCAGATAGCACCCTCAGTGATCTATTTCAATGCGGTACCCCAGTATACGAACGAATCAAAGTATAAAAACCTGAATTTCGGATTATCGGCAGGGGGAAAGGCAACCGTTTTTGGCTCACAGTCGATCATTATTGAATATGATCAGCTTTTAACAAAACAGGATCTTGATGAACAGCCAAAACCAAACCTTTCAATCGGATGGGAGATAGGAACTGCGACACATACATTCCAGATTTTTGCAGCCAATTATTCACAGATAATAAACCAGCGAAATCTTGTCTTCAATACAAACGATTTTGCAAAAGGTGATTATCTGATTGGATTTAATATTACTGTCAGATTCTAATAAAATTAGGGAATGACTTCATCCGTAATCAGATACATTTTTTATGTGTTACTGGTTTATACAGGTGCAAATTCATCCGCATCCGGATCAGAACTGAAAATTGAAAATACTGATACGAATGATTCGATTTCTTACAGATCTCCATATTACGAAGATAATGAGCGTTGTTTTAAATGCCATGGTCAGAACAAGTACGAATATACCAATGACAATCTTGGACGCCAGGTTAAGGCAATGATGTACTCAGAAATAATAATTGACAGGAATAAATTTTATAATGCAAACCACAAAAGTTTCAGCTGTACTGATTGTCATTCGGAAGAGTATACGAAATTTCCTCATGCTGGAGAACTTCGTATGGAGCAGATGTATAATTGCATAGACTGCCATGGCGGAGATGAAAAGTTCTCTAAGTATAATTTTGAGACCATAAAATCTGAATACCAGAAGAGTACACATTTTAAGCTTGAAACTGAGGGATTTACATGCTGGAAATGCCATAATCCCCATGATTATAAGATAAACATCAGGAACAGTTCTAATCTTAAGGAGTCGATACTTTATGACAATAATATTTGTTTAAAATGTCATTCAAACTATAATCAGTTTCAGCTCCTGTCTGAAAGGGAAGAAATTAATATACTTCAGAAACATGAATGGCTTCCGAATCAGGAATCACACTTTAAAAATGTAAGGTGCATTGAGTGTCATGCTGAAATAAATGATACTATTCTGGTATCGCATCTGATTAATCCCGTTGAGAAAGCAGTAAAAAGATGCAATGAATGCCACTCGCAGAACTCATTGCTTATGTCTTCCCTCTATAAATTTGAATCGAAAGCGCAGCGTAAGGATGGATTTTTTAACGGAGTAATACTAAACCAGTCATATGTAATTGGTGCAAACAGGAATGGGTATCTCAATATCTTAAGTCTGTTGTTATTTTCTGTTGTAATAATAATTATTGGAAGCCATATTTATTTCAGGCTAACCAAAAAATAAAGTAATAGAAATGTATCTATATCCGATATGGATCAGGTTATGGCATCTTTTTAATGCATTCCTGATAATTGTACTGATTATCACAGGAATTAGCATGCATTATACAGACAAGCAGGATTATATCCTTGTAGTCGGATTTGCACGTGCTGTAAAATGGCATAATTTTGCAGCTATTCTTTTAATGGCAAATTATATATTTTTTGTAACTGGCAATATTCTGACTGCCAACGGTAAATATTACAAACTTGAAAAGCGAAATTTCTGGTCTGACATGTGGAAACAAATGAGATTTTATGCCTGGGGAATGTTCAGGGGCGAAAAACATCCTTTTCCCGTTACTCTTGAACGTAAATTTAACCCGTTGCAGAAGTTTTCCTATGTCATTGCAATGTATATCGCCCTGCCTTTGGTGATCATTTCCGGTCTGGGACTTCTGTTTCCGGAAGTTACAGTAAACAGGGTATTTGGAGTCAGTGGTCTTATACTTACCGACATACTGCATATTACAATGGCCTTCTTTCTTTCCGTTTTCCTTGGCATTCATATTTATACCTGTACCCTTGGGTCAAAACCGACATCCCTTTTCAGGGGAATGATCTCAGGCTATCAGGAATCTGAAGAACAATAATTCAAGTCGCAAAAAATTGCACGATAATTGTAATATATAACAAAATCAAAATTGAACCTTATGAAGACACTCAGAAAAGTATTAATCAGTACAACTGCAGCAGTTATAGGTGGCTTGTTAATTACCTTCAATGCGACCGCGCAGACTCAACAACCTAAGCCATGGGAAGTCCCGGCGGAATCCAAGAATATGAAAAATCCTGCAGCAAAAGGAGATGTCAGCAACAAGGCCGGACAGGCTCTTTATTTAAAAAATTGCGCATCATGCCATGGGAAGACCGGCCTTGGCGATGGCGTAAAAGCAAGAATGCTGAAGGATTTTCCAGGAGATTTCTCAGGCACTTTTTTCCAGAATCAGACAGATGGTGAACATTTTTACAAAACCAAAACCGGAAGAGGAGAAATGCCTAAATACGAAGGCAAGATATCTGATGATGATATCTGGAATATTGTAAATTATATGCGAACACTCAAAAAATAAAATGTAGAAAATTTAAATCAGATTGTTCTTAAAGAAAAACCCGGCCATTTTGGCAGGGTTTTTCTTTACCTCTTCAATCCGTATTCTTGCTCTGCTAGTACAGAGACATATGGCACTCCGAACAATTAGCTTCCTTCCAGGCTGTTCCGATATCCACAGGATGTTGAAACTCCAGTGTATCCCTGATATTCGTGAATTGCATAAGATCTCGTTTACCCTGACCGATTATTGTATGACAAAGATTACAGTTTCTGGTAATTTTCCTCCCGTTATCTGATCTGAAAGAATCATTATGGCACCTGAAACAACCCTCTGATTCAAGATGTCCGATATGATCCGGGTAAACCTCATAAGACACTTTCATTCCCGGAAAAGAATTCTGGCTGTAGGCTTTTTGTAAACTGGCTATAGATTGATTAATTATAGCAGAGTTTTTTTTGAAAAAATCGCTAAAATCTGATTTATAAAAATTAATGATCCCTTCTCTGATCTGCATAAATGCTGAATCCTTACTGGGGTAATTATTTATGAGAATTCCCATGGCAGTTTTCTTTATAAATGGAATCTCTTTCCCCACATCATTTGTAAGCATGATCTTATCGAAATAAACCGAAGGTGACCTGTACTTATGTGAAGGCCTGTTATGACAATCTATACAATCCATAGTTCTGGCCGAGGATGCAGATATTGTACTGTCAGATATTTCAATTTCAGGATTTCTGTAAACCGTAACCTCTCCGGTCGCCTTATTGGTGTACTTCACGTAAGTTATTAACTCACGTTTATCATTTTCAGATATGTATTCAATATTTACATTTGGATTTATATGCCAGTGTATTCCCTCAGTAAAACCAAGATCACTGACTTCAGGTCCGATCTTCATCTGCAGAATGACATTCCATTCAGAGTTAAGGGAATCGGTCAGATAATGCTTATTCGTCTGAAGGTTCCTGGCATAAAACTTCTGGGGCCAGTGGCACTTTTGGCACGTTTCTCTTGCCGGACGAAGGTCATGAAGGGGCGTTTCAATAGGGGTAGGATATGTCTTTGTAGCCACCGCATAAACCTGGTGCAATCCGGAGAGCTTTGATTTGACATACCATGATGCACCACTCCCGACATGACACTCAACACAAGCTACATTTGCATGAGGAGAGATCTGGTAAGCTGTATATTCAGGTTCCATTACTTTGTGACAAAGAGTTCCGCAGAATTCTACTGATTCAGTCAGATGGTATGCCTCGAAGCTTCCATAAGTGGAGAGGAAAAGTATAATTAATGTTGCTATGGTGAAAACTATAAATGCATTTCTGTGCCTTGGGTTATTAAGATCAATAGCCGGTAACAGCTTCTTTTCAGTTGGAGTCGAAACGATTCTTTTTCTTCTTGAAATTACTATACCTGCCGGGATCATTATCAGTCCAAGCAACAGAAATCCGGGTAGGATAATGTAAATGAATAACCCCAGATTTGTTTCGTTCTTATTGAAAATGGTTGAAATCAGAAACAATACAATAATCAGCAAAAAATTAATGGTCGCAATCAGCAAACCAATAATTGTAATCCAGTTCCTGGCAGCAGATGGAAGTTTCATATAATTAGGAATTAAAATAAAAGCCGCTTAAACAAATTTAGCTTTTTAATCGGATATTTCCAAAAATAAAGCAGGGGCGTGGATAAAGCGCCCCTGTCTTTTTAAAAGGATAGTGCCAGAATGCATCTCTTATCTTAATAAATCAACTAAATTCCTGCAGTTGTCAGAGCATCAATTGAATTTTGCAGTAAAGCTTTTGTATACTTAAAGTTATGAATACCCAAACTATATTCTCTAAGACATAGCTGGAAATTTATCATCGAACCCATGACTACATTTTTCAAGGTCGGGAAAGTCGGGAGTGCATTGTTAATAGCTTTTTGCTCAGTTGTCCATGAGCTGGTGCTACCGGGATTCTTCCATTTACCCGCCGTATTACTTGAGGGATCATAAATATCAAGATAACCATCGAAATTATCGGTTGTTATGCCTGCCCACAAATTCAGTGTCCCATCAGGTTCACTGTGTAGAATACTTGTTCCTCCGCCAACCGTGTTTATTTTCACCGCCAGGGCATTCAGGAGATCTGAAATAATTTTCCTTGGTGTTTTCCAATGAAGCTCATCTGACGAACTATATCCTGAATGACAACCTGTTACATTGCAGCCATTAAAATTCCAGGTAGTTGATGATGTTAATGCTCCTTCTCCGCTTCTCACTTTAAATGTGTGTCCACCGGCTCTTCCGGTAATCGTTGCCATATGGCAATCTGAGCATGTAGCTTCAGTCGTATGTCCTGAGTTGGCATATGCTACTGAACCTGTAAACTGAATTCCACCCTGGCCTGCAAATATAGCTCCGACAGTTCCGTAATGTACATGCATCCTATATGACGGAAGAAGTTTATTAGGAGCTGCATTGCCAACTGTGTTATCATAAAAAGTGGCAGTGGGATTTGTGACCAGCCCGGCATAGTCAATTACATCCCCGTTTGAAAGTGTTGTACTGGTTGTCAGGGGCCTAGGTTGATGACATTTAACGCACAAATTGCTTGCGCCTCCACCCTGTGCCAGGTTAATGGTTTTCGTAGCTTTCCACATAGTCATCGGTATCGCTGCAGTGGTAGTCAATGGAAAAAACTCTGTGCCGGCATATGTTTTATGCAGACTGCTATGACACGTGAAACAACTTAATTCACCATAGGCAATAGTTGTCGTTGCAGCATAATCGTTTGCATATTTGCCGGTAGTAGTGTTAAGGGTAAATGTCGCCGGAACGTTATTCTTGCAAACATATTTAAAAGCTTCCGATTCATGGCAGGGAGAACAACCTGTGTTCCCTGCTTCTTCAAAAGCAGCCTCGCCATATTTATGCTTGGAAAAACTAAATTCAACAACTTTCTGGTCTACGACTGTTGGATTATGACAAAGCTTGCATGTCTCATTTGCGTCCTTACCATCCTTCCCGTCTGCTCCGTCTGCTCCTGCAGGTCCCATAGGACCTTCACAGGCAGATAACAATAAAGCTGCTGAAACAAGAACAGCAGATAATTTACACAGGTTTTTCATATAGTACATTTTTGGATTATTTTCCGAATGCAATGTAATAAATACCTGTTGTTAATTTATTAACAGTAATTATGCTATTTGCAATATATAAAATTGATAGATATGCAATGCATAAATGATATATATCAACTAAAAAAATGATATTTGTAATAATTGACTTTTCAATTACTTTGTATCTCTATTTTTAACCTCCTTTATTTTAAGGAATATGTCAGAAAAGAACACAATAGACAATTGTGAAAACTGCCCCGTGCAATGGAAAAGTTTTCAGCACCTTACTAAGGAAGAACTGCATTTGGTCAACGAAAACAGGTACGAAGCGACTTTTAAACAGGGAGAGATTATAATTAAGCAGGGCTCTCCTGCTTCCAATGCACTGTTTCTGGCATCAGGAATGGCAAAAAACTATTATGAAGGAATAAATGGAAAAAATTTCATAATGGGCATATTGCTACCTGGACGGCTTATTATGGGGCCGGGAGCTTATGTTGATTCAAGGTACACATACTCAGTATCTGCATTGACCCAGCTTCAGGCCTGTTTTATCAGTTTTGACATCTTCAGGTATCTTGTCAGGATAAATGGTGATTTTGCTGAAAGCTTCCTGCAGGATATTAGCATAAAAGCTCTGCACTCACATATCCGGATGGTCAATATTGCCCAAAAAAAGATGCCGGGCAGGCTTGCCGAAGCATTACTCTATTTTTCTGATGAGATTTTCAAGGCGGATGAATATGAGATGATCCTGTCGCGTCAGGAACTCGGAGAAATGACTAACATGGTCAAGGAAAGCGTCGTAAGGATCATCAGGGAAATGGAAGAATCAGGTGTTATAAGTGCAAAATCATCCAAAATTAAGATTATCGATAAGGAGAAATTGCGTCAGATCTCAGAAAAAGGATGAAGAACCAGGCAACAAGCAACCAGCAATAAACAACTTGAATTTAAAAATATGAAAATTCTAAAATTCCTTCTGTCCCCGATCTTCATGGGGATATTGTTTATAATATTTGCCGCCTCAATGGCTGCTGCAACATTTATTGAAAATGATTACGGTTCCTCTGCAGCGTATAATTTTGTTTATGATACAAGATGGTTCGAGCTAATATTGTTCCTTTTGTCAGTGAATCTTATCGGACAGATGATAATTTTCAAACTGTACAGAAAATCGAAGCTAACTGTATTCCTTTTCCATCTTTCATTCGTCCTGATGATCACCGGCGCGGCAATAACAAGATATACCGGATGGGAAGGCTCGATCCATATCCGTGAGGGAGAGGAGCAGAACAAATGTTTTTCCGGCTCCAAATTCCTTGGCTATATCCTGAAGGACAAATTGGGGAATATCCTGGATAATAGTTCGCAAAAATACTTCATGGGTTCTTCATCAGCTGATAATTACAAAAAAAAGATCCGATCAGACGGAAAGGAGTATGAGCTTGTGCTTGCAAGGATATTTCCTAATGCCACAGAAATAATTTCCGGGTCTCCTGATGGAACTCCAGTTATTTCATTTGTGATTACTGACAGCACCAAAAGGGAGACAAAGAATCTTAAAAGTGGGGAATCAGCAGTATTCAGTGGAGTCTCAATCGGTCTGAATACCCAGGCAGACAACGATGTTATGATCATAACAGATTCCACTTCATTTTTTATGAGATCAAAATTTCCAGTAGGTCTGGCAGGGATGATGACCCAGGAGACCCAATCACTCAACCCCGGCGAAATAGCTGAGGTTAAGTCAATGCAGATAATCACTGTAAAAGGCATTAAGATTGTTCCCCACGACATGGGAATTGCGGGAGTTTTAAAAACTGTTTCAGTTGACAGAAACATTCAGGAAACAGGCAAAAACGCATTTATTTTCAATCTCTTATCAGGTACTGAGCCGATTGCAACCATTACTTTATGGGATAATGAATCTGAATCCCATGCTTCTGGGTCAGCAGATTTTGATGGTAAAACACTTGAAATAACATATGGGTCAGAAGAGATATTACTTCCGTTTTCTCTCAGACTTACCGACTTCGTTCTTGACAGGTACCCAGGATCAAACAGTCCGTCGGGGTATAAAAGCAATATTGTTCTTATTGATAAGGCAGAAAATCTTGAAAAGCCTTTCACCATATTTATGAACAATATTCTTAAGCACAAAGGATATCGTTTTTACCAGTCATCATATGATCCCGATGAACTGGGTACAATTCTGGCTGTCAATCACGATCTGGCCGGAATGCTGGTCACATATGCCGGTTACGGATTGCTTTTTCTTTTTATAATCCTGTCATTACTGAACAGGAAATCAGTGTTTAATACAGTATATGCAGGCTACTGGAACTCAGCGTTAAGAAAAAAAGCTCCGGCGTTATTAATTCTGTTTTTAATGTCAGGACTTATAAATGTTGATGCTCAGAAACTGGTCGCCAGTAAGGATGCAGCTGAAGCATTTGGGAATGTGCTGGTCCAGGATCAGAAAGGACGAACAAAACCTTTGTTCGTACTCAGTAATGATATTCTTAGAAAAGTGACCAGGGAAAATAAGTTTGAAGGATTGACTCCAATGCAGGTCTATCTTGGAGTCTACCTTGACTTCGATAACTGGAAGAATGTCCCGATGATTAAAATCTCGAACAGGGATCTGCAAAAAAGCCTGGGGATCAGCAGGAATCTGGCTTCTTTTGACGAACTGGTTGACCTTGCGGGAGGAGGTTCCTATAAGCTGTCAGACGGTGTCAGCAAAGCATACGCCAAATCCCCGGGTGCAAGAACAAAAGCCGACAAGGAAATCATGAAAGTTGATGAGAGGGTCAATATTCTTTACATGATCTATACGGGAGGTTTCCTCAAGATCTTCCCTCTTCATAAAGATCCCAGTAACTGGGGTTCCCCGGAGGACGCCCTCAATACTGCAATGAACAGGGAAGATTCAATTTACCTTAAGAATGTAATTCCCTTATTTGCTGAGGCTTTGCGATCAAATAATAACACGACCGCCAGGCAGATTGCATCGTCAATAAAGGAGTACCAGGAAAAATTTGCAGGGTACGATCTGCCTCCTGATTCAAAATCAAAAGCCGAGACTATCTACTATAAGCTGATGATCTTTGAGAGGCTCTTTCCGTTCTATGCGACATTAGGTCTTCTTATGCTTGTTGGGCTTATAATCATGGTTATAAGAGGAAGGAAGAATACCTCGCTTTTTGTAAGAATCCTCAGCTGGGTTCTTTTCGCGGGATTTTTATTCCATACATTCGGACTGGGTATCAGATGGTACGTCGCTGGTCATTCACCTTTGAGCAACGGTTACGAATCGATGATCTTTATTTCATGGGTTACTCTGCTGGCAGGTTTCATTTTCAGCCGCAAATCACCATTTGCACTTTCAGCCACAGCTGTCCTTGCGGGCATGACGCTTATGGTTGCCCATTTAAGCTTCATGGATCCTGAAATTACAAACCTTGTTCCGGTGCTGAAATCCTATTGGCTTACACTGCATGTCTCTGTCATAACAGGTAGTTACGGATTTCTTGGTCTGGGAGCAATACTGGGTATTATTTCAATGATCCTGTTGTCGCTTTCGGATAAGAAAAACATTGGAAGGATCTCCGTCACCATCGATGAGCTTGCCGTGATTAATTACAAAACCCTCACTCTGGGACTCTACCTTCTGACTATAGGCACTTTCCTCGGGGCAGTCTGGGCAAATGAATCCTGGGGCAGGTACTGGGGATGGGATCCCAAGGAGACCTGGTCGCTGATTACGATCATTGTCTACAGTTTTGTTGTCCATTCCAGGATGATACCAGGTATGAAGGATATTTACACATTCAATCTCCTGTCGCTGTTTGCATTTTCATCTGTGCTTATGACATATTTTGGTGTCAATTATTACCTTACTGGTCTGCATTCATATGCAAGCGGCGATCCGATTCCGGTACCGGTATTTGTATATGTAGCTGTAATTGTGTTGGTTTCACTTTCGGTGGGTGCATATATGAAATACAGGAAGTGGGAGAAGCGGTAGAAAAATAAGGCTGTTCCGCCTCCGGCGGTCAGCCTTTTCTGTTTGGGTGGAAGATGGGATTCGAACCCACGACTTTCGGAACCACAATCCGACGTTCTAACCAGCTGAACTACATCCACCGTATCAGGGGTGCAAAATAAGCCCAAAATTTCTTATTCGCAAAATTTTAGT
>Ga0326726_10001796_pt1 | contig 19976 bp, 19 predicted proteins | sample MHFenrmetagenome_2_FD_207603 | JGI IMG/M metagenome (GOLD analysis project Ga0326726, IMG submission 207603) | Lab enriched peat soil microbial communities from Michigan Hollow, Ithaca, NY, United States - MHF15MN | ecosystem: Environmental > Terrestrial > Soil > Wetlands > Peat | place: USA... | reverse complement strand
TAAAATCGCGCGGCTAAAACTTGTCGATAGTAGCACTCCGTCATGACGGGTGCATGAAGGAACCACTGTGGAACTCTCCCGCCGCGTACAGGCCATCAAACCCTCGCCCACCCTGGCCGTCACCGCGCGCGCCGCTGCGCTCAAGGCGACCGGCCGCGACATCATCGGCCTCGGCGCCGGCGAGCCCGATTTCGATACCCCGCAGCACATCAAGGACGCAGCGATCGACGCGATCAACCGCGGCTTCACCAAGTACACGGCGGTCGACGGCACCCCCAGCCTGAAAGCGGCGATCATCGCCAAGTTCAAGCGTGACAATGGGCTGGACTACACGCCCAAGCAGATCCTGGTGTCGTGCGGCGGCAAGCAGAGCTTCTTTAACCTGGTGCAGGCCATGATCAACCCCGGCGACGAGGTCATCATCCCCGCACCCTACTGGGTGTCCTATCCCGACATCGTCATCCTCGCCGACGGCAAGCCGGTGATCGTCGAGGCCGGCATCGAACAGGGCTTCAAGATCACCCCGGCTCAGCTCGAAGCGGCGATCACCCCGAAGACCCGGCTGGTCGTCATCAACAGCCCGTCCAACCCTACTGGCGCCATATACACGGGCGACGAACTGGCGGCATTGGGCGCGGTGCTGCGCAAGCATCCGCAGTTGCTGATCGCCAGCGACGACATGTACGAACACATCCGGCTCGACGATGCGCCCTTCGTCAACATTCTCAACGTCTGCCCCGACCTGTACGACCGCACGCTGGTGCTGAACGGCGTGTCGAAAGCCTATTCGATGACCGGCTGGCGCATCGGCTACGCAGCCGGCCCGGAAGCCATCCTGCGCGCGATGACCAACGTGCAGTCGCAGTCCACCTCCAATCCCACCTCGATTTCGCAGGTGGCCGCCGAAGCCGCGCTCAACGGCGACCAGGGCTGCATCACGCCGATGCTCGACGCGTTCAAGACGCGCCATCGCTATGTGGTCGACGCGCTCAACGCCATCCCCGGCTTCAAGTGCGTGGACAGTGGCGGCGCGTTCTACGCCTTCCCCGACGTGCGCGACGCGATCATGAACCTGCTGGCTCGCGACATCATCGAAGAACCGACCGACATCGCGTTTTCGGAATACCTGCTGGAAAGCGCCGACGTCGCCGTCGTCCCAGGCTCGGCCTTCGGCGCCGAAGGCTATATCCGCCTGTCGTTCGCCACCTCGCAGGCGAATCTGGAAAAGGCGCTCAAGCGCATCACCCAGGCGCTGGCCTGAATCGTCCGTCACACCGGCGTGCGCCGGTGTCCAGTTTTTTATCAAGCTGGGGGTTCCGGCTACTGCCCGCAAGGGGTAGGCCGTGGATGTCCCCGCAAGAGGGAGGCCGTGGTTGTAAAGCCGATATATCGGCGACAACCACGCTCCGCCGGAACGACAATCCCCCAACCGCTAGCCTCTCGCTGCCAGTACAGGTAGGCTTGCACCATGTTTCGCACCCCCGCCCTGCCCCCCTCCCGCGGCACCCTGAGCTGGCTGCTGCAGCTTGGCTTCACCACATGGCGCCTGTTCAACCAGAACGGTCTGCAGAATCACGCTGCGGCGACAGCGTTCTATTTCCTGCTTTCCGCTACTCCATTGTTGTTGCTGCTGAGCTACGCCCTGCAACTGCTGGGCCACATTGCCGAGAATTCGGCGCCCGCCACCATCCTCATGGCTGCGCTCTACAACCAGATGCAACTGGAAAGCCTCACCGCGCTCGGCTTCATCCCGCGCCAGGCCCAACTGGCCGCCGGTGGTGTCGGCCTCGCCACCCTGGTGCTGTCGTCGCGCGGGCTGGTCGGTGCAGTGAATGGTGCGTTCCGCATCATCTTTCCGGACCAGAGCAAGCGCAATCTGGTGCTGTCCTGGGTATTTCCACTCATCATCCTGCCGGTGCTGTTCCTGCTGATGGGGGTGGCCGCGCTGGCGCAGACAACGCTGAGTTTCCTGGCGCAGAACGATTTCATCGGCGTGGGCAGCGCACAGGTGTTGCAGGCGCTCAACTCGATATTCGGGTTTGCCATGATCTGGGGGCTGCTATTCGCTGCCTACTGGCGACTGCCGAGACGTCATCCGCTCGCCCGCGACGCGGCCATTTTCTCATTTGCCGCAACCGTGAGCCTGGGATTGCTGGTCGTGGTCTTTGGCGCGTTTTTCAAGCTGGAGAGTTACATCAGCCTCTACGGCGCATTGGGGAGCGTGGTCTTTGTGCTGATCGGCGCCTATTTCGCATTCCTGCTGCTTTATCTGTGGGCACAGGCGCTGTTTGCCTACGGCAAAGTCGACATCGCCGCGCTGGAAAAGCTTTTTCTCGGCGGCAGCGGCGAAGGTGCCAGCATGCTGGAAGCGTATGTTTTCGGCGACACCAACCGTCTGCTGGAAAAGTACGGCGAAATCCACCCCGCAGGCCATACCCTGATCGAAGAAGGCGACGACTCGCGCATCGCCTATTTTCTCTATGCCGGCCGCGCCGTCGTCTACAAGGAAACCGAAGACGGACGCCGCCGTCTGGGCGAACTCAACGAAGGCCAGCTGTTCGGCGAAATGGCCTATCTGCTGAACGAAAACCGTACCGCCTCGGTGGTGGCCGACACCGAGATCACCGTGCTGGCGCTGCCGCCACAGATCATGGAAGAGCTCATGCAGCATTCCGCCCCATTGTCGCGACGCATCATCGACACCCTGTGCCAGCGGCTGGAGCGGATGAATCTGGCGAGCCCCCACTGAATCCGGTCGTTCTGCACGCAGTCTGAACGGCATTCAAGCGGCGGAGCGGAGACGAATGGGGGCGCAAAAGCTTGACCGATAAGGCCGCCGACTCTAGAATGCGCGCTTTCCCATTCCCCGATAGCTCAGTCGGTAGAGCGACGGACTGTTAATCCGCAGGTCCCTGGTTCGAGTCCAGGTCGGGGAGCCAAACATAGCAAGCACTTAGGCCATCCTCTGGGGTGGCTTTTTTGCTTTTCCCGGGTGTTCTGTATTGGCTCGGGGTCCCGCCATGGGTCACACGCCCATCCACACGTCAAAGGAATCGACATGCAGACAGACCAAGTTCTAAGCCACTTGAAAAAACATGGGCAGCTGCTCGACTTGGAGATAGCATCAGCAACCGGGATTGCACTGGTTCAAGTACGCAAGTCACTGGCTGACTTGACGACACGCGGAGAAATATCCCAGTGCAGCGTCACCCACTTCAATGGCAGCAAGCGTGTTGATGGGTTTCAGTGCCGGATTTCTGGCTATGTGCCGCCCACCGCGCCAGGTCGAAAGGCCGGACCTACCAAAAGCGTCTCGCCAGACTAGAAACGGGGCCCTCTTCGCTTTTTTTTGATGGAAGATTTTCAATGCGTACACTTCAAACTCTCATCGTAATTGCAGCAGTTAGCGTCAGCGTCCAAGGACTGGCCGCGAATACGGAAACATTGCCATCTGGTGTAGTGGTGGCTCATATCAAGCCGGGGCAGGGCGCTTCGCCAACCGCAGACAGCACGGTCCGCGTGCATTACCGTGGAACCCTGCCGAATGGAACCGAGTTCGACAGTTCGTACAAGCGCAACGAGCCCATCTCCTTCCCGCTGCGGGGAGTCATCCCTTGCTGGACGCAGGGTGTGCAGAAGATGAAGGTCGGCGGCAAGGCCAAACTCACCTGTCCGGCTGCTACAGGTTATGGCGCCCGTGGTGTTCCCGGCGTCATTCCCCCCAATACCGTATTGACCTTTGAAATCGAGTTGCTGGGCATCGAGCGTTGAACAGCGTCATCGGGTAGGCCATCCTTCGGGGTGGCCTTTTGCTTTTCTGAGGTCTGTATGGCTCGGGGCACAACTGGGGGGCACACGTGCAAGATATTCAGCCCAACAATCCACTCCACGGCGTCACGCTGGAACGGCTATTGAACGAGCTGGTTTCGTTCTATGGCTGGGATGCTTTGGGGCGAGAGATTGATATCCGCTGCTTTACCCACGACCCCAGTATTGCTTCCAGCCTCAAGTTCCTTCGCCGGACCCCTTGGGCACGGGAGCGGGCGGAATCGCTGTACATCGACATGTTGAAGCGTGGTGCAAAGCAACGGAACACTTGAATCAGCATAGCCCAAGGCGGCTACGGAGAGCGCCGATTACCAGCATGATCATCATTCAAAGAGAGATGCTTTATGAATAACCTAGAAACCCCGAAGAGGGTGCAACTCGAAGGGAGTAACGCCGGCATCCTTGGGTATCAAACCGCAAGGAGTTAATAATGGAACTGGTTCGAGTCCAGGTCGGGGTGCCCGATACCACAAGCACATAGGCCATCCTTCGGAGTGGCCTATGTGCTTTGCTGGTTTCTGCATCAGCCCGGGGCAGGCGAGTGCCTTTTTTGCGGGGACGTCAGCAGCGTTTGCACAAATTTGTTGCAATGTTCCAATGGGAACGTGCTTACCGCCAGCCGATCCCAATCAAATCCCAGCAGGCGGTCCAATTACTGAGGGCTTCAGTATTTGTTGTCCCATCGGGTGACAATGACCATGATCTGATGCGCAAGACAAAGACCAACGACACGATCACGATTCGTGGGAGAGTGCGGGATATTGTTCTCAGGACTGTTATCGTGATCGAACCGGCTGTATTGGTAAATCAATTGGCAATCAACTCACCATGCTTCTAAAAAAACAAACCTTTCAAACGCTGGCCTGGATACAGCTGATTTTCAGCATTTTGCTCGCTGCAGCAATCGGTTCCGGGTACGCGACCTACCGTGCTCCTCTTGGCCATTTCATTGAATCCCTCTCGGCATCAGTCATCTCGGTTTCAAAGGTGGTTGAAATGACCGCCGAGACGGTCGCTTCGAGACAGCAACTCATTCAAAGCACCAAGCAAACACTGATGACAACACGTTCAGCCATCATGAGCTTTCGTACTTCGCTTAAGAATCAGGCCAAGCAAGCTCCGCAGCTGGCGAATGAGATACGTGCAGCTTCGGCTGTTGCTTCCCGACTGGGAGACACACTGAATTCGATCGCGGATGGACTCATGTTTTCCGCGCCAACAGGCATTCAATTTGAGGGGATTAAGCCAGTCTTGATCATGTCACGCCCGCTGGCCACTGATGGTAAAAAACTTAAATCAGACGCCCAGAACCTCCAAACCATCAGCAATGGGTTACTCCGTATTTCGACCACCATTGCAAAGGTAGGCCAGGGACTTGGCTCGGCATTTGAACAACAGATCGAGCAAACCCTGAAACTGCTGGAAGAAACTGAGAACACACTGGATAGCTTGCAGAAGCACGAGCTACCTGATGCTGTGAGAGAGATGAGAGACGCCGCAGACAATCTCCGTGTTGTCAGCAAAAAAGTAGATGACGCTGGAAGTATCGGGGCTGTGCTACTTATTATTGGGCTGTTAGTTTCTGGCTGGTGCTTCTTGAATAGTCTTGGTCAGTTGATGCTGGCGAATCAGATTTCAACCAAGGCGGGCACGGACCCGGACGAAACGAGGTAGCAAACGCATGCAGACCAACAAATGGCGTTGCAAGGTAGGGAAATCAAGCAACCATTTGCTCATCCAGATCGATTTTCGTCAGGCATCCAGCAGACTTGATTGCTATTGACCGGTTCTGAATTGCGCAGGCATTCGTTGTTCTTCCAGGGGTACGGCAGGTCATGCTCCTGTTTGACAATGCTGAATCCATTGCCTTACTTCTCGGTATCGCAGCCGGAAGGCAGATTTTTAGTGTAAAGAGCAAATGGACAGGGATCTGCTGGCTTCTGATGGCGAATACAGTCGAGGTAGGCACCTTATTGATCCCGGGTGCCGCATGACGTCCCCTGCTGGATTTCTTCAATACCTTCAACGTCGACATCATAAGCAGCGAGGCTCCCTGGTTCGAGTTCAGGTCGGGGAGCCAAATACCACAAGCCCATAGGCCACTCTCGGGGTGGTCTATTGCTTTTCCGGGGTCTGTATTGGCCGCTCTTGGGCTCGGAATCAAGCACTGCGGCTTTGTATCGGGTCGGAGGTAGGCTTGGGTTACAGATTCGACCCTTTGATTTTGGCCCATTTGATTTTCATGCGTCGTGCTCCGGCTTCGGGCTTGTTTTGCCCTGCCCCTCACGCCTGCGCCTGCGTATGCGGATCTGACTGTCCTGGAAGTCCTGGGCGAGCATGTACAGGATGCCTGTAGACCAGGCTACGGTGAGCAGCCCCACCATGCCGAGCAGCGCTTCGAGCAGATGCCAGCGCTGCGGCAGGTAGCCTGCCTGCAGGGTCGTGTAGTTCAACAAGGCGTTGTACATCGCGACGCTGTGGTTGGGCTGCGCGCCCTGCAAGAGGAAGAACGACGCCCACACGATCACCTCGAGGCCGTTGGTGACGATAATCAGCAGGCTCGCAAGAATCACGATGCCAAGGCCGCCCAGGAAGGACTCGATGGGCTCAGAGCGTTCCTTCAGTGAATCGGTGATTCCCAAGATCGCGAACATGCCGGTCCCGTGGATCGCCATGGTGATCGCCACCAGGAGGGCGCCCCACATGACCTCTTCAAAAGAGATGACATAAGTAGACATCACACACCTCCTTTCGACCCAGACCTGCTCGTGCCCGCTGCGGATTGTCTCTTCACTCTCACGTTCGGTCCGGCACATGCACCAGGAACTCCGGCATGTCCGGGAGCCCCTCAATGAACGTCCCCTTCTTCTTCCCTTTGATGGAAAAACGCCGTACCCGCTGATCAAACCGTTCGCCCACGTAGAGATCGCCGTCAGGTCCGATCGCGAATCCTGACGGGGCCTTGAGCTTGCCGTCGATGATCACGCGCGCTTTGAGCTTGCCGCGCGGAGCTTTCACTGGAATGTCGAAGGAGAGAATGCTGCCGCTGCCGGCGGCGCCGATGTAGAGTGTGTCGCCGTGCAGAATGAGATGCACGGGCTTGGTGAGCTTGGACCCCTTGATGCGCGCCACGACCCGCCCCGACTCCACTTCGAAGATTTTGACTGCGTCCCCCGCCTCGTCCGCCACGTAGAGATGCTCGCGGTGCACGATGATCCCGCGTACGGAGTGCCGGGGTTTGCCATGCACGTCGAGCACCACCTCGAGACCCTGTGGCGACGGCACGTCCAGAGGCGCGCGATCGCCCACTTCGGGGAGCCGGCCCTGGCTGGAAGCGACGACCGTACCGGGAAGGAAGTTCCCGTCGGGAAAGTTCTTGAGCAGGTGTTCCACCACGGGCGCCGGCTTGCGCGTTTTCGGCAGAAGGGCGACTACGGTGTTGCTGTCCTGGCACGACACATAGATCCGGCCATCGTCGCCGAGTTCCACGTCGAAAGGGTGGACCATCGCCGAAACATTCTTGGTAGTGGCCACCACCTCGGCGAATCGGAAGGTGTCTCCATGGCGGCGGTAGCGGGCGACATGGCTCTCTTTGCGCCAGGCGTTGGCGATGTAGAGATCATCGCCCACGAGCGCGAAGCCGCGAGCAATGTGCAATGCGAGCGCATCGGCGGACGGGTCGATGAGCAAGGGATGCTTCTTGCGCGGCGTGCCGTCATCCTCGAAGACGCCGATGTTTTCGACGCCGGTCTTGCCTTCACCTCTATAACTAATCCACCACACGATGAGTTCCCCCCTCTTCCAAAGCCTTCACAATAGTAAGCTTGATTCGCGACCGATAGAAGGCGATTTTCTTCAGGGGACGTAAAGGAGCTTCATCAATTTTAGGAACGAACGCCACTTGGCCAAAACAACTCTCTAGTTTTTCTTGGGGATTTGTCACTGTAGCCAAATCGTCACCACTTCAAAATGATGCCCACGATTTTTAAGGCTTCGCCTGGCTTCGGATCAACGTTGTGGGCGAGGCAAGACATTGTTTTATAACTACTGTCTAGATGTGGTTTCGCCTGTTAATCCGCAAGTCCCTCGTTCGAGTCCAGGTCGGGAAGCCAGATACAAAAAATGCCTGCAGAAATGCGGGCATTTTTTCATTTCCAGAATTCGACGCCCGCAACCTTGATGCGGGGATGCTCTCGCTCAGATCGCCGGTTTGCCAATTCAGCGCTTACGTCAAGCACAGACGACGCGCTTGATAAATCGCGCGCGCGTCATGCCCAATACTTCGCCTTGTCCGGCAGCACCCACCGCACCCCGCCGCGCGGGTCTTCCTTGTCGCCGTGGTAGCGCGGGATCAGGTGGATGTGCAGGTGCGGCACGGTCTGGCCGCCGGCCTGGCCTTGGTTGATGCCGATGTTGTAGCCGTCGGGCTGGTGGAGCCTGTCGAGCATATCCCTGGCATGCGCCAGCATCTTGAGCAGCGCCGATTGCTCGGCTTCGGTGGCTTCGAACAGGGTGGCGAAGTGGCGGCGCGGGATGATGACGGAGTGGCCGAGCGAGACGGGAAAGCCGTCGCGGTAGGCCACAGCGAGTTCATCCTCGGCGACGATGCGGTAGGGATCGAGTTGGCAGAAGGGGCAGGGCTTGGAATTGGGTAGGGGCATGCCTTGAACGTGCTCGTGTTGATTTAAGTCTGTGGGTGATCCGTAGGCCGGGCGTGCCGGATTCTGATCGGATGTCGTTGTTGTATGTCATCTTTTAAACCGAGTGTAACCGATGCGGCGGACCGGTTCAGCCAGGCGGGCTACGCCGGCCACGGCAGTCTGCCTGCCACCTGAAACACACCAAGCGGGAAGTCGTGGATATCGCGACCGCGGGCTGCGCGGAAGCGGACACGCTCGCCGCCGAGTTCGCACAGCCAGGTTTCCTGCGAGACAGGAACCTTCCTGGCGAAGGCCTTGGGGGTAAACAGCGCGATGTTGATGCCCGCTTCCGGATCGCGCGCGGAAACGAATTCGAAGGCTTCGATGCCGGCCGTGCGCATTGCCATGCCGAGCGCTTGGCTGGCTTGGTAGTCGGACGGGCTGGCGAGCTCAGCGCGATGTTGGTCGAAAGGCGGCGCCTGCAGACGCAGGCCCTGCCCGGTACGGTACGCCGCGCTGAACAGGGTGTGCTGGGTGTCGAACTTTCCGGCGGGCGGTGTGGCCATGCCTTGCCAGAACACGAAGCGGTAGTAGGCAGCTTCGGCGAGCACGGTTTGGGTTGTCAGTGAACCGTAAAACAGGCTGAGCTCGCCGCGCGTGCCGAAGCGGGAGCCGTGCTTCAACGGCGGGTAGCGGAACGGTGTGGCAAGCAGGTAGTGCAGCGATTCGGTGCCCTTGCGCTTGTGCGGCTTGGTGGCTTCGAGCATGTCTTCCAGCAGAGCCTGCCGGTCGAGCGAGGCGACCAGCCGGTTGGTCGCGACCTGTTCCTGGCTTTCGACCAGACGCAGGAGCGTGCCGGCAAGGCGGATGGGCTGAGTGGCTTCGAGAATGAGGGACCAGTCGGTCATGTGCGGACAGAACAGGGCTTCGAATCCCAGCCCGAACGGTGGTTGGGTCGGGTGGTTGGATCGGGGTTTACCAAGCCATCGGGGCGTTCGTCCTGCTCCAGGCCGTTCGTACTGAGTTCGTCGAAGGGCTTGTCTATCGAATGACTTATTTCCATAGGGCGCTTACAACTTGCCCCGCATGGCGTCCAGATACTCAAGCACGGTGGTCAGCCCCTGCACGGTCTTCACCTGCTCGGCCGGGACGCCGCCGGTGTGGAGGTTTTCGGTCTGCATCCAGTGGCGCATGTGCTCGGGGTTGCCGCCCACCAGCACATAAAGCGCGCGGTAGCAGCGGATCAGCAGCAGCGCGAGTTCGCCAGCCTTGCTGGCAGGATCGATGCGGCCACGGCTGATGGCAGTGCGGTCCCTGCCGATAACGGCGCCGAGGTCTGCCTGGCTCATGCCCAGGTGTTTGCCGGCATTAATCAAGGCCTCCGCGAGGACGCTGGCTTGATCGACGTCTTGTGCGACTGCAAGGCTCATGGGGGCTCCTCGATTGACATACCTGATGCTATTTTGCACATATTAGACATAATTTGTTAATTATGCACATTCAGTCCACAATTGAATCCCGGTAAAACCGCGTTTCGTTATACAGCCACCCTGCCTAAGATAAAGAATAGAAACATTAAGGAGCGCATCATGGTTTTCGCCAATCGTAATCAGGCCGCAGACCGGCTAGCCGATGCGTTGGCAGCATACAAGGGCCGACATCCGCTGATCCTTGCCATCCCGCGTGGGGCGGTGCCGATGGGACGGCGACTGGCGCAGGCGCTGAAGGGTGATCTCGATGTGGTGCTGGTGCGCAAGCTGCGCGCGCCGTTCAATCCTGAATTCGCCATCGGCTCGATCGACGAGTCGGGTTGGACCTATGTCGCCGAGTACGCGGAATCGGCCGGCGGCACGCCCGCCTATCTGGAACAGGAAAAGCAGGCCCAACTCGACACCATCCGCAAGCGCCGCGCGCAGTACACGCCGCTGCGGCCGCCGATCGATCCGGCGGGGCGCATCGTGATCGTGGTGGACGACGGGCTGGCCACCGGGGCGACGATGATTTCTGCGCTGCATGCGTTGCGCGACAGAAAGCCTGCGCGCCTGATCTGTGCGGTGCCGGTGGCACCGCCGGACACGCTGGAAAAGATCCGGCCCTATGCCGACGAGGTGGTATGCCTGGAAGCACCGGCGTTCTTCCGCGCGGTGGGTCAGTTCTATGCGGACTTTCCGCAGGTCGACGATTCGGAAGTCGAGGCCATCCTCGGGAAGCGTTAGCTGGACTGGGGTGACAGATGGCGCTTGAACCAGGCTGCCGCCTGGCGCGCCACTTCTTCAAGCGTGCCAGGTTCCTCGAACAGATGGGTGGCGCCGGGAACGATCACCATCTCCTTTTCGCAGTGCAACTGATCGTAGGCCAACTGATTGAGGTCGATCACGCCGTCGTCGTATCCGCCCACCAGCAACAAGGTCGGCGCGGTCACTTTAAGCAAGGCCTGCTCGCTGGCAAGGTCGGGACGGCCGCCGCGCGAGACCACGGCGCGGGTCTGGTCGCCCAGTCCGGCGGCGGCTTCGAGTGCGGCGGCGGCGCCGGTACTGGCGCCAAAAAAACCAAGCGGCAGTTCGCGGGTTGCTGGCTGCGATCCCACCCAGCGCGCAGCTTCCAGCAGGCGTTGTGTCAGCAGCCCGATATCGAAGCGGCGGGAATAATCGAGGTCTTCCTCGGGCGTCAGCAAATCCATCAACAGCGTGCCGACACCGGCTGCACGCAGCATGCCGGCAACGTAGTTGTTGCGCGGGGAGTGGCGCGACGAGCCGCTGCCGTGGGCGAACAGCACCAGGCCGACTGCGCGCTCGGGAATCTCCAGCATGCCCTCGATTGTGGCGCTGCCGGCAGGAATGTGTACCAGGGCGGACGTGCTCATGGGCGGTCCTCCCGGTGCATGGCAATCGGGATGCGGCGGTTGCCGAAAGGATGGCTGAATGCGCCGAACTGGCCGGCGATGGCGGCGCCGCAGTGCGGGCAATGGCCATCCGGGGTCAGACTGTATTGGTCGATGCGATACCAGTCGCGCACGATCAGGGGTTCGTGGCAGCTCGGGCAGGACGTGGTACCGCCGGTGGTGTCGTGCACGTTGCCGGTATAGACATAATGCAGCCCCGCCTTCAGCGCAATATCGCGCGCGCGGGAGAGCGTGGACGCCGGGGTGGGCGGCACGTCGAGCATCTTCCAGTCGGGATGGAAGGCGGAAAAGTGCAGTGGCACGTCGGGGCCGAGTTCGCGCATGATCCACTGGCTCATCGCCTCGATCTCGGCGTCGGAATCGTTGTGGCCCGGAATCAGCAAGGTGGTGATCTCAAACCAGACATTGGTTTCGCGCTTCAGATACACCAGCGTGTCGAGCACCGGCTGCAAACGGGCGCCGGTCAGCTTGAAATAGAAATCCTCAGTAAAGGCCTTGAGGTCGACGTTGGCCGCGTCCATCTTGGCGTAGAACGCGCGGCGCGCCTCGTCGTGCATATAGCCGGCGGTCACCGCCACGGTCTTGATGCCGCGCGCGTGGCAGGCGTCGGCCACATCCATCGCATATTCGGCGAAGATCACCGGATCGTTGTAGGTGAAAGCCACGCTCCTGCAGCCGCTCATTTCGGCGGCGGCGGCGATCTCGTCCGGCATGGCCTGGTCCACCATGGTGTCGGTCTCGCGCGACTTGGAAATGTCCCAGTTCTGGCAGAACTTGCAGGCGAGGTTGCAGCCGGCGGTGCCGAAGGAAAACACCGAGGAACCCGGGTAGAAATGATTCAGCGGCTTTTTCTCGATGGGGTCGACGCAGAAACCGGACGATCGACCGTAGGTGGTAAGCACCATCTTGCCGCCTTCCATCTTGCGCACGAAGCACAGGCCGCGCTGTCCCTCATGCAGTTTGCAGTCGCGCGGGCAGAGGTCGCACTGGATGCGGCCGTCGGACAGCGCATGCCACCAGCGTGCCGGGTAATGCGATTCAGGAATGCTCATGCGGTCACCTCATTCAGGTTCACGTGACAGATTTCGGATGGTATGTCGGTGACGGCCGCATTCGCGGTCGTTCGCACGCGCCGAGGTTCACTGCTCATGCGGCTGCCTCCTTCCATTTGCTGACGGTATAGCGCGACAGACGCACGCTTTCAGACCAGAAATCCATCGACAGCCCGGCCTTGCGTTTCAGATGGGCGAGAAACTCTGCCGGTTCCGGCAGTTGCTCCCACACCTGCGGCAGGAAAGTGCTGCGGTAGTGGCCATATTCGAAAACGATGCCGTCGACGTTGGGCCGCAGCCGCGCGAGCGCATCTTCCTCATTCGCCACGGCCAGCGGCTCGGTTGGTGAAAGCAGCGACACCTCGACCCGGATGTCGTCGAATTCCGCGCGGGTGAGTGGCATGAAGCGTGGGTCGCGAAAGGCGGCCGCCACCGCGTTCTCGCGCACGTCGACCCCCAGCGGGCGATGCGCTTCCAGGGTGCCGATGCAGCCGCGGAGTTCGCCCTGCCGCGTCAGGGTGACGAAGCTCGCGCCCGGCGCCTGCAGCCAGCCTGCCTGCGCAGGAGATTCCACCGCATGCCCCAGTTTCGAGGCGATTTCCGAACGCGCCAGCTTCAGCAGCGTCGAGCCCTTTTCCGCATCCGGCTGGTCCGCATCTGCTTGTGCCTGGAAAGCGAAGGCTGCGTAGCCGACCACCCGATCGGGATCGCCAGCGGTTTGGCTGGAATTGCGCACATCCAACACGACCGGATGCAGCCCATGCGCTTGCGCCGCCAACAGCAGTCCATTGACCGGCGTGGCGCCGCAGGCCTGCTCGTGGCTGAGATGCGAATTCAGCGCCAGGATGGCATCGACGGTGCCGCCGTCCACCTTGCGGGCCAGCGCGTCGGGCAGAAAGTGCGACAGGTCGGAACTGATCACGATCAGCGTCTCGTCGCCGCCCCATACCTTTTCCAACACCTCGGCCACCTCGGCCGCGGTGACCTCGCCCACCGCCAGTGGCAGCAACAGGAAATCGCCCAGCACCTGCTGCAGGAAAGGCAATTGCACCTCCAGCGAATGCTCCATCTGGTGCGCCGCATCGCTGCGGGTCACCTGCGGCAAATCGTTCAGCTGCTGCATGCCATCGCGATCCAGCTGCACTTCGCCGAGCGGAGTGGCAAAGCGATCCGCCTCGGGCAGCGCCAGCCCCCGCACATACACGCGGTGAGTGGGGCCGAGCAGCACCACCCGGCGAATGCGGCCGCGCAATGCCTCCAGCTGGGCGTAAGCGCTGGCAGCGACAGGGCCCGAGTAGATATAACCCGCGTGCGGCACGATCAGCGCCTTGGGTGGGCGCGCCAGCCTGGCGGCCACGGGGTGCGCCAACAGGTCGGCAAGCGTCTGCTTGAGCACAACGGGGTTGTCCGGATAGAACATCCCCGCCACGGCGGCTGGTCGAATAGAAGTCATGCGGCATTTCCTCAATAATGAGTTTAGTAGATGTGGGGAATAACCCTGATTTCAAGTCAGCCTGTAGCGAAACGTGTTTCCACCGATAATGTGGGATAAGTCGCGACCAAGAGCGTGATCGCTTCAACAACCGGGAGGGGTATGGGCTTATTCAAAGCTGCCGACGAAGGCGCGCTATTGAAGGCGATTCTGCAGGAATCGTTTACAGAGGTTCTGTTCTTTGACGCGGATACCCTGCGGATCATCCAGGCCAATCCCTCCGCGACTCACAACCTGCAATATCCGCTCAAGGACTTGCGCAAGCTGACACCGCTGGATTTGATGGCGCCTGAAGACGGACGGTCGTTAAATACCCTGCTTGCCATGCTCAGTTGCGGAAAAAAACGCCGCACGACACTCAATGTGAACTGCCTGCGCCGTGACGGCACCCACTATCCGGTCGAAGCCCGGCTGTTCTACTCAAGCGAACATGACAAGCCCGTTTTCATCTGCATTGCCAACGACGTCAGCCAGCGCGAAGCCACCCGGCAGGCGCTGGCGCTCTCGGAGTCGGATCTGCGCGCGATCGTGGCACGTATTCCGGGCATGGCCTACCAGGTGCTGCGCGAGCGGGATGGCAGCACCTCGCTGCGCTATGTCAGCGAGCAGTCCGCGCAACTGCTGGGCATCAAGGCAGCGGCGCTGCGTGCCGACCCGGAACGCTTTTTCAAGCTGATCATGGAAGAGGACAAGGCGGACTATCTGGCTCGCCTGGCCAAAGCCGGCGGCAGCCACATGACCTTCAACTGGGAAGGCCGCATCTGGATGGAAGCCTGGAAGGACGTGAAATGGGTGAACATCCGCGTCAGCCAGCGTGAAACGCCGGATGGACTGATCTGGGACGGCATCATGCTGAACGTCACGCACAGCAAGCTGGCCGAGGCGGAAATCCGGCGTTCCAAAGCACAGTTGAGCGCGTTGGCTTCGCACGTCGAATCGGTCAAGGAACAGGAACGCCTGCATCTTGCCCGCGAGGTGCATGACGACCTCGGCGGCAATCTCACCGCCATCAAGATCGGCCTGTCGTGGCTGATGCGGCACCTGCCGCCCGGCGAGGCCGGCCTGATCAAGCGCACCGCCTATCTGGACAACGTGGTCGATCAGACCATCGAGGCCACGCACCGCATCGCGTCCAGCCTGCGGCCGCCCGTGCTGGATTTTGGCATCGTGTCCGCCATCGACTGGCAGCTGCGGCACTTTGGCCAGAATAACGACATTGCCTACGAACTGAGCGCGCCCGAGGAAATCATTCCACTCAGCTCCGACGCGGCGATCACCGTATTCCGCATCGTGCAGGAAGCGCTGACCAATGTGGCCAAACACGCTCGCGCCACGCGGGTCAAAGTCACCCTGGCCGTGCATCAGGGTGCCCTGCACGTGACCATCACCGACAATGGCCAGGGCGTCCAGCCGATATCCAGCAAAAATGGCGAACACGGTTTCGGCGTTCTCGGCATGACCGAGCGCGCCGCGGCACTGGGCGGCGAGCTGGTCATGCAGCCCGCCAGGCGCCGCGGCACCCAGGTCAGCCTGCACATTCCGCTAACCGCCCAAGCGCCCGACGCGGCTAAATGACGGCATAATCGGTTCAAACCAACATCGATCGATCACACCGTGGCTGCCGCTAAACCGTATCGCATCCTCATCGTCGACGACCATGCCATCGTCCGCGAAGGTCTCAAGCAAATTCTGGCCGAAGTCGACGACATCGAGGTTGCCGGCGAGGCCGACTGTTCCAGCCGCGCCCTGCAGATGGCCCGGCTGGAACCTTGGGATATGGTGCTGATGGACATTTCCATGCCCGACCGCAGCGGCCTGGAAACGCTGGAACTGATGAAGAAGGAACATCCCGGCATCAAGGTGCTGATGCTGTCCATGCACCGTGAAACCCAGTATGCAGTGCGCGCCCTGAAATCCGGCGCGGCCGGCTACCTCAACAAGCAGAGCGCTCCGGATCAACTGGTAGACGCCATCCGTCTGGTGGCCTCCGGCAAAAAATATATCAGTGCAGAAGTCGCGCAGGAACTCGCCAGCCAGGTCAGCGGCGAACGAGACAGCCTGCCGCATGAGGGCCTTTCCAACCGCGAATACCAGACCCTGTGCATGATCGCCTCGGGGCTTCCCGTCTCTGCCATCGCCGACAAACTGGCCCTCTCGGTCAAGACCATCAGCATGTACCGCGCCCGTCTGCTGAAGAAAATGCAGCTCAAGAACAACTCGGAACTGACCCATTACGCCATCAAGCACGGCCTGCTTGATTAGGTAGGCGCGACGCCCCCGCCGCGATTTTCGGCATCGCGACGACCACCCATCGGCCCGAGGCGGGCCCCCTGCAGGCTTTGGAAATACCCGGTTTTTACCGCTTTAATCCGCCCTTTACCCCACCCCTCCCCGCCCTACCATGCGAAGACAGTGTGAAAGGCCCAACCGGGGTCGGGGTGCGAATATGGCTGAACCAACCGTCAAAATCAATCTTGCCAATCCAACCGATGTGGCGCGCGAAACCCTGCGCCACCTGGCCATGCGGAAGATCTCGCCGACGCCGGACAACTACCAAAGGCTGTACGAGGAAATCGCCGGCGCCCCCCTTGTTCAAGCGGACACGGCTACTGCCGCCAGCGCGCTGGCCAGTCTGGTCATCGACCTCAATCTGCACCATCCAGAACTGTCAGCGGCGGTGGAACCTCTTAACGACGCCATCCGCAAAAGCGACTGGGTGCAATGCCGCAAGCAGTTGGGGCAAATCACCCTGGAATTGAGGCGGCAGGTTGAAAGCGGCAGTGGAGAAATGCAGGCAGAGGGCGGGAACCTGGCCCAGTTGCGCGAATTGCTGGCGAAAACCCTGGAGTTCGGTGTCGTCAGCCAGCTATCGCATAATCCGGCGCTGGCGGACAAGGCACAACATCTGGCGACCGCCGTGCGCGAAGCCAACAACGCGGCCACCCTGCGCAATGCGGCTTCCAGCCTGAAAACCCTGTGGATCGACATCGAACGGCAGGCCACCCAGGCACACGACCAGCAGGAAATACTCAAGCGCATCCTGCTGCTGATGGTGGAAAACGTCGGTGAACTGCTCGACGACGATACCTGGCTGCGTGGCCAGCTCGACATGGTGCAGGAAGTCATCGCCGGCCCGCTCAAGATCAAGTCGCTGCAGAAAGCGGAAAAGCATCTCAAGGAAGTGATCTACAAGCAAAGCCTGGTCAGGCATGGCCTGCGCGAAGCCACCACCACGCTGAAGGCCACCATGACCAACTTTGTCAGCCACATGAGTGACGCCGTGGCGGCAAACGACGAGTACCAGGGAAAAATCGCCACCCACATTGAACGCATCAGCAATGCCGAGGACGTGCTGGAGCTGAGCCATATCCTCGATAGCGTGCTTGCGGAAACCCGCACGGCCCAGTCGGAAACCCAGCGCACCCGCGATCTGATGATCCATGATCGCGACGACGCCATGAGGGCAGAAGGACGCATCCATCAACTGGAAACCCAGCTCGCCGAGATGAGCAACCTGGTGCGCGAGGACCCGATGACCCACAGCCTCAACCGGCGGGGGCTGGACGACGAATTCGCACGCGAATCCGCGCGCGCGGACCGCTACCACGCCCCTTTCAGCATCGCGCTCATCGATATCGACAACTTCAAGGCGCTGAACGACAAGCGCGGCCACCAGACCGGAGACGAAGCGCTGATCCATCTGGTCAAGGTCACCAAGGATGAACTGCGCATCACTGACCACGTCGCCCGCCTCGGCGGCGAGGAATTTCTCATCATGATGCCGAATACCGGACGTGACGAGGCCGCGCGGATCATCACCCGCCTGCAACGCAGCCTCACCAAGAAATACTTCCTCGACAACAACGAGCAGGTACTGATCACATTCAGCGCCGGCGTCGCCGAGCGCGCGCAAGGCGAATCGCAGGACGCCGCCATCGCCCGCGCCGACGCTGCCATGTATGAAGCCAAACGCACCGGCAAGAACCGCGTCTGCCTGGCCGCGGACGCGCCAGCGGCAAGCGCTGAATGAAGATCATGCAGATTTTTGCAGATGTTTTATCCAACCGGCCTTAACTTTCTCCAACCCCCGACGATTCCTCACACAACGGCGGTTCACAAAGCCCAGCGGGCAGACCAAAGTTGACGGCACCAGCGCACCCCTGCGGGGCATGAAAGCCGAAACCATCGACCCACTTAAGGAGAAACATCATGGCACAGGTTATTAACACCAACGTAGGCGCTCTCTTTGCCGGCGCTGCACTGAACAAATCGGCCATCGGCCTGCAAACTGCGCAACAGCGCCTGTCTTCGGGCCTGCGCATCAACAGCTCGAAAGACGACGCGACCGGCCTGTCCATCGCCACCGGTTACGACAAGCAGATTCGCGGCACCAACATCGCCATCCGCAACGCCAACGACGCGGTTTCGAAAGCGCAGACCAACGACGGTTACGGCGCTCAGATCATCGAAAACCTGCAACGCCTGTATGAAATTGCCGTGCAATTGGGCGGCACTGCTTCTGGCGCTGAAACTACCGCACTCCTCGCAGAAAATGCACGTATTGCCGGATTGACTACCGCCGCCACCGCGACGACGGTGGACGGCGCTGGCACGCAAGTGACAGGCGTCAGCGCAGCGATTGCGGTGCCGACCGGCGTAACTGTCGCCAATATCAGTACTGACATCACCAACGTTACCGCTTCGCGTGCCAACTACGGTGCCGACATGGTGCGTTTTGCCTCGGCCGTCGCCACGATGCAAACCGCGTCGGTGAACCTGTCGGCCTCCTTCAGCCGCATCATGGATACCGACTACGCGGCCGAAACCGCCGCCCAGGCGAAAAACAACATTCTGCAGCAGGCAGGTACGGCAGTATTGGCTCAGGCCAACCAGACGCCGAACACCGTGCTGACCTTGTTGCGTTAAGAACTTGAATAGTCAAGGAGAATCATCATGGCTCAGGTAATCAACACTAACGTCGGCGCACTCTTCGCGGGTGCCGCCCTGAACAAATCGGCCATCGGCCTGCAAACTGCGCAACAGCGCCTGTCTTCGGGCCTGCGCATCAACAGCTCGAAAGACGACGCGACCGGCCTGTCCATCGCCACCGGTTACGACAAGCAGATTCGCGGCACCAACATCGCCATCCGCAATGCCAATGACGCGGTTTCGAAGGCGCAGACCAACGACGGTTACGGCGCTCAGATCATCGAAAACCTGCAGCGTCTGTACGAGATTGCGGTTCAATTGGGCGGTACCGCAGTCGGTGCTGAAACCGATGCGCTCGTTGCGGAAAACACCCGCATTGCTGCGTTGGTCACGGCCGCCACCCCCACCACGGTCGATGGCGCAGGAACACAGGTCACGGGCGTCAGTGCAGCCATTCCCGCGCTGTCTGGGCTGGCGGCCACCCCTGCCAGTCTGACGGTTGCCAACTTCTCGGCGGATATTGCGACTGTGACGGCGTCACGTGCCAACTACGGTGCCGACATGGTGCGTTTCGCCTCCGCAGTTGCCACGATGCAAACCGCGTCGGTGAACCTGTCGGCTTCCTTCAGCCGCATCATGGATACCGACTATGCCGCCGAAACCGCAGCGCAGGCGAAGAACAACATCCTGCAACAGGCAGGCACCGCGGTGCTGGCGCAGGCCAACCAGACGCCGAATACCGTTCTGACCTTGTTGCGCTAAGCGCTAATTGATAGGACCCATCCCTGACCGGCGTGGCCGGTTGGGGATTCAGCATGAAGGATATCGACATGATCATCCAGATGACGAACCTCCCCCCCAACCAGGCCATGCAGCCTGATATGCGCGCGCATGGTGCCGCGACCGCCAAAGCGGTTGCAGATATCCCCGTCCAGACTGCTCCTGTGCACGCTTCCGCTGAAGAGTTGAACAGTGCAGTGGCGGCGATCAACCAAGCCATGCAACAGTCGAACCGCAACCTGGAGTTCAGCGTGGACACCGACACCCATAGAACCGTGGTCAGGATGGTGGACACCAGCACGGGCGAATTGATCCGCCAGTTTCCATCCGAAACAACCCTGGCAATTTCACGT